>Ga0265297_10010983_pt1 | contig 11212 bp, 12 predicted proteins | sample Munlanlwell13791_FD_192502 | JGI IMG/M metagenome (GOLD analysis project Ga0265297, IMG submission 192502) | Leachate microbial communities from a municipal landfill in Southern Ontario, Canada - Leachate well 137-91 | ecosystem: Engineered > Solid waste > Landfill > Unclassified | place...
CATAAAAAATTCATCGGCAAGGCCACGAATAACCAGGCGGAATACGAGGCATTGCTAATGGGCTTGAGGGCGGCTCAGGAAGCGGGCGCAACTGAGGTTGAATGCTATTTGGATTCTGAATTGGTGGTGAAACAATTGAACCGCGAATACAAGGTCAAAGATGGCAATCTGGCCGTACTTTTCGTCAAGGTTTGGAATCAAATGAACGATTTTAAAAAAGTGTCCTTCCATCATGTCCGGCGGGAACAGAACAAGCTGGCCGATCAATTGGCCAACGAAGCGATGGATGAACACTCTAATACTAAGAAATAATCGCATTCAGTCAGGTCTTGAAAAATACCAGTATTTGTGTTATGATAATAATCGATTAAATATCGTACGTTTTTTGAGGATTATTTGATGTAAAAAGCATCACAACCGTAGGAGGAAGCATCATGAATAAGTTTAAAATCATTGCTGCACCGCCAGGCCAAGCGCCTGAATGGGTAAGAAACGAATGGATCGGATTAGAACTGCCTTTGGACGAACCCGCAAATGGAGTTCAGATGGGCGTTCTCGGCGGACAAGCAGAAAATGTAGGTGGATGCGCTGTCAGAGGTGACATTGCCATTGATCTGCTTGAGGGCAAGAGCCCTGATGCTGCTCAGTGGTGGAAGGTCAATGCTCCCCATGTTATGTGCGGAAGACTGGTTTTCGCACGAGATGTTTGTGAAATATTTGAATAGCAGTTTGCACTCTAGAAGCGACGAGTTGCATCGTCGCTTCTTACAATATTGCGGGATCGTCTAATGGTAGGACACATCCCTCTGGAGGATGGTATCGGGGTTCGAGTCCCTGTCCCGCAGCCAATACATACTAATTCAAATGACTGAGTCGCGTCATTTGTTTACAATATAATATTAGAATTTTAAATAGCATAAAATGCAATGGACACACAAAATAATTATAATGAAGATGCTAAGGAATTTTTAGAAAAATTTGGTTTTAAGGAAAAATTAGAAGAATCCATTAGCAATCATTTTGATAAAAATATAATATATGTATTATCTGCAAATATTGCTATATTTTGTGTCTCGTTGACAATTTTCTTTACTGCTAGCAAAAAGGAAATACTGACTGCCCCCATAATATTAATTGTAATATCTGCAATTTTAACTTTAGTCAGTATCCTATTAAATATTTGGTATTTAACCAGAATAAATACAAGGATATTATTTTTTCATAGAGAACAGGGTAGAATTTTTCAAAAAACTGAAAACAATATTGCAAAAACACTTACTTTGTTTAAAAAAATATTAAAGATTGATCTAACTACTAAAGTAAAATCTGTTGTTGAAGAAAAAAATAGCTCGGAAGATCTAATTAATAAACTAAAAAAAGATGATGACACTAATTGTGTTAGTCTGTTAAAGGATGATGGTTTGTTTATCTTTTTTATGATAATGGATCTTGCAATAAAAGACACTATAATAAATATTGACAAAAGTTTTGGCCAACCACTTGATGAAAGTCATCCAAGGTTGAAACTGATAATAGATAATTTATCTGACATGACAAAAAATTGGGGATTAATTTTAGGAGCGGCATTCATACTAAGTGCAATTTTGATTAAGTTCATTGTGGGGTAAGGTTTATCACAAATGAGAGTATTTTTAAAAATTACTACATTATTGATTGGATAATACTTTTTAAAATCTATTCCAAAATAATTTTCCTATCCCTCAATATCGCCTTGCTTTTTAGGCAACCCAGCAACTCCCTCTTTTCGAGGATCGTCCCATCTCTAAGTAGGTATTTGGCGTAATTCCTGATATCAACATCTTGATTAAATTTCTTTTGCTTCTTGCCCAGAACTCCGACATTGAATCGATTATACCTTTTCATTTCATCTTCTAATTTTTTCTTGACGCCAAGCTCATCCAAATCAATCTTATCCATTAAGCGATTCAGCTCGCTGATCAAATCGGTTTCATTGATCGGCTGGTTTTTACAATCAATATCCTTTGCCTTAGTGCAGAAATAATAGACATGGCGGTTAGTGCCGCCATCTTTTAGTTTCTTGAATTTCTCATCGGCCGAGATGCCCGAACCGCAATAGCCACATTTGAACAATTTGGTAAAGGCGAACTCTTTGCTTTCTGTCCTTGATACGTAGCGGTCACTTAGTAATAATTGAACTTTATCATAAATCTCCCGGGTAATAATCGGCGTATGCTTGCCAGTATACCAGACGCCGCTTTTAACAGGATATTCAAACTCTCCATAATAAAATGGATTTCTCAAAAGTATGTAGATGTTGGCCAGTACCAGATGCTTGCCATTTTTAGTTTTGAAATCAATGTCTTTAAGCCAGCGGTAAACTTTTCTGCCACTCCAGCTCTCATAAGCGACTTTTTCAAACATCTGTTTGATTACTGGCGCTCTTTTGGGATCTAAGCGACACTGGCATTTTTTGTCGACATGCTTTTCATTCAGATAGCCGGTTGGCGCCTGGCCTGGCCTCCATCCCATGGCACACCGGCTTCTTAATCCTCTTTTGACATTGACCGCCTTATTATCATTTTCTAATTTGGCCTGCGATCCTAAAATCATCAGTAGGAATTTTTCATTGGGATTATTGCCGAACCTTTGACCATAAGTTCGGATGTCTTTTAAAAGCCCAGAATCCATCAGATCAACAATTTTTCCTAAGTCACCGGCATTTCTGCTAATGCGATCCGGCGCCCAGGTCAGAATCCCATTATACTGGCCGGTCTTGATCTCATCCACGATCTCGTTAAAAATCGGACGCTGGCCGGTTTCCTTGGCGGAGTGGGATTCCCGCTTCATTGTTACGACCTCCAAACCCTCCTTTTCAGCCAGCAAAAGCATCTCCTTGATCTGGCTATCTATGGACAGGATCTGCCGCTCTTCTGATTCCGTTGATTTTCTTGCATAAAGGCAGTATTTGACCTTTGGCGGGGCTGTTATTATGCCAGTTGCCCCTACTGGCATTATTGTTTCATTCATATAACTAATGAATGACGCAACCCCGCTAGGGAGTCCAAGAGGCCCAAAGTAGGTAAACTGTTGGTAAGTTTTAAGTTTACTTTTAGGCTGGCAAATGTTATTATATAGGCACAATAAACAAAAAATCATGAAACCATATTTTAAAAAAGATAATTTTGCCTTATATCACGCCAACTGTCTTGATGTCTTAGCAAGTTTTCCGGAAAATTACGTGGATATGATTTTTGCAGATCCACCCTATCTTTTATCAAATGGCGGATTTACTTGTGATAGCGGGAAAATGGTCAGTGTAAACAAGGGGCAATGGGATGTCAGCAATGGCCTCAAAAAAGATTTTGAATTTCAACTGTCTTGGATTAGGGCTTGCCGCAGGGTTTTGAAGCCGGGCGGTACTATTTGGATTAGTGGCACTTATCATTCTATCTATCAATGTGGCTTCGCTTTGCAGGTTGAAAAATTCCATATCTTAAATGACATCGCCTGGTTTAAGCCCAATGCCTCACCGAATTTAAGCTGCCGGTTTTTTACTGCGAGCCACGAAACACTTATCTGGGCTAGAAAAGATAAAAAGGGTAAACACAAATTCAATTACGATTTAATGAAAAATGGTAACTGGCCGGAAGATTTTATTAAAAAGCCGGGATTACAAATGCGCAGTGTTTGGTCTATGAACACGCCAAGGCCGTCAGAAAAGAAATTTGGCAAGCACCCCACACAGAAACCAATTGATTTATTAGTAAGAATTGTCATGGCTAGCACCGATAAGGGTGATTTGGTTTTGGATCCTTTCACTGGATCCTCAACAACCGGTTTAGCCGCTAATTTAAACGACCGCAAGTTTATTGGCATTGACTTGGAAAAAAAGTATCTTGATTTATCAATCAAGAGATTAGAAGATTTAAAAAAATAATTTTATGAAAATTGTTACCAGAACTGTTGCCATAAAAAACCTAAAAAAATACATTGGCAAAGATTTGAGAGAATTGGCAAAAGAGCAAAATATTACAACCTACGAAACCGGCAAACAAAATAAGGGCTGGAAGGGTTTAGTCCTGGAACGATTGGCTGGGCTCCAAACGAACGTATCCAAGGCCCCTAATGGTTTATCTTGGGAATTAAAGTCAGTTAGTTTTCATGAAATTAAGGGCGTATTGGTGCCGAAAGAAACAATGGCTATTACTATGATTAATCCGGAAGAACTTAAAGAGGATGAATTTTTTGATAGCCATTGCTGGGCAAAATTAAAAGCGATTGTTTTTTGCGCCGTTTTGTGGCACGGCAAGAATTCAGATAGCGGCGAACTTATAAAAGTTGCCAGTCTTGATTTTGCCGAGGATGATGAACTGATTAAAGAAATCAAAGCCGACTATGATTTTATTCGCAATAAATTAATTACCAAGGGTTTTAAGAGTTTAACCGGCGCGGATGGCAAATGGATTCAGGCCAGGACAAAAGGATCTGGCCATGGTTCAACGAGCCGAGCTTTTTATGCCAGAACGGGACTGGTTAAGAAGATTTTTGAAACTGCTTCATAAGATTAATAAAATATGGCTATACATTTTCAAACTAGCACACCATCTAAGCTACTAAATTCATTTAAAGAAGCTATTGATAAAAAAATTGTAGCTACTTGGTCATATGATAAGGATGGGGATTTTACTCATGCAACTGAACAATGGAAAAATTCGGCATGGCTAAGACCAGTAATAGCAAATAATGAATTAATTTTTTCTATCATAAAACCGCAGAATAGTAATATTAGTACGGAGATATACGCAATATATCATGGCCGTTTCATAGAATCCATGCTAGTACATTGTGATTCATTGTTTACAAAAGTATCTGCAACCGCTTTTCCGGCTGACAACGATCTTGTTTCCTAAAATGCCTTGTAAATTTATGAAGAAAAAAACTAACATTGAATTTTATAAAATTGGCCTTCCAGCAGAAAATGAAAACAGTTTATTCATTATCGAATATGAAATTATATTAAGAACGGTTGAATCAGTAAATAATTTTAATCTATTGTATAAAGCGGGGCGTTTAGGATCAAAAGGGCCATCGACTCATGAACAGCAAGATCTTTATCGTGCAATGTTAATATTCGCATGTGCGGGTCTTGATGTTTTACTTAAACAATTAATTAAAACAAAAATTTCAGATATCATATCTGCGGACAAAAAAGGCGCAAATGAAAAATTTAAGGAGTATGTTAAAAGTAGTATAAATTTAAAGGATCCAAATAAGCTATTAAACACAATTGCCTTGGCATTGGTAGATCAGAATCCAAAAGAAATCTTAATGAGCGAATATATTAAATATCTAACTAGAGATAGCTTACAGGCTAAAGAAAAAATTATTACTATTATTTTAGCTTCGGGATTTAGCGATAAATTTCTTTCAAAGGAAAGGCTAAATTCACTTAAAGATGTTTTTGAAGTTAGAAATCAAATAATTCACGAAATGGATATTAATATATTAGATAATTTGTCTAAAAATAAGGGCTATAGAAAAAGACGCCAGCGTAAGGCTGCTCAAATAGAAAAATATACTAAAATTATTTTAGATTTATCAGTTTCTATATTTACTGAATATAAAAGGAAATTCGATGAATTTAAAATTGAAACCAAAAAAAGTTCGGTTGGCTAATTTTTAACTATTGGCATATACTATACGATTATTTTTTTATGCAAAATCTATCCCAACGACAAATCTTATCTGAACGCGAAGCAATCCAACAGGATATTATTGATTTGCTCGCAGAAACCGAGAGTGATTTTGAATTAGAAGATGTTCTTGATGCCATTTACCAGGAGGATGACAACGATGATATGTCGACAATTTTAGCTATGTTCGACCGAGGCGGAGATGTTTCGGAATTAAGTAATATACTGGAAACAATAACTGACGCTTGGAATTACTTTCCTCATAAGTCCTTAGACGGACTTTCACCGATGGAAAAAGCGTTAGAATACTAGGAAAAACAGAAATAAACAAAAAAACAGGGATTACTAATACTAGTAATAAAAATGCCAAAAATCACTAGTATTTTTTTGTTTAATTTTAGGTAAATATATGTATTATCTCAGTGAACTGTGGATAAAACACTTGACAAAAATATAGATGTATGCTATTATGAAATAATGATTGGTCAGTTCCAATCAATGAACATTTCAGGCAAAAATCCCTAAATGAGGAGATCAACAATGAAAAGCTTCAAGAGTTTGGTATTGGATTACTTGTGGGTTATCGTGGCCTATTTTCGCGGCAAGGTTTTACGGCAGAAGGCCTATCGCCCGCAAGGCGACGGCAAAGTGCAGTTTTTTCACGCTTCGCGCGGAGCGACGGTCAGACGCATACTCATCCTGATGAAGTGGTGGGGCTGTCGGCTGCTAACAGTGGAAGAACTGCTGGTATTGCAAGGAATGCGATTCGCAACAGAAGATGAATTGCGAGACCTTGCGGGTTGCAGAAAATTAGAATTATACCCAGAAGTTCCGACGATTGACTGGAACGATAATCAGCTTTCGATTGGTCACTTCGACGCCGACGGGTTGACATTCGATCACTCCTTCGAGCATGATCATTGGGGGTCGCTCGGATTCCTGCCAACCAGCCACTAAGCAATGCGGCAATTGCACATCACGTCACCTGAGGTCTATCCTTGGGTGGCGGTTTTCGTTTATTGAAAATGAGACAGTGAATTTTTGCTGTCTCACACTGATTTTATTCTAAACTAAGATAAAATATATACAAATTCGACTAATTTAAAAAACCCGTTTTAATGTCTCATTTGTCTCATTCTCATTTTGGCCGCTAAAATGTTACACTCCAAAACCTGCCAAATCGTGTAACATTTGTAACATTTTACTGCCTAAAATCATGTATTTATGAAGTGCCGAAGTACTGTCGCATTTGTCGCATTTCATAGCATATTTTACCCCGACCGAGACGCCTCAAACCGCCTCTGGAAATATTCCCGAAAAACCCTTATAATACCTGATATGGATTGGTTCTAGACCGAGTCAGTCAGCCAATACATGCTAATTCAAATGACTGAGACGCATCGGTTATTTAGCTTCAAAAATGCTACGGTTTTCGCCGTGGTGTTTTTGTGTTTAGGAAATAAAAAAGCATTGATAAAGCTACCAATGCTTGTTCGTCGTACATAATTATTTATTTCCTTGCCAGGATGGAAAGTATATCTTCAGTAATCATTTTTTCCAAATCATCAAGATCTTGCTGATAGAAGTACTCCAATGGTGGACGATATCTAAAATGAACACAGTATTTCTCGATGGTTCTAAGTTGCTCTTGGGTCATCCTTTTTCGCTCTGTCAAAAAGATGGGGTCATCCTCTATAGACTCCATAACAGTGACTTTGACGGCTATTTTCTCGAGTTCTTCCTCTTTCATTCCCATCTTTTCTTCCGCGCAACGAATATGGCCACCATGTCCACATTCTATGTATTCTCCGTCAGGAAGTATCCATCCATTTTTGCTGTCCATTTTATCCTCCTTTTGTCTGGGTGAATGAACAAAACTATTAAAGCTTCATGTATTATAGTTAATCAAATAATACCCAAATAGTCAACATTGAAAAACAGAGACTAACCAGCCAAACAATGGTCAGTTAGTCTCTATTTGATTGTCTCAATTCGAGAGTTTAAACTTTATGCTTCAGCCCAATGTCTCAGCTTAAAACTCAGGCCATTAGAATGCTATGATGCTGGCATACATTATCGGATCATGACATTGATAGAATTGATATGTCTCTTTGAGACTGGGTTCTGTAAGTTGGATAATTTTTTCTGTCTTTTTTTATTCCAAAATAATTTTCCTATCTTTCAATATCGCTTTGCTTTTTAGGCAACCCAGCAGTTCTCTTTTTTCTAAAATCGTCCCATCCCGCAATAAATATTTTGCATAATTTCGAATATCGACATCTTGATTGAATTCCTTTTGTTTTTTGCCCAGTACTCCAACATTGAATCGATTATACCTTTTCATTTCATCTTCTAATTTTTTCTTGACGCCAAGCTCATCGATATCAATTTTGTCCATTAAGCGGTTTAGCTCGCTTATCAAATCGGTTTCATTTATTGGCTGATTTTTGCAATCAATGTCCCTTGATTTAGTGCAGAAGTAATAGACATGGCGGTTAGTGCCGCCATCTTTTAGTTTTTTGAATTTCTCATCGGCCGAGATACCCGAGCCGCAGTAGCCGCATTTGAATAATTTAGTGAAGGCGAATTCTTTGCTTTCTGTCCTTGATACGTGGCGGTCGCTAAGCAATAGCTGAACTTTATCGAATACTTCTCTGGTAATTATCGGCGTATGCTTGCCGGTATACCAGACGCCGCTTTTGACAGGATATTCAAACTCGCCGTAATAGAATGGATTTCTTAAAAGTATATAAATATTGGCAAGCACCAGATGTTTGCCGTTTTTAGTCTTGAAATCAATGTCCTTAAGCCAACGGTAGACTTTCCGGCCGCTCCAGCTTTCATAGGCGACTTTTTCGAACATCTGTTTGATTATTGGTGCACGCTTAGGATCCAACCGGCACTGGCATTTTTTGTCGACATGCTTTTCATTAAGATAGCCAGTTGGCGCCTGGCCTGGTCTCCAACCCATGGCGCACCGGCTTCTTAACCCTCTTTTGACATTGACCGCCTTATTGTCGTTTTCTAGTTTAGCTTGCGATCCCAAAATCATCAGCAAAAATTTCTCATTAGGATTATTGCCGAATCTTTGACCGTAAGTCCGGATATCTTTTAATTGTCCTGAATCCATCAAGTCTACAATTTTACCTAAATCGCCAGCATTCCTGCTAATACGATCCGGCGCCCAGGTCAGTATTCCATTATACTGACCGGCCTTGATTTCCTCCACAATCTCATTAAAAACCGGACGCTGGCCGGTTTCTTTGGCGGAGTGGGACTCCCGCTTCATGGTTACGACATCCAAACCCTCTTTTTCGGCCAGCAAAAGCATCTCCTTGATCTGGCTGTCTATGGATAGGATCTGCCGTTCCTCTGATTCCGTTGATTTCCTTGCGTAAAGGCAGTATTTGACCTTTGGCGGGGCTATTATTACGCCTGTAGCCCTCATTGGCGTTATTGTTTCATTCATATTAACTAATGAATGACGCAACCCCGTTAGGGAGTCCAGGAGGCCTGAAGTAGGTAAAGTGTTGATAACTATAATTTCGACAAAATTAAAACGCCGAGAATCCTTGTTCTCGACGTTTGATTAAAGTGCTATGTATTCATACTTTATTCTAAATAATGATACTTTATCAAAGTGTGGTAATCAACAGAAAAACCGCAAATAGTTGTAAGAATAATTTCCCTATCCCGACCAACAGCGCTCACTATTGACTGATGTGCTTCATTACAATAATCTTTTTTTGCTTCTTTTTCGAAGATCCCCACTCCCTCCTTAAGGGGCATTACTTTCCCATTCAATTTATGTGCAATCCTTAAAAGTTCGTCTGACGGACGATGACAGTGATAGGGTAAGGTTCTATTTGGATGAGGGTCGAAAAATTGCACCAATCGATCGCTGTTTGATTCTACTGTGTCGACAAAATATTTTGTCGGATCAGCGGATTGTCTAAATGGATCGTTAATCATCCCGGTATACCAGCCCATGTTTTTTTCTCCTTTTTACTGTTAATTTTACAAAGATCCCTTAACAGTGGTGGATTGCCAGGGATAAACAAGTTGGCGGCCGCAAAATGGACAGAATTTGTGTTCAATGTTAAACGGCTTTTTGTAGAGCGGACACTGGGAATCGATGCAGGAATAAAAAGACTTCTTTAAAATTGGCGCAGAATAACGGAAATGCCATTTGCCGCATTTGGAACAGTGCGGATCACTGGCAATGTTGATAGCTTTGCCGATTTCCTGTTGCCGGCAGAATAATTGCGGGCAAGCAACTATCTGGGTTTTTTCTTGGCTTTGGTGAAACCAAGGTACTGGCTCCCTGAGCCAAATTTCCTTGTCCCAAATATGGTCATACATAACGTCTAATGGTGTATTTTCAGTATTAAGATAGCGAGGAACAGTTATTTCACCAATAAAGAGCCGTTGAGCCAAAATTTCGGCAGACAGCATCAGTCGGTCTGTTTGTGGGTTGGCGGCTAGATATTTTTTGACCGAATTACTCTCTAATTCCAGACAGATTCTAAAAGACTTAGTGGCTTCTGGCCGGCTTGCCTGCCGGGCGCGTTCATATGCTTCTCGTTTAGCTTTCTCTGACCAGGCGCCAAAGTACATTCCACCGGCGTGCACCGTATAGGCAGGAATATGGAAGCTGAATTCAAACCCCTGATATTTTTGTTCGCCATCGACACCGGTATCAGCGAACTCAGCGACTTTCAAGCTAATCTTCTCTTCTTTCATGTTTTGTCTCCTTTTTTGGTTGTCAAAGAACTCAAATCAAACCATAAAAACAAAAAATACGCCTTCATGGACGTATTCAGCTTAATAATAGCATTGCCCCTCGTAATGAGGGAGGCTTCGCACCACTCCTTTGCAGGAAGGTTGCGGGTGAGCATCGGGCCTTTTCCCTTAGCATCTCACACTCTGAATACGTCTTTATTTGATTGTGTAATTATCTTAGCAAATGCGCGGTCATTTGTCAAATTGAAATTTTTAAGACATATATTTATAGATAAAATGAGACAACCACTTTTATAGCTATCTCACTCTTTTTTTAATCTAAAATTAGATACAAATTACATATCTGCGTTACTTTATAAAAACCCCGTTTCAGTGTCTCATTTGTCTCATTTAATTCGCCAAAATGTTGCATTTAGGAAATGCCAAAGTACTGTCGCATTTGTCGCATTTCATAGCATATTTTCCCCGACCGGGACGCCTCAAATCACCCCTGGAAATATTTCCTAAAAGCCCTTATAATACTTGATGTGGATCGGTTCTAGACCGAGTCAGTCAGCCAGTTTAAGTTTTTAGAATTCAAAACCGAATTCCAACCGTTTTTTGGCTTAAATTCAAATTTTTTGCCTTGCAAAATAAAGTTCGAGCCGATTTTTTTAATGAATGCTCGGATTTCCAAAAGGTCGCCGCCATTGGCGACTTTTTTGGTTTGTTTATTGGCGAAAAGGAATTCTCTCATCGGTTCGAGCCAATTATTTCCTGTTTGCCTGATTGACTGGATTTTGTCTTCCAAATCA
>Ga0265297_10010984_pt1 | contig 11210 bp, 11 predicted proteins | sample Munlanlwell13791_FD_192502 | JGI IMG/M metagenome (GOLD analysis project Ga0265297, IMG submission 192502) | Leachate microbial communities from a municipal landfill in Southern Ontario, Canada - Leachate well 137-91 | ecosystem: Engineered > Solid waste > Landfill > Unclassified | place...
GAAGAACAATATCCGGAATTGGACCTGCCAGGTGCGTTGCGATGTGGCAAAAGACGATGGTCTTTTAAAGATGATGGCCCGCGCCGGCTGCGCCGTGGCTTGCGTGGGTTTTGAATCCGTGAACACCAAGACTTTACAGTCTTACCATAAGAAACAAAGCCTTGAAGATATAATCAACGCGATACGCTCTTTCCGCCGCAACAAGATTAAGATACACGGGATGTTCGTCCTGGGCAGCGATGACGATAACGTGGCTACTGTCTGGGATACCCTGAAGTTCGCGATCAAGCAGAAGATCGATACTATCCAGATGATGATCCTCACACCCTTTCCCGGGACAAAGGTCCATGAGGAATTAAATACCCAAAAGCGTATTTTTAGCCGCGACTGGAACCTGTATGACGGCCAGCACGTAGTCTTTAAACCCAAGTTATTATCCGCCAAACAGCTCCAGATAAACGTCTTCAGCGCCTATGCTAAATTTTATTCTCTTTCACGCTCCTTTTCGCTGCTTTTAAAGCTGCGTTTCAGGAACGCGGCGTTCGGTTTTATGGGGCATAAGATCGTCAAGGAATGGATGGGCCGTAACCGTAAGATGTCCTGGCTGCCACAGTCAAGCCGCTAGATATGCTGGATAAGATACACTGGTTCGGACAATCGGCGTTTCTTATAGAAAGTTCAAACGGCAATATTTATATAGACCCTGCGAAGATCAGGGATGGCTTGCCTCCGGCGGACTTGATACTGATCACGCATGCTCACGGCGACCATTGTTCGCCGGCCGATATAAGGCGTCTTTATAAAGTTGATACTCTGATCGTTGCATCAAGTTCTGTGGCCAAAAAATTATCATTTCCGGTAAAGGTTGTCCGGCCCGGAGATAAGTTGCAGGTCAAAGGCGTAAATATAGAAGTGTTTTACGCCTATAATATCAATAAACCTTTTCATCCTAAATCCGAAGATAACCTGGGCTATCTGTTTGAGGCAGACGGGACCAGGTTTTATCATGCCGGAGATACGGATAATATCCCGGAGATGGGGAGGATTAAGGCTGATATAGCAATGTTGCCCATAGGCGGAACATTTACGATGAACGCAAGGTCAGCCAGTGAGGCGGCTAATCTGATCAAGCCCAAGATCGCCATCCCGATGCACTGGGGCGGCGGCCTGGGTTCAAAAAAGGACGCGCTGGAGTTTGAAAAACTCTGCAGCGTAGAGGTGCAGATCCTGGAGGAGCAATGAAAGAGGCTTTGCTTGAGATCAAAGACCTGTGTATCAGTATCGCGGGGAAAGAAGTAATAAGTAATTTCAACCTGCGCATCGACCGCGGCCAGGTCATGGTCCTTTTGGGCCAAAATGGCTCAGGTAAGACCTCGCTTATAATGGCCATCATGGGTTTTCCTTCTTATCAGATTACCAGGGGAGACATTCTTTTTAACGGAGAAAGCATACTTGGCTTTCCAATAGATCAAAGGGCTAAACTTGGGATAGGGGCGCTATTCCAGCGTCCCCCGACCGTACGGGGAGTGAAGCTTCGCCAGTTGATAAATATGACCAGCCGGAGCAGGGATTTCGATCTGGATAAAGCTGCCGAAGAGCTGGCGATGACGGATTTCCTGGATCGTGACCTGAATTTAGGATTTTCCGGCGGAGAGATGAAACGCTCGGAATTATTGCAGCTGATCGCCCAGGAGCCCCAGATCGTGCTCTTGGATGAGCCGGAGTCCGGCGTGGACCTTGAGAATGTTTCATCGATGGGAAGGATAGTGAACGACTTTTTAAAAGCTAAGGACCGCGCGGCTTTAATAATAACGCATACTGGGTATATTCTTGATTATGTCCAGGCGGATATGGGATGCGTGCTTTCTAATATGCAACTCCATTGTTTGAAAGACCCTAAAAAGATCATTCAGGATATCCGCAAATACGGGTATGACAAATGTCTCAAATGCAAAGGATAAAAGAAGAATTAGACCAAAAGGCGCAGTCGGCATACACCAAAAAAGCTACTTTTGGCGATGATATCGATCTGGAAAGCTACCATAAGACGCCGGGAGAGGCCGAGTATCCCAAATCGCTGGCCGATCTGACTCCTTCACAGGCTGAAATAGTACTTTCCGCCGGAGTCGACGTTAAAGAAAAAGAACGCTGGGGGACTTTCCTGCAGATGGACCATAGCGTCATCCATGCCCGGAGTAAGAAAGAAGGCTTGGAGGTGATGAGCACCAGCGAAGCCTTGAAGAAGTATGATTGGTTATGGGAGTATTATTGGAAGGCGGTGGCGGTTGACAGCGACAAATATACCGCCCACGCCCAGCTCAATCCTTACCACGGTTATTTCATCCGCGCCCTGCCCGGGGTAAAGGCCAGCTTTCCTATCCAGGCCTGCCTGTTCTTAAAATCCGGGAACCTGATCCAGAGCGTGCATAATATCATTATCGCGGAAGAGGGATCGGATCTGCAGATAATCACCGGGTGCGCTACCGAGTCTTTTGGCTCCAGGGGGATGCATATCGGTATCTCGGAGTTTTTCGTTAAAAAGAACGCCAAAGTCACCTTTACGATGGTGCACAACTGGCATGAAGATATAGTCGTCCGGCCGCGCACCGGTACGATAGTAGAAGAGAACGGTATTTTTCTTTCCAATTATATTTGTTTAAAGCGCGTGAAGGATATCCAGATGTATCCGAAGGCAGTTTTGGCGGGGAAAAATTCCCTGGCGCGTTACAGCTCTATTCTTTACGCTCATCCGGGATCGCGCTTGGACATCGGCTCGCGTGTCAATCTCCAGGCGGAGAATAGCCGCGCTGAGATCATCGCCAGGGCCATAGCGCATAACGGCACGATCATCGCCCGGGGAAACCTGCGCGGCGAGACCGCGCCGATCAAAGCGCATCTTGAGTGCCGCGGGCTTATCCTGGGTGATAAAGGGAATATTTACGCCATCCCTGAGCTGGAAGGTTGTTGCGAAGGCGTTGATATGTCTCACGAGGCGGCAGTAGGCAAGATCGCCAAGGAAGAGATAGAATACCTGATGGCCCGCGGGCTTTCCGCGCAGGAGGCTCAGGCAGCGATAGTGCGCGGATTCCTTGATGTCTCGATAATGGGCTTGCCGGATGTTCTAAAGGGCCAGATCAATAAAGCGATAGAATCCTGCGAGAAGGAAGCTCTCTAGAGTTGTTTTATATATTCTATAATGTCGCGGGTAGTTGAATCCGGGGTTGAAGCGCCCGCGGTTATACCGACCTTACGCGTTCCTCTGAACCAATCCCGCCTTATGTCGTTTTTCGAAGTGATCCAGTAACTTCTTCTATTCAGGGAAGCCGCTATTTCGTGCAATCTTTTGGTGTTGGCGCTTTTTTTTGAGCCGATAATAATGATCACGTCATTCTCAAGCGGCATCTTTTTTATTTCTTCCTGCCGGATGCGGGTGGGTTTGCAGATGGTGTTGAAGAATAATAATTCGGGGATGATTTTTTTCAGGCTTTCCACGATCTTTAACGCCAGATCCATGTTTTGGGTGGATTGCACTACGACCGCCGCTTTTTTTATCGCCTTGAGCCTGTTTAACGGCAGATCCTGCGCGCTGTCAATGATCACCGCCTGCCCTTTCAGGTGACCTACGATCCCCCGTACCTCATCGTGTCTTTTATCCCCGATGATGATCACCTGACAGCCTTTTTTTTCCATTGAGTGCGCTATATTCTGGATCTCTTTGACCATGGGGCAGGTAGCGTCGATTATTTTATAGCCTGAACGCGCCGCCAGGCTTAATGTCGCCAGGTCCGCTCCGTGAGCCCGGATAAGAAGGGCCTTATTTCTACCGCAGGCCAGGCCGCTTATTTTTCTGATACCGCTTTTGCGTATCTGCTTTACAACGTCTTCGTTGTGGACAATATCGCCGAGCATGTATACTTTTTCGCCCGAAGACGCCGCTTTAAAGGCGATATCGATCGCTCTTTTCACTCCAAAGCAGAAACCCGCAGATTTGGCCAGGGTGATCTTCATCAAACTTTCCTTTTTATGACCGCAGGACTTTCTCTGAATAGTTGATAAGGAAATCTTTGTATCTGGGACGTATGGCGGATGTCTTAATAACGGACCGGGCGCTGCCCAGCAGTTCGTTGATCTGGTTTTTTGCGTAATCCAGGGCCCCGGAATCCTTGACGATCTTGCGGATTTTAAATAAGTCTGCCCTGCCGGCATTCTTTTTTCCAAGGATCTTCTCAATGATGCGCTTTTCTTGACGGCCCGAATTTTTGTAAGCATTCCAGATGAGAATGGTCTTTTTGGCTTCTTTTATATCCGCCAGGCTGGATTTACCCGTTTTTTTCTCATTTTCAAACAAACCCAGGATATCGTCTTTGATCTGGAAGGCCCTGCCCAGGTAGATGCCGTATTTGTAGATCAGGCTGGCTTCTTCATTGGCCGCCCCGCCCAGAGTGGCTCCCGCCGATAGGGGGGAAGCAAAAGTATAATTGGCGGTTTTCAGGTCGTATACCTTATATATATCTTCGCGCGTAAGTTTATCCAGGCTTTTCAGGCCGTTTATCAATTCCAGGAATTCTCCGCTTCCCGTATACAGGGCGGCTTTTATTATCTTTTTTAAGGCTGCCTCCTTGCGCGCCGGTTCTTCCCGCACGGATAAGAAAACATGCAGGGCCATGGCATATAAGACGTCGCCGGTCACGATCGCCAGGTCCTCCCCGGAGAACTTTAAACTTTTATGATTTCGCAGCTGGTCTTTAAAAAGCCGGTGCATGGACGGCTTTCCGCGCCGGGTATCGGATTTATCGATGATGTCGTCGTGGATAAGCATGAAGTCGTGCAGCAGTTCTATGGAGAGGGCGCTTCTGTATAGCCCGGGAGCGGGTTTTTCGTTGAATCCCAGGTATCCCATGATGAAAAGCACGGGCCTGACCCTTTTGCCGCCGCGCAGGATAAAATCCTTGATATTTTTAGACAGTAAAGATGAAATGGAGCTTAATGAGTAGAGGCCTTCCATCTCTTTTACAAATCCGGCAAGCTCGCCTTCGACCTTATTTTTTATTTTACTGTACATAATTTTATGTTAACATATAGCTAGCTGCAATGCAAACGAAATCAAGCTGTCGGTTTTTTAACATCTTAATGCCGTATGTTATCTTATAAGCAATATTTGTGGTTTAACACCCCGGGCAGGATGGAATTCATCAATATTACTCCCCAGGTGGAAGAGGCCCTTTTAAAAAGCGGCATCAGAGAGGGCCTTTGCCTGGTCAATGCCATGCATATAACCTCTTCCGTGTTTATAAATGACGATGAAGGGGGTTTGCATCAGGATCTTTCGGCCTGGCTTGAGAGATTAGCCCCATATGGCAAGGATAAGTATAAACATAATTTATCCGGCGAAGACAACGGCGACGCCCATTTAAAGAGGACGGTTATGGGCAGGGAGGTGGTAGCCGCCGTTACCGGCGGTAAATTGGATTTTGGGCCCTGGGAGCAGATTTTTTACGGCGAATTCGACGGGCAGCGCAAGAAGCGTGTTTTGATCAAGATAATCGGGGAATAGGTTTGTGCGGATTTGCGGGTTTTATCAAAGGCATTAGTATTAAACAAAAAGGATAAGTGAAAGAAGCATTTATAAAACCAAAAAAGGGAGGGTCATGAGACTTTTGGTAGCGGCACTTGCCATGTTTTTTTTAACCTGCGCTGCTTATTGCCAGGAGGCTGAAAGTCCTTTAAGTATTACTATCAGCCCTGACCGGGATGTTTACGCGGTCGGAGATGCGGTTAAGATCGGCGTTAAATTGACCAATAATTCCCAGAAGCCCATATGGATCGCCACGCCCCAGGAAGGTTCGGAACAGGCTTACCGGTATCCTTATTGTATGTTTGAAGTCCTGGATGAGAAGGGCCAGCCGGTAAAGGACTCGCAAACGGCGTGTAAGACGGTAGATCCGCTTTTCAAAGACGGGTTTGCCCGTCTTAAGCCTTCAGAGACGATCGAGTTTTATCCGGGCGGTTACCGCCTGGATAAAGCCAAAGACCTGCCGGCAGGTTCTTGCACGGTTATTTTTTCTTATTCGACCGACGCCAAGAAGGAATCGCAGTGGTTTGGCCTCTACGAGGATGATTTCTGGGCAGGCAGGAAAGGCAATGAATTCTGGAGGAAGAGGGAGGGAAAAATAAGGGAGGCGAATAAATTTATCCGGAAGATCGAGCGCCTGTCCGTTTCATCAAATCCGGTCATAATCAATCTTACCGGTATAACCGGAGGTATCTCTAAAGACCAGGCCCTGGCTACGGCCCAGGAGATCTGCAGGAAAGAGGGCTGGGAGTGGACGCGGGTGAATATCGTGGATAAAGGGCTTTACTGGGATATCCACACTAGGTGGGGAACATTGGGCCGGAACGCGTTTATCCGTATTGATAAAAAGACGGGACAGCCGCTGGAGAAACACCAGACCGGCTCGTAGCACCCTGCGTTAAGAAGTACCTGACGCTAATAGGCACCTAGCCCAAATAGGTTTGGGCTAGTGTTTACGCCGTGTGAAAATTGCGTGAGTGTTCGCCTTGTGGCGAAATGTTGCCCCCGTGGGCAAAGGAGTAACAATGAAAGCATTATTGGAACGCAGGAGTATACGGACTTATACGCCGCAGCCTGTGCCTGAGGATACGGTCAGGGAGATCATCAATGCCGGGATGTGCGCCCCATCGGCGGGGAATGAACAGCCCTGGCATTTTATCGTCATCAACGAGCGCAAGATATTAGATGAGATCCCCGCGTTCCATAAACATGCCGGCATGGTCAAGAAGGCTCCGGTGGCCATACTTGTCTGCGGCGACCTGGAGAAGGAAGTACATAAAGGTTTCTGGGTGCAGGATTGCTCGGCCGCGGTGGAGAACATACTGATCGCTGTTGCGCACCATGGACTGGGCGCCGTATGGACCGGGCTTTATCCGCGGGAAGACAGGGTGGAGGGGATGCGCAGGCTCCTGGGGATCCCGGAGCATATCGTGCCGTTCGCTCTCATTCCATTAGGTTATTCGGCGGCGGAGAAGAACCGGCCTATCGACCGTTTTGATCCCTCGCGCATTCGTTATAATAAATGGTAGATTAGTGCTATAATAATATGATGATACCTATTAAAACTGATCCAGAGAGCGGCATACTTTACAGGCAATGGCAGGTAGATTCGCCCAGGGCGGTATTCTTACTGGTCCACGGTATGGGCGGCCATAGCGCCAGGTGGGGATTCTTTACCGATTATTTTAAGGAGAAAAATTTTTCTCTTTATGCCATTGAGCTTAAGGGGTTCGGTGAAACAAAGGAGCTAAAAGGGCATGTCGATTCTTTTGATGTCTATTATAATGACCTGCGCGCGCTTAGCGCGATAATAAAAAAGGAGAATCCCGGAAAGAAGATCATCCTGGTCGGGGAGAGCATGGGCGGGTTAATCGCCTTTGTTTTCGCTCTTAAAGAACCGCGCATCTTAAGCGGAGCAGTCTGTATGGTCCCCGCTTTTGGCTCGGCGATGAAGTTTTCCGCGTTGACTTATTTTCAGATATTTACTTCGCTTTTATATGATCGGCGTAAACAGTTTAAGATGCCCTTTGACGCTAAGATGTGTACCAAGGACACAGAGTATCAAAAGGTAATGGACGCAAATCCCGCGGAGCACCGCTTCGCCACATCCGGGCTTCTACTCGGCATCCTCATCGAACAGCTGCGCGCCATGGCCCGGAAAAATGATCTTAAGGTCCCCGTGCTTTTCATGGCCTCCGGCAAGGATTATTTAGTAGATGAGAACCTGGTCAGGAAGGTCTTTGGCGGTATGAAGGTTGAGGATAAAGAGATCATCGAATATCCGGAGTTGCTGCATGCTTTGCCTATTGAGCTGGAGAGGCAAAAGGTATTTGACGATGTTCTAAACTGGGTCAATAAGAAGATCTAATAAGGATTAAGTAAGTTGAAGTATATATTAGCCATAGACCAGGGGACGACCGGAAGCCGCGCGGTCATCTACGATAAGGACGGACGCAAGGTTGTCAGCGCCTACCAGGAATTCCCGCAGTATTTTCCCAGGCCCGGCTGGGTCGAGCATGACCCCCGCGACCTGTGGGCGAGCGTCAACAGCTCTATACAGAAAGTCTTACGCCGGGTAAGCCCCGGTTCTATTACCGCCATCGGCATCACCAACCAGCGCGAAACTACCGTTATCTGGGACAGGCAAACAGGCAAGCCGGTCTATAATGCCATTGTCTGGCAGTGCCGCAGGACGGCCCAACGCTGCAATAATCTAAAAAAGACCAGAGGCGAATCCGCCTATTTCAAGAAAATAACAGGGCTGCCTATTGACGCTTATTTTTCGGCTACTAAAATAGAATGGATATTTAAAAACGTGCCCGGCGCGTTAGCGCGGGCTAAAAAAGGAAGATTGTGTTTCGGCACTACCGATAGCTGGATCTTGTGGAATTTGACCGGCGGTGTAGTCCATGCCACGGATCATACCAATGCTTCCAGGACCATGCTTTTTAATATAGAAAAACTGAAATGGGATGATAGTATCCTTAAAAGATTTAATATCCCGGCCGGCATTTTGCCGCAAGTTAAGAGATCATCCGGGATATTCGGTAAGACCGTAAAAATAGGATTGCTTCGCGCCGGGATCCCCATATCGGGAATAGCCGGGGATCAGCAGGCGGCTTTATTCGGGCAGGCCTGTTTTCATCCCGGGACGGTAAAAAATACTTACGGCACCGGATGTTTTATTTTACTTAATGCCGGCAGGAAAAGGCCGGTTTCTGAACACGGGTTGATCACGACCCTGGGCTGCGGAAAGCATGGTGAGCCTGTCTTTGTGCTGGAGGGGTCGGTATTTATCGCCGGGGCCGCGATACAGTGGCTGCGCGACCAGCTTAAGCTTATCAAAAAGGCTTCCGATTCCGAAAGGCTCGCGCTCTCGGTCAAAGATACTGCCGGGGTCTATTTTGTCCCGGCTTTTGTGGGATTGGGAGCGCCCTATTGGGACCAGGAGGCGCGCGGAGCGATTTACGGGATAACCCGGGGCTCCTCCGCCGGACATCTGGTAAGGGCTTCTCTGGAAGCGATGTGTTATCAGACTAAAGACGTTTTAAGCGCGATGCAGAAGGATACCGGTTTAAAGATAAGGTCTCTTAAAGTAGACGGCGGAGCGGCGGTGAATGATTTCTTATGTCAATTTCAATCCGATATCCTGGGGATCGATGTCATACGGCCCAGGATCATCGAGATCACCTCTCTGGGAGCGGCATATTTGGCAGGATTGGCGGTGGGGTTCTGGAAAAACGCCGATGAAATAGAAAAATGCTGGGCAAGAGAGAGGATCTTCGAGCCCCGGATGGCCAAGACAAATGCCCTCAAGCTCTATCAAGGCTGGATCGAGGCTGTTCAAAGGACCTTATCCTAAAAATTAAAATGTTTGACGTCATTATCATCGGAGCCGGGGTAGTCGGGACTTCTATCGCCAGGGAATTATCGCGGTATAAGTTAAAGATCGCGCTCCTGGAAAAAGAAGAAGAACTTAGTTTTGGAGTATCTAAATCCAACAGCGGGATCATTCATCCCGGCACGCAGAATTCCAGGTCTTCATTAAAGGGGCGATTGTGCGTCCAGGGCAACATATTGACCCGCCGTGTCTCGCGGGAACTCGGAGTAGATTTTAAACAGGTCGGAGAGTTGATAGTCGCTTTTAGCGAAGAAGAGATACCGGTATTGCTTCGTATAAAAGGCGAAGCCGAGTCTCTCAATGTCCCCGGGCTCCGGATCGTCGACCGGGCCTGGCTTGCTAAGAAGGAGCCGAATTTAAGCCCAAATGTGGTTGCCGCGCTTTATGCTCCGACAGCCGGGATCGTCAGCCCTTACCGGATGGTCTATGACCTTAGCGAGAACGCCTTAAAGAATGGCGTCCAGATCTACACGCGGGCTAAAGTCAATGCTATTCACCGCGGCGATACGTTCGAATTGTCGACTTCAGCGGGGGATTTTAATTCCAGATACCTGGTCAATGCCGCGGGATTATCCGCGGATGAAGTCTCAAAGATGGCCGGGATAGATACTTTTAAGATCACTCCGCGCAAGGGCGAAGAGTTCATCCTGGATAAGAAACGCGAGCACCTGACCAACCATCTTATTTTTCCCCTGCCATCCAGGGATTCCAAGGGCATATTGATGATCAGGACTTCCGACGGTAATCCGATGATCGGGCCTACGGCTCAGGAGACCGGCGATAAGGAGGATCTTTCTACTTCTGACGAGGGGTTGGAAAAGGTGCTTTCTTCAGCGCGCAGGATGATACCCTCCATCAGCGAAAACGACATTATTGCTTATTTTTCCGGCCTGCGCCCCGCGGCAGGGGACGATTTTATTATCCGCCATGAAGATAAAGCCCCTGGTTTTATCAATGTCGCGGGGATCCAGTCTCCGGGTTTGACCGCGGCTCCGGCAATAGCGCTTATGGTGCGGGATATCCTGGGCAAGAACGGCCTGGGCCTGAAAAGAAAATTGTTTTTTCATCAGCACCGTACTAAAACTATACATTTGTTTGCCGTGCCGCTTGCCAGGACCAGGAAGCTTATCCGCAAGGATACAGCGTACGGAGATATCGTATGCAGGTGCGAGATGGTCTCAGCTAAAGAGATCAGCGACGCGGTCGCGCGCGGGGCTAAGACCATGGATGGGATAAAATTCCGCACCCGCGCCCAGGCAGGAAGGTGCCATGGAAGTTTTTGCACTACCAGGATAATGAAGATACTCTCCGATTCAAGACAGGTGCCTTTGACGCAGGTAAGCAAAAGAGGCAAGGGTTCAGAGATAGTCAAAGGAGACAGGGCCGGTGATTGAAAGAGATCTGGTAATAGTCGGGGGCGGGCCCGCCGGAATGGCGGCGGCTGTATCGGCTGTTGAGCACGGGGTCAAGGATATACTCCTGCTGGAAAGAGACCAGTATCTGGGGGGTATCTTGAATCAGTGCATCCATACCGGGTTCGGGCTGCAATTTTTTAAAGAGGTCCTTTCCGGGCCCGAATATGCCGACAGGTTCATCAGGAAAATACGCGATATAAAAGAGATAGAGGTCAGTTTAAGATCATTTGCCGTCCGGTTATCTGCGGATAGAACGGTCGTTTTTCTAAAACCCGGTTTACTGGGCGAGGTCAAAGCCAAGGCTGTGATCATGGCCACCGGC
>Ga0265297_10010985_pt1 | contig 11210 bp, 7 predicted proteins | sample Munlanlwell13791_FD_192502 | JGI IMG/M metagenome (GOLD analysis project Ga0265297, IMG submission 192502) | Leachate microbial communities from a municipal landfill in Southern Ontario, Canada - Leachate well 137-91 | ecosystem: Engineered > Solid waste > Landfill > Unclassified | place...
TCGGTAGGTTTCTTTTTTAATCATCTTGCCTTTAGAGTTAGGAAAAAACCATTCGGACTTATCGGTCTGCCAATGCAAATAGCTAACGATCACGGCTGCCAATTTTTTGTCTATGGTCGTTAGCGTGAATTCCTTCCGGTTTTTCCGGAAAGGTTTCTCAAGAGTTATTGAAACAGGATTTCCGTCTTTCCATCTAATCAAATTTTTCTTGAGCGACAAGGTTTCATTTATACGCCACCCTAGCTTAGCTAAGAAGTAAGTAATGACATAATACTCGCGATTCTCCTGCTCCATATCTGCGAGGATTGCTTTCTTCTCATCCAAGGATAAGACTACCTTGTTCCTTATTTCAAATTTCGGTGTTGGGAGTGTTCGGATTTCCTTATAAATCCGATCGTCGCAATAATCGGACCGCCAAAGCCGACTGATAATAGCTTTCAGATGTCCCAATTCGGTTCTCCAGTTTAGTTTCTGGTGCGATTGATTGAAGGCCAAATAATCAAGAAAAACGCCTTTGGGCAAATTGTTAAGATGCTTGATGGATGGATAGTGACTTCCAAGAAACTTCACAAAGAACCGGTCGTAAATATTCTTGGTCTTATTAATCGTGCTGTAAGCGCAAGGTTCTGCTCTATTATTGATGGTGGTCGATTCCATCATACGCAAAAGAACCTTCCTCAGCCCTTCAAACGATTGCTCTCGTTTGCCTTCAAGATCCCGGTAAGGATGGTTTTGGGCATACTCCTTCATCCATTCCGATCTGATCTGGGCAGCCTCACGGTAGGATTTTCTCGCGAGTTTTATGGTTTTATAAACTCGCTTATTCGGAAAAGGATAAAAGTCGATCTGACAAACATGACGGCCACGCTTGTCAACTGCCCCTTCACCTTCTCGAAATCTGATTCCCGGATTATGCCTGATGAGTATGGACATTGTGAGTCATTCCCCTATCATTTACCCACTTCCAAAATCTCGCCTCTAACACGTAAGTTCTTTTTCCAATCCTGAATAGTGGGCATCCATTTCGCTTTCGCCATTCCCTGTTTTGAACCGTATTAAGCGAGACCTTCAAAATCGCCGATATCTCTTCGGTTGTAAGCAACCGAGCGTCATCACTTTCCGTTCCCTTAGCCACCAGTAAGACCCTCCCTTCTATTAATAGGAATAAAGGAGGACCCCCTAGCGCCTTTTTTTGACATCCTGAGTTTTCTACCCAGTTTGTTATATGTGGGACACATCTGTCCCACATAATAATATAACAAATCTGCTTTGAATATTCAAGAGGGTTTTCTTAGGACTTGCGGCGGTACTTAAGGGGGATTTTAAGCGCGTTACGGGTCTTTAAATACCTTCTCATCTCCCGGTCAGTCAAATACTCCCGGGAACCATAACGGATCAGCACGATCCTCTTGCGCCAAATTGCTGAACGCAAGCCGCTCCAGCTTAGTCCGTATTTTGCCGCGGCATCTTTGGGAGCAAGCGCGTCCTGCGGAAGTTTTTCTCTCACTACGCTTTTTCTTTCCATCACAAGTCGTATATTACTAAGAGATTTCTCGTTACGCCATCCTTGTTTTAGCGTTAGCCTTAAAAAGTCCCCACAGAGCCAATACGGCACCGCCTTTCGGCGTCGGGTCCTCCGCTATTTGTGAAAGAGCATTTCTTCAACAACGTCGATGCTGCTCATATTTTGGATGCTAACACCCCTCATGGGACATTGAGTTAAGAAGGGTCTGTTCAATGTTTGCGAACGTTTTTATACTAGAAATAAATTGTCACGAACATCGTTCGGGGTCTCGTTGCCCCGTAGAAAGGCGTTGCCGAACGGGTAAGCCCTGGAGGCTTGATTTGAGAAAAAGATAGGCATTTCGAGGTGTCTGGAGACGGGATCTAGGTTGAATCATTCAACTATATAATGGAAGAGCACAAGAGCATTGGGCTTCTATGCACTCGCTAAATCCGTAGAACCAGGAATGCTCCTGCCACATTTCATGGGAAAAAAGCAGCCATCAATACTTCTAGCTCCAAACAACCTCACAAGCCAAATATTCGCTGATAACTATTCGAATAATTACCCGACTGTTTATAGACGAAAGATAGCGATACCTTTTCGGCTGGACGGTAACCCACAAAGATACTCCTGGGACATTTTCAACAAGCCGCTGCATGCTTCGGCTGCCCACCTCGGGAAATACAACACTTCTTGGGAGAGCTTCATAGTTAGCCCGAGATTTCGCATCCATGGAGGGAAAAGGAATAAAAGCCAGATGCGACGGCGCATCAAAGCGAGGTTCGTTCAATTCATACACGGAATGCCCTCTGGCCAGCTTCAAAACAACATTGTTCACCCGCTTTAAATCAGCAGAAGAAAGCTCGCCACCCATCAACGCCTTACATACCTGATTACATTTCAATGCTAATGCGGATTTTTTCTGGAGAATCGATTTAATCTTATCTCGCTCGATCCTTTGCGGGTCAGCTATCCCATTACTTGCGCACTCAATAAGACACGCCAGATATTCTTCATCCAGAGAAACCTTCTCGTTACATGATCGGCAAGCATACACGGTCGGCAAATCAGGGGGATACGGCTTATCTAAGAATACTTTCGCAGGCACATGGTCTCGTGTTTCCGTACTACACCCGCAATAGCAACAAAACTGTCTCTGTCTCACATCTGCAAAATTTGGGAATCGCGACATCAGACAATGCCTACAAGGATTGATAAATTTGAAGAGCTCTCTCATCAAGTTGTGTGCCCAGAGGAAGCTGACTACCAGAAGCAAATGCTTTCGAAAACCCTTCGACAGACATCCGAATTGTTCGAATTGCTTTTAGTGGTCTCACTTTCCCAACCGGCACATCATCGCCGGGGGAATAAGTCATAACCGTGAGACTATCGCTGCTTCGATTTTTTGGTTCCGGCACCTTGCCTATCAGTTTTTCAAATTGCACATATACCCGGTCCGGAACGACAAAGTAAAGCCCCGCATTGCAAAGCTTCGATGTTTTAGCAATCGAGCCCTTAAGAATCAGCTGCGGAATCAAACGTTTCCATACATTCGCCCAATTCATACCGTGTTTGGAATCAGGAATTTTCTTTTTTTCTTCCGCATAGGCCTGCCAGTTCGCATGATAATTTCCCGTCGTATCAATACTTTGCACTTCGCATGGAATAAGCATCACAGGCTCTTTTCTCACAACGCGGATGATTACCCAGTCAATGCTAAGGCTAATAACCCCGGGGTTGGTTATTTGTATTTCACGACCCGATTTTTGGCCAATCAACACACCATGATCCGTCGGCAATGCATTCGCCTGTTTTTTCCGAGAATATTCAGCTGCCAAATAAAGCGGTATGTCTTTTCCAACAGCATCAGCAAGGCAATTTCGGAGCGGTTCGTAATTGTTCGCATATAGCCGCTGAGGGCATAAAACAACTTCTTCTTTCCCTCTTCTGGTTTTATTGAGAACACTGCATGTTCCATACACTACAACCTGCCCGTCACGCTGGGGATGGCTGTGCTTGATACAAGTTCCGCCGACAAAAGGGCACTCCTGACTTTTCCATTGCTTCCTAGCAGTTTCCGACGTATCGTCAGGCGCATAGCCATAAATTTCGCACAGGTCATTACCTTTCGCTCGCGGCATAAGCTAAAGATTCCTTTCTGGGAGATTCTCGTGCATGTTCACTTTTCAAAATCAGCTCTTTAATGTGCCTCGCTAGCGCCCAAGCCAACAACGGCGGCACAGCGTTCCCCACCTGGCGATATTGATCATTTTTTGATCCAGTGAATTGAAACCAATCGGGAAAAGACTGGATGCGAGCCGCTTCTCGCACACTGATAATCCGGTTTTGCCGGTAATGAATGAAAGTTCCCCAGTGAGGATCACATTTTGTCATGATTGTACATGATGGGGTATTCGGATTGAGACGTCCGTATCTGCGTGTATGGTCACTTCGGCGCGCACGCTGCAATCCTCTGGGTAATAAGTGGTGGGGAATATCCCGCCAAGAGCCACCCGGTTTTATATATTTCAACCTTTGAAAATTAATTGAGGATAGCCCAACACATTCGTGATTGTACAGCTTCCCTGCCCCCTTTCGCATCATACGCTGATAATCCGATTCTGCTACACGGTCGTAAGCCATTTCCATTTTTCCGCCACCTGATTTAATAGGTGGCAAGTCACCAATGGCCTCACGAACGGAACTGGGCGGTTTTAATTTTCCAAAAAAAAGATCCCCTTGGGCTGGCGCACCTATCGCATGAGTGAAAGTGAATTCACTCCCGCCTGTAAAATTGGCACGCTGCAAGCTATAGTGGGTTGGTGTTGGAAAAGAGGGGGAAACATCGCGCAAGCGCGTACCGACGAAAATTAAACGCCATCGCTCTTGGGGCACGCCATAGTGAGCTGCGTTAAGTATTTTGAATGCCACTTTGTATTTCGCCTGTTCGAAAGCAGCAATAACATTTCGCAGGACCTTACCGTTCTCCAGAGACAGGAGCCCGGGGACATTTTCCATTACAACAAATTTCGGCCTAATTCCCTCCAAAACCAACCGGACATAATGCCGGAAAAGATGGTTCCGAGGATCAGTCTCACTTCTTGTTGGTGCATTTATGCTAAATCCCTGGCAGGGGGGGCCACCAACCATAACATCCATCTCGTCACCGTCCAATTGTGACTGAGTTCGAATGATTTCTCCTGTTAAATCTTCAATCGGGCAAACAAATGGTGTCGAGCGTGGAAAGTTAGCATGAAAAGTGGCCGCTGCCTGTTCGTCGATCTCGTTAAAAAAAACAGGATGAAACCCCGCCAGATGGAAACCTACGGCCAAACCACCGGCACCAGCAAAAAGATCTCCAACGCTGAGATTTTTTTTGTTATTTATCGCCTTAGCAGAAGTCAAAAGAGATTCCCCATGACAGCATTAATTATTGAAGCGTTCTCGCGAATAAAACGAAATTTCGGACTTTATTGAAAAACAGCAACCGTTTCCTGCCACAATTTCCACCAAACGATTAACAATCACTTGAGATTGGCCGCAATTGCATGAAGAGTGTTTTCCCGAAGATCCGGAGTGCCAATTCTCCCAAAATATCTAAGAAAACGGTTAAGCAGAGATTCCGCAAATGGATTGTCCAGTGATGCTAATTTTTCAGTCTTTTTAATATCCGTCAAAGGCATTCGACGGAGCTGCTGAAAATCCACAAAAAGAGGGGCCATAAAAAAAGTCGGCGGCAAAAAATAATAACGGTCCGCTTGTCTCTTGTTATTTTTCATAAAATTCACCAAATCATTGATGGAAGTTTTATTTTTTTGAGCCATGACCGCCTTCCCGTCAACGGTCTCATCCATAGGGATACATTCAGCTAGGAGGACGAATTCGGATTTTGGTTTTCTCGTTGCTGTCTCCACCATGTCACACGAAGGAGTCAACAAAACCAAATGTTTTTTATGCTTTCCAGATTTCTGCGCGATAAAAATATCTCCTGCGCTTAGCTGCTCGCCGTCAGGTGGATAAATATAGAACTCCATCGGGTCAACAACATCATCTCTGAAAGGTTCGCTTGTTTGCCCGCCTCCAACGTAGTCAATAAGATTGGAAATCCGGTCACGCGACAAAGACTTGGCCAGTCTCCGTGCCAGTAAATAAGCCAACTCCTTCGGGGGGATTCCATTGCCAAAACGTTTGAGATTTGGTTCAACGAATTTCCACATATATTCCGCTTGAACGCAATGCAGATGATTGATTAGAGCCTTGTTTACAAAAAGAACGCCTGACTTTATGTATGAAATGATCTGTTTTTTTACATCCTTGAGAGTATCTCCGCTCTTACGGATCACTTTAATAAATTTTGAATTCTTTTCGTCCACGGCCTTTGGAAGAGCGGTAAATAATATAATCGGCACGAAGCATTTCTTTATAATTTCATCCATAATTTTTGCGCCTGGACGATCGTCGCTATGCGCCGTCTGTTCCCCCCGAAATACATCAAGAATGACAATATCGTAAAGCAGCGCATCAAGTTTGTGTCTTACTTCATTAAAATTACCGCTCACATCCACGACCACCCGACCGAGCTTTTGGCCTAGATCCCCCTCCAAATATTCCTTCAGCTGCCTTCGTATATCCTCATCATCATCCACAAATAATACATTCCAAACCGCGCTCATAAATCGACCCTTATTCTTTTATGGGAATAAATATTCTGAAGGAGGCGCCCCCAAGAGAGCCATCCTTTAAAAGCTCCAGATCACCGCCCATTTCGTTTGTCAATTCCCCTGCGATGGTCAAGCCTAATCCCACACCATCCTGTTTGGTGGAAAAATAAGGATAGAAGATTGTTTCAGCATTTTCCTCCGGCACCCCCGGTCCATTGTCAGAAAAAATTATTTCTACGCCGTGAGCGCTTTTTCCAATCTCCACCACGATTTTTCTTTGTCTATCCTTAACGGTGCCAAGCCAATGAATGCTGTTTGTAAGCAAATTGATAATAATTTCCTGTAGCTCAACGTCATCCATCTGAGCATGAGTTGATGTTTTTGGAATAGTATAATCAATTTTTGTTTCCCTGAGTTCCCTCTCATGAATTAAAAAACAATTATTTATTGCCACCTCTAGGAGGAAATCTTTCGGCTTACCCCGTCTCCTTCCTCCAAACGGTTCGATCCTTTGAAATAAATTTGATAGCAGATTTGCGCTTTGTTTTATAAATCCCAATCTCTTTTTAATTTTCGCAAGGCTGATATTTTTGCTTTCGAGATCACTTTCGAACAGTAATACCTCTGATCCGATCTTGCTCACGGCTGAATGACCGTCATGCAATACAATGTCGATGAGTTGCCCGAGAGTGGCCAAACGCCTATAACGTGAAATGACCTCCCGAATCTTCTGGACCTTTTCCTGCAAGGCGTCTTCCGTTTTCTTCGCGAGTTGAATAGCATCTCTGTCATTCGGCAACTTCTCTTCAATTATCTTTTTTAATGGTTCTGCGGTAATCCCAGACAAAATCCCTTCATGGACTTCTGCATGCTCGCCATCCCGGGACTTACGTCTTTCTTTAAATCTTCGCTGTTCCAATAGATTGATCACTTCAATTACCAAGTGCTTCAAATCAGAAAAATCCATGCTATCGACGATACCTTCCCTGTTACTCTGATCTTTTAAACCGGGATTTTCCTCCAACGAAATAGCAATGTTACCTACAACCTGGTTATTGCTCAGCCGAAGAGTCGGATTTTGCACGCGTCGCATGTCCAGCCGCAGCCAATCGTTATCACGTCCCCCGTATGGATGAACCCTAAAATCATCTCTATATATGCTTAGACCGGCAGCTTGATTTATATCCCCGCGTAGATTGTTAAGTGTTATTTTCTGTTTTGTCTTGCTTATCAAGTCCTCAAGATCATTCTTGTCAAGATCCCAGATCCTAAACTCTATGTCAAAAGGACCGCAAGAAGGGGGACGAGCATCTTTCTTGCTTTTCAGAGGAATACAAAAATCCCCTGTGAGTTTTGTTGGGGCGGTATCAATACTTTGATATTCCAGAGCGTAGTGACCTTTTTCGTCAACGCTCCCCTTTATTGAATACTTGGGATGACTCAGTGCCGGAGAAGCATCAACTTCGCCGGAAAGTTTTTCAAAAACTCTGGGGAGCTCCAGATAAATTGAAAAATCCCGAACTTTTTTAAACGGGCTAACCATGCGAGATAGGTAGGTCCGAAGCTGAGTCAGCTTGTCAATGTCCCAGTCCAAGTTCAGATTCTCCAAAACAAGAACTGTCCCCTGATTTTTTATTATAGTGGCCGGTCTTCTTTCCCATCGACATTCCACCTCATCCAAATATTTGTCATCGCCAAACTTTGACCAGTCAAAACAAACTGTAATTTCCTCACTATGACCCTTTGTGCGAGTAACCATTTCCATTTTTGAGGACAACTTTGCAGCAGCAAAACGCCCCACTCCTTTTTCACCAAGAACGGCTCGGCCTCTGGTTGTCTTCCTTTTTTTCTTCTTCATCAACGAAGCGGGTTCCAACCAGCCTGTTTTAATCGTATTGAAATCCATTCCCACGCCATCATCAATTACAAGGATTCTTCCCTTACCTTTTTCCAAGGGGGGCTCAAACTTAACAGTGACTCTTCGGGCATCAGCGTCATAACTATTTTTTACAAGTTCAATGACGGCAACAAAATCATTATTAATAAGTTCGTCGCCAATAGTCCTAATAATCCTTGCTCTCGGACGCAGAATTTCGCTGCCTTTATTTTTTTCGGTCATATTAAATCCGTTCTCAGCTTTGAATAAATGGCCGCTGCAATTATCCTGGCCAAAAGGGGCGGCACAGCATTTCCAATTTGACGGAACTTGCTGCCACGCGACCCTCTGAATTCATACCAGTCTGGGAAGGTCTGAATTCTCGCGGCTTCCCGGACGGTAAACGTTCTTGCCTGCCTACTGTCGGGATGAATGAACCTATTACCATCTTTTTCCAGGTGGGAAAAAATCGTGGTCGAAGGCTTGTCCCAATGCTGTTTGCGGTATTTATCAGGAAAAGTGTATTCACCCTTTTTCAGCTTTGTCGTATATTTGACGAGCTTGCGCAGCTGTTTTGCTCTCAAGCTTTTTCTTTCGTAAAGATTTTTAGCCGTCTCCCCCTGGAGCATCCCGGAAAAAAGTTTTATATCATCTTTTTTCTGTGAACGACACAAATGATAAGCAAGAGTGCCGTTTGCACCTGCCCGCAAAAATCTCAGCAAGGCTTTCCCCTTTTCAGAAATGCTTTTAAGGTGCTTATCAAATCGTTCTTTGTGGAAAGGTATTGCTTCAGCTCCTGAGTATATTTTTTGATTCAGCTCTGCAATTTTTTTCTTTTCTTTCCCGCGAACATCCGTCATTGTATATTTTGCTTTTAATTCTGGGAGATCCCCGATAGCATCTCGCAGAGTTGTCCAAAAAGGTGCTATTTTAAGGGACGGGTTAAAATGGGTCTTCAAGGGATAAGGATTTTTAATCCCAAGTCTGTTGCCAATAAGAAAAACCCTCTCTCGCATCTGGGGAACCCCATAGTCAGCCGCATTCAGAAGAAGGTATTCATCATTAACCTTTTTACTCTCGTTCTCAAAAGAGTATCCCAATTTCATAAAATCTGCGGCGATCACATCGACATAGCGTCGATCATGCCGGTCTTTTTTTGAGGTAATACCCTTAACATTTTCAAAAATAATAAAGGATGGCTTCAGCTGTTCTACAAGATGTAGATACTCTTTATATAATCCATCCCGGCTGTTTTTATCATAGCTGTCATCATTTACTCCATAGCCTGATCGTGGCCCAATGGTTGAAAACGACTGGCAGGGTGGACCGCCAACAATAATGTCAATACCATCTTCACATTCTTCGATTATTCTCTTTCTTGTCTCCTTCTTCGTAAGATCCCCTTGGAGAACAACATTGTCCCGCTGATATTCTTTTTTGAAATAATCACGAAGGGTCTGGCAGGCATCTGGGTCAATTTCAACAGCTCTGATAATTTCAAAAACCTTCTCTCCCGCGGCATTGCGCACCAAATCAAAACCCAAAGACAATCCTCCGGCTCCGGCAAAAAGATCCAGAACCCGGATTTTTCTACACGCAGGTCTGAATTTTCGCGATAACTTTTTTTTCAATTTTCTTTGGATTTTTTGCATCATGTTCCCAGATTCTAAGAATTTTCCAGCCCAAGGCTTTCAATTGCTTATCGACAACTTTATCCCTTTCCGCATTAGAACTTTATCTTGTTCGACCAGAAGGCTTTGCGCGACACAGGTTCGACGAAACACTTCGGACATCGATGCCAGAAACAACCGTCCAAAAAAACAGCGATTTTGCGACGAGGAAACACAACGTCGGGCTTTCCTATCAGGCGATAATGAATACGATACCCTTTAAGCCCCGCAGACGAAATCGCTTTTCGCAACAACATTTCCGGACCAGTATTTTTTGATCGTATCCGGGACATGCAAAAACTTCTTTGTTTTTTCGTAAGAACATCTACCATACAAGAGCGGATTATAACACGCCTACTGCTAAGTTGAGAGTCTCAATATCTTAACCGCAACTGGCGCGAAACGAGGCATTGAAACTCACGAGACCGGACCTTTTGTGGATTTTTAAATACAGATCTCTTGTTGAACATATGTGCTTATTGGACTAAAAGCGAGAACTTCATTCCGCCTTCTTAGAAGCTTCTGAAAAATCAATATCGGGAAACGCTTGCTGTAAATTAGCGCGAACATCATGATTGAAACCCGCCAACCCTTTCCTTAAAACCGTCAATGACCTCTGCCCTAAAAGACGAATAAACCGGGCGCATGTCGATTCAGAAGGATCAATGAGTAGCCATTTACAGCTCTTATTGATGTTAAAAGCGGTCATCATTTTTGATCTGGCCTGGGCATCCCCTTCCGGCAGTGAATACCCTATTATGATGATGCAATCAGCTTCGCATAATCGTTCGAAGAATTTATCCCACTGAGGCTCAAGCAGCTTGTAAAAGTCGCCACAATATTTATAAGCGCTGGGCTCTAAAATAACCGGCTGATCTGAAGAATCAGTAGCTTTTGAATATTCATTCCATTTCCTTGTCAAGTCACCCGAGGACGCAAAGCGCACATAGGTCAGCCGGTTTTTTATCATCCACCAATTGATCCCGCCGTGAAGCTTCAAAAAGAGATGCTTGGACCATCCTCCGTACCAATTATCTATGGAGATAGCCAGCGATGGATTCGACCTTGATCCCGGTCCGGCCCATGTTTGCCAGTACCAGAAGGAAGCGTCAAAAACGCAGTCCCAATTAAAGGATGCCCATGTGACTTGCTCGAATTTTGCATTGCAGACCTGTATTAATGGGTTAAGGTGCGCTGCCTTAGTCGATTTACCTTCGAAGACGGCACGCATGATCAAGACATAGAGCCGCTTCCGGAATTCGGCAAACAGCTTGAGCTCAGGGCATTCCTTACAGTGAGGTTCGTTCTCCCAATCTCTCAAAATGGTAAGCATTTCTTCGATGGTGACGGACTGGTCTGAGGATTCGAGGGTATGACCTCGCGGGGCCCAGAAGATCTCATCTAACTTCTGCGCAAGAAATGAATCCTGCTTAAGATACTGCCGCGCCCATTTGTCTTTGAAGATCCCTTGCAATGTCGGCACTCCAAAATCAGAC
>Ga0265297_10010986_pt1 | contig 11210 bp, 9 predicted proteins | sample Munlanlwell13791_FD_192502 | JGI IMG/M metagenome (GOLD analysis project Ga0265297, IMG submission 192502) | Leachate microbial communities from a municipal landfill in Southern Ontario, Canada - Leachate well 137-91 | ecosystem: Engineered > Solid waste > Landfill > Unclassified | place...
AGCGCGCTCGCTTCCTGTATCGCGGAACACATAGGCGTGGTGGAGAAGATGCCTGTAGCCTTCTTCAGTCTTGAAATGTCGAAGGAACAGCTTGCGCAGAGGATGCTCTGTTCGCATGCGCGCGTCGACGCCCATAAAGTCAGGACGGGTTTTCTGTCCCAGGCGGATTGGCCGCGGCTTGTAAATGCCGCAGGAAAACTGTCGGAGGCGCCGATATATATAGACGATTCACCCGGGATAACGGTTCTGGAGCTGCGCACGAAGGCAAGACGCCTCAAAGCGCAGTTTGATATACAGCTTATAGTATTGGATTATCTGCAGCTTATGCAGGGCCCGGCGAAGGCGGACTCAAGACAACAGGAGATATCGGAGATATCCAGGTCGCTCAAGGCACTAGCCAGAGAGCTGCGCGTACCGCTGATCGCTATAAGCCAGTTGTCGCGCGCCGTCGAGCAGAGGTCTGATCATAGACCGCAGCTTTCCGATCTGAGAGAATCCGGCGCGATCGAACAGGATGCCGACCTGGTATTACTGCTCCTGCGGGAAGAGTATTATAATCCTACCGAAGAGAATAAAGGCGCGGCGGAGGTCATAATCGCGAAACAGCGAAACGGTCCCGTTGGCAGCCTTAATCTGGCCTTCCTGGGAGAGTACATGAGGTTTGAAAACTTCGCGGCCAAGAACGAAGAATTTGTCGATATGGAGATGGAGAAGGTATGATTCTACTTCGCCCTTCAACTCTCAGTAGACTATGGAGCTTCGCAGGAATTGTCTCTATATTCTTATGTCAGATACTTGTTTCGAGCTCCTGCGCGCAACCAACCGGCGCTTCCGAAGGCGAAACGAAATATATCACAGTTATGAAAGTCGCAAACAATAAAGCGATAAGCACCGAGACGATCCTTTCAAAGATAAAGGCAAAGGTCGGCGACAGATTCAGCCAGGACAACCTGAATGACGACCTGAAAAGATTATATGCCACCGAATATTTTGCCGATGTCTCGATAGACGTCTCCGGTTATGAAGGCGGTGTGGCCGTCACCTTTATTGTGGAGGAAAAGCCGACAATTGACGATATAATATTCAACGGCAATAACGCTTTCAAGGCGCAAAAATTAAAATCGCTGATGAAATCCAGGCCTAACGATATGCTGAATCTTTCGCTTCTGGCGCAGGACGTTTCCGAGATAAAGAATTTTTATGTCAAGAAGGGTTATCCTCTCATCGAAGCCAAATATACGATCGATCTTGAGAAGGAGACGAACAGAGCAAAGATTACGGTAACGGTCGAGGAGAAGGTCCGTGTCAAAGTCGCCAAGATCAATATAGAAGGCAATAAGGCCCTAAAGACCAATGCGATCAGGAAGCTGCTCTCCACAAAACCCGCATGGCTTTTTAATCCCGGCATATTTAATGAAGAGGTCCTCGCCGAAGATATAGACAAAATAAAGGCCCTTTACGATGATGCCGGATATCTCGATACGGAGGCGACACCGAAGCTCGATTACTCAAAGGACGGTACGGCCCTCGATATAACGATAAATATAACCGAAGGAAAGCTTTATGTGGTGGGCAACATCCTGATAAAGGGAAACCTTGTTCTGCCGGAAAAGGATATAAAATCAAAAATAACCATGAAGCCGGATAAGCCTTTCTCCAACAGGATGCTGCGGGCGGACATCGTTAATATAAGGCAATATTATTACCAGTTCGGATATATGAACGCGGTGGTCGATGTGGAGCGCGACCTGAATCAGGAAACGGGCAAGATCGACATCACCTATAATATAGAAGCCAGGGATCCCGTATATGTCGGCAAGATCGAGATACACGGTAATGTCAGAACCAAGGACATCGTCATACGCCGGGAGCTGAGGATATATCCGGGAGAGCGATTCAACGGCGATAAGATCAGGCGCTCGAAAGAGCGTCTTTATAACCTCGGTTTCTTCGAGGAGATAAACTTTGACACCGAACCGACCCAGACGCCGGACATCCAGAATCTGATCATCACGGTCAAAGAGACGAAAACGGGCGAGTTCTCGTTCGGCGGCGGATACAGCTCCATAGATCTTCTCGTGGGATTCGTCGAGGTCACCCAGAAGAATTTTGATATACTGAATTTTCCGACTTTCGGCGGAGGCGGGCAGGCCTTGAGCGTCAGGGCGGAGATAGGAATGGTGCGAAACAACTTCAATATAAGCTGGACGGATCCGTGGATATTCGGCTGGCCGTACTCATTCGGATTCGATGTCTACAGGACGAGCCATAACAAAAGAGGCGATATCGGCTGGGCTTATGATGAGGCGAGGACCGGAGGCGATGCCAGGTTCGGCAAAGAATTTACGGATAACTTCAGAGGAGGGTTGACGTACAGGCTCGAGCAGGTACGCATATCGGATGTCATTGACAACGCTTCCAAAGACTTCAAGGACGAGGAAGGTACGAACGTGATCTCGGGCCTCATGCTCGAGATGGCGTATGATACCAGGGACAACGTTTTCAATCCGGGAAAAGGTTTCATTATGGCGGGCTCCATTGAGAACGCGGGCGGGGTATTACTCGGGGATAAGGATTTTGTAAAAGGTACCGCCACGGCAAGTTTCTACCATACCTTTTTCGAAAGGTTTGTCCTTGAGGTCAAAGGCAGGATGGGACTTGAGAACGCGTACTGGAATTCCGACGAGGTACCTATATACGAGAGGTTCTACGCCGGGGGTGCAAATACCATACGCGGATATAAGGAGAGAAGGGTAGGCCCGAGAGACCCGGGTTCTAACGAGCCGATAGGAGGCGAGGCGATCCTTTTAGGAAATGCGGAATTAACCTTTCCTTTGTATGAGAAGATCCTTAAGGGCGCCGTTTTCTGCGATGTCGGTAATGTATGGAGAAGAGCCGAAGACTTTGTGGTGGGCGGAGGCTATCGTTCCGGCGTAGGCCTGGGTGTCAGGGTCAAGACGCCTATCGGCCCGGTCAGATTAGACTGGGGCTACCCCCTCGTAAGGAATTATGAGGATGAGCACACCGGCGAATTCTACTTTAGTATGAGCCGTGGATTTTAAAATGATGAAATTTGTAAACAAATTTCAAAAGGAGGAAGGTATGAAGAGAAGTGTGGTTTGGGCGGTAATGACGTTGTTTGTGTTGGGCATCATCGGCCCGGTAGCACAGGCTTCTGCAAAGGAATACAAGATGGGCTATGTGGATCTTGCGAAGGTATTCGACGAATATAAGAAGACGAAAGATTCGGAGAAGAACCTCGAAGAGAAGGGCAAGGTCAAAGAGGAAGCGCGAAAGAAGATGGTGGATGAGCTGAAGAAGCTTAAGGATGAGCAGGCGCTCCTTTCCGAAAAAGGCAAAGCCGAGAAGCAGGCGGTGATAGATAGTAAAATCAAGACGCTGCAGGATTTTGACAGAGGCGCGCGTGACGAACTGGTAAAAGCAAGAAACGATATGCTCGGCGGGATATTAAAGGATATAGAAAAGGTTGTAACCGAATATGCCAAACAGAACGGTTACGACATCGTTCTGAATTCCCGTATGCTTCTTTACGGTGCGGAGCAGTATGATCTTACGTCCGAAGTGATTTCAAGGCTTAATAAATAACGCCCTTAATACGTGACTCGTAACTTGTAATCGTAGCTGTTAATACTATAAAATTACCAGTTGCGGATTACGAGTTGCGAGTTACTTTTTCGAGCCTTACTTACAGGCATAAAAATATGGCGAAGAAATTAAAAGAGATAGCGAAGCTGGTAGGCGGCGAGCTTACCGGCGACGGAGAGGTCCTCATAAGGGGCGTTAACGGTATAAATGAGGCCGTTGAAGGCGAGATCGCCTTCATATTAAATCCGGAACTCGCCGGATTGGCCGGGAAGACGAGGGCCAGCGCCGTCGTGGTTTCGAAAACGGTAAAGGCGGATCTGGGAAAACCTGCTATAAAGGTGGATGATCCGTCGAGCGCGTTCTCGAAGATGATAGGGCTCCTGATGCCGGACAGGATACCGCATCCGAAAACCGTGGATAAACTTGCGGTGATCTCTAGTAAGGCGAAACTTGGATCGAATGTTGCCGTCGGGCCTTATGCGGTGATAGAAGATGGCGCATCAGTAGGCGATAATACGGTCATATACCCGCTATGTTATGTTGGTAAGAATGCCAGGGTGGGCAAGGATTGCATTTTCTATCCGAATGTGGTGATACGCGAAGAGATCTCGATAGGGGACAGGGTTATTATACATTCAGGGACCGTAGTGGGCAGCGATGGTTTCGGGTATGATGTGCAACCTAATGGTACGCATCTCAAGATCCCGCAGATAGGCACGGTCGTGATAGAGGATGATGTTGAACTCGGTGCCTGCGTTACCGTTGACCGGGCAAGGTTCGCAAAGACAGTGATAGGTAGAGGATCGAAGATAGATAATCTCGTGCAGATCGCACACAATGTGATCATAGGGCCTAACTGCGTAGTTGCTGCCCAATCCGGCATATCGGGCAGCTCCGTGATCGGCAGGAATTGTATTTTTGGCGGACAGGTAGGCGTTGCCGACCATGTTAAGGTGGGTGATTTTGTTATTGCCGGCGCCAAGACCGGGATACATAAATCATATCCGTCGAATACGACTCTATTCGGATATCCGTCCAAACCTATCGATAAGGCGCGCGAGACAATAGCCGCGATGGGCCTTCTTCCTAAATTATTCGATCGCGTACGGGCGCTTGAAGCAAAGATAAAGAAGCTGGAAGATAAGTGACCCTTCGGCGCGGCCTATGTCTAACGATAGCCTTGCTCAGGGTCGTGGTGAGCAGGGTCGAACCATGATAAGACAACGAACTGTCAAAGAGCCGGTTTCCATCGAAGGCATAGGTCTTCAGACAGGTAAAAAAGTAAAAGTCACATTAAAGCCTTCCCCCGCCGATTCCGGGATAAATTTCATAAGATTGGATCTGCCGAACAAGCCGCTCCTGAACATACAGTCGATGGATCTTTCGGGTGTCGGGCCTTCAGCCGAACGCAGAACGATGTTGGGGATAGGACCCCTCCAGATACAAACTACGGAGCATCTTCTGGGGGCCATCAGCGGGCTTTCTATCGACAACATAGTTATAGAACTCGATAATGTCGAACTGCCCGGTCTGGACGGAAGCGCTAAGGATTTTACCGATGCCATACTGCACGCCGGCATAAAAGAACAGGACCGGCCGAAGCGGTTTCTTAAGATAGAAAAGCCGGTCTGGTGCGAGGGGCCCGATAATTTATTGGCGGCCTTCCCCGACGATAAATTTCGCATATCATACACGATGTCTTACGAAAATTGCGCCCTGGGGACTCAGTTTTTTACCGTGATTTTAGATGAGAATAATTTTAAAGATGAGATCGCGCCGGCGCGCACGTTCTGTCTTGAGGCCGAAGCACTCGAACTTTTGAAGCGCGGCCTGGGTAAAGGCGCAAATTACGACAATACGCTCGTTATGGGCAAGGACGGCCCGATAAAGACGAGCCTCAGGTTCCCCGATGAGCCGGTGCGGCATAAGGTGCTGGATCTCGTCGGAGATTTATGTCTGGCGGGCATGGCGGTAAAGGCCCATGTGGTCGCGATAAAGAGCGGGCATAAGCTTAATATGGAATTAGTGAAGAAGCTGAAGGAGGGAGCGTTAAATGGGTAAAGAAGTGGTAGATGTAATAGGCAAAGTCCTCGATATAAATATGATACAGAAGATACTCCCGCACAGGTATCCGTTTCTGCTTGTGGACAGGGTTATCGAGGTGAGCGAAAAAAGGGCTGTCGGCTTGAAGAACGTTACGATAAACGAACCGTTCTTTCAGGGCCATTTTCCGGGCCATCCTATAATGCCTGGTGTCCTCATAATGGAGGCGATGGCGCAGGTAGGGGGTGTTGTGGCGCTGTCTGTAAAGGAGAACGTCGGAAAACTGGCATATTTTTTAAGCATAGACAATGCCAGATTTCGAAGGCCTGTACTGCCCGGAGACGTGCTGAGGCTAGAAGTGGATTTTATCAAAGCCAAACTCAATGTCATCAAGATGCACGGCGCAGCCAAGGTAGGCGACGAGCTTGCGGCCGAAGCGGACCTGATGTTCGCATTCGTAAATCCGGATGAGGGGAAATAGCTTTTTATGACGAGAATCGGTCTTGTTGCCGGCGAAGGCAGGCTTCCGATATTATTTGCGCGTGTAGCCAAAGAGAAGGGCGATACAGTAATAGCGTTCGGCCTGAAAGGCGTGACCGACCCCGAGCTCGAAGAACATGTTCACAAGCTTCACTGGCTGGAATGGGGCAAATGGCAGAAAGCGGTAATGCTTCTGCCTATCGAGAGGATAAAAAAAATAATAATGCTGGGCAAGCTCAAGAAAGAGACCGTATTCAAAGGCGATAGCCAGCTCGACGCAGAAGCGAAAAAGATCATGGATAAGCTGGGGGACAAAAAGGATTATGCCATCCTGAACGAAGTCGGCAGGATCCTCGGTAAGCTGGGCGTGGAAGTCCTCGATTCCACCATTTATTTTAAAGATCTCATACCATCGCCAGGCGTTCTTACAAAGAGAAGCCCGACCAAGGCGGAATCTGACGACATAGATTACGCGAAGAATATAGCGAAGGAATTATCCGGCTTTGACATAGGCCAGACAGTAGTGGTAAAGGATAAGACCGTCGTAGCCATAGAGGCGATGGAGGGAACGGACGAAACAATCGCCAGGGCAGGTACATTAGTGAGAGGTCCCTTTTCCGTCGTTAAGGTAGCGCGCCCAAAACAGGACATGAGGTTTGACGTACCGCTCGTCGGCCTCGACACGCTGCAGGCGCTCATCGCCGCAGGCGGAAGCGTCCTTGCCCTCGAAGCGGATAAGACCCTCATAATGGATAAAGAAGAGCTTGTAAAACTCGCCGACCACCACGGCATCTCTGTCACTGTTATCTAAGCCTTCCTTAAGGGACACCCCGCGGCAGGATCCGCAAGAAATTATTCACGAAGAGAAACGAAAGATTCCTGGAGGCACTATCTGAAGAGCGCTTTTACCTTTGGACGGGTGAGGATATATATTAGAAAGGAATAGAGGATTATCTGGATGGCTGTGATGCCAAGCATTTTTATAAAAAAGGGCCTCAGGGTATCAAGTAATGATAAAGCATAATTTGCTCCAATCCATAGTAGAAACGGGATCTTTAAGGAAAAGAGTAAAAGGGCGGTAAAGCGCGACCATTTTTTCAGGAGGAACAGTCCGATGCCGGTAACTATCAATATTGACGGCAGGGCAAGCGAAATAAAAAAACTGGCCCAGAAGATCTCCTGTCCTCCCGCCATAAGATAATTTGCTGCGTATTTATAATAAAGAAGGGCCCTTGCGGCAAAGAGCGTCGCTATTACCGATATCGTTATTCTTGCTTTCATATCCCCACCCTTTCTTGCTCCCCAGTATTATAGTAAATGCTATCTCAGCGTGCAACTAAAACCTTAACCTAATAATCGGGCGATTGCCTCTGCGGCGCGCATCGATGCGCCGGGACGGCCCAGCAGGCCTTTTATGTATGCTAGCTCTCTCCGGGCGGCAGAGAGCTTTTTCCCGTCGGAAACAAGTTCCATTACCCTTTTGGCTATCTTCTCCGGCGCAGCGTCGTATTGCAATAGTTCCGGCGCGATCTCTTTTCCGGCTATGATATTAGGTAACCCAATGAATTTTATATCCGCGACGATCTTATACAAAAGGTATGTGATGATGTTTGCCTTATAGATTATGACAAGCGGAGTCCCTATTATAGCCGTTTCGAGAGTCGCGGTTCCTGATGCGACTATCGCGAAATCCGAAGCGGCCACCATATTATAGGTGTCACCCTCGATAAGTTTTATCTCAAGCCCCAATCCTCTTATGGCATCCTCATATAAATCTATCCGGATATCGGGATGTTTTGAAACGATGAACCGCGCGCCGGGGATATCCTCTTTTATCAGCCTTGAAGCCGAGATCATGGTCCGAAAAAGTGACTTCACTTCAAGCGCCCGCGAGCCGGGTAGAAGCGCGATCGTCGGTCCGTCTTCGCTTAAACCGTATTTTTTAAAAAAATCTTTCTTTGGCAGATCAACTTTAACTACATCCAGAAGCGGATGACCGACAAATTCCGCGTCTATACCATAGGTCTTATATAATTCTTCTTCAAATTTAAAAAATACTATGATCTTTCTTACGCATCGTTTGATTATATTTACCCTGTCGCGCCCCCACGCCCAGACCTGCGGGCTTATGTAGTATACGACCGGTATTGATCTCTTCTTGAGGGCTTTGGCCAGCCTAAGGTTGAAGCCGGGATAATCGACCAGTATGGCCAGGTCCGGCTTTACCGCATCGATCCTGGAAATGACAGATGCGTAGGCCTTTCCGACGGTGAATATATTTTTTAATACCTCGGTCAGTCCGATGAGAGCGAGCTGCGAGATGTCGAATACTATATCTACGCCGGCCTTCTTTAATTTACTCCCGCCGATACCGAAAAACCACAGATCCTTATTTAGAGATCTCAGATCGCTTACCAGGTTGGACGCATGAAGGTCGCCGGAGGGTTCCCCGGCGACTATGAGGATGTTCTTGGGCATCATTTGTGCTTATACGGCTTTATCTTTTCGACGATCTCCAGAGCTACCTGCAGCGCGCGTCTTCCTTCGACGCCGGAGATCAGCGGCCGCTTGCCTGTCCGTACGCACTCGACAAAAGATTTCAGCTCTTTTTTGAGCGGTTCCTTCTTCTGTATTTTTATCTTCTCTTTCGCTATCCTGTCTTCCGTCTTGCGGAATATGACAGCCTCCTGGGTCAGATAGTCAAGCGATAGATACGATTCTTCCTGGAATATCCGCATCTTCCGCACCACGTCTTTTGTGACACGGCTTGCCGTTATGTCGGCGATCGTGCCGTCCTCGAAAGTCAGGCGGACGTTCGCGACATCCTCGAAAGCGGATATGGTGCTTAAGCCCACCGCCTCGATACTCACGACATCCTGCTTGACGAGTCCAAGGACTATATCTATGTCGTGGATCATCAGGTCCAGGACGACGCCTACATCATCGACCCTTTTATGGAAGGGGCCAAGTCTCTGACATTCGATGAATTTCGGCTTTTTGATGTACGGCTCTATGGCAAGGACCGCGGAATTGAAGCGTTCGATATGACCCACCTGCAGGGTGAGCTTCTTCTGCCGCGCTATCTCTATAAGTTCGTCTGCTTCGGAAAGTGTCTTAGTGATGGGTTTTTCGATCAAAACGTGTATATTGTGTTCCAGAAAATGCTTGGCTATTGTATAATGCAGGCTTGTAGGGACGACTATGCTGGCGGCGTCTATTTTATCGAACAGATCCTCATAGTCCGAGAAACTGGCCGTATTGAACTTTTTTCCTATCTCTATGGCGCGCGTGAGGTTACAATCACATACACCCACAAGATTGACATTATCCAGCTTGGAGTATACCTTTGCATGGATTGAACCAAGATGACCTACGCCGACAACCCCTATTCTTGCTTTTTCCACCTGTGCCCTTCTGTTTGAGATGAAATTATACCATCTATGCCATCATTTGACAAGCATATTCCCCAGGCGTTTTTCCTCGACAAAACCAGGCTTTTTATGCTACCATACCCCATCTATGGGAAAATATGCTCGGTTAGTAAGATTCGTTATACCTCATGTCTGGGTGCTTGCGCTGGCAGGGGTGTGTATGGTGGCCTCTTCTATTTTCAGCGGTGTCTCCATAAGCATGATAATACCGCTTGTGGATAATATAGTAGCCGGTAAATCCATAGTCGTGCCGCATGCCGAGCTTCTGCCGCAGTTCGTAAAGAACCTGATAGACACCGCAAATTCCCTTACGCCGATGGCGCTTTTGAACAGGATGATCGTGATCGTGATCATCCTATGGTTATTGAAGAACCTGTTCGAGTTCTGCCAGACATACCTGATGAACGATGTCGCCCAGCGTGTGATCCGGGACGTGAAAAATATCATATACACCAAACTCCTCACCCTTTCGATGGACTTCTATTCGAAGCATTCCACCGGCAAGCTTATGTCGAGGATAACATTTGATGCCGCTGTCATAAGAGACGCCATATCGACGGGGCTTACCGACCTGTTATACCAGCCCGTCCAGCTGGTAATCTATATGGTCATGCTGCTTGCGGTAAAGATCTATTTTTCGATATCATGGGTGCTTATAGGCATAATAGTCCTGCTCTTCATGCTCGTCGTGTATCCGGTAGTAAAGATAGGTAAAAGGCTCAAATCCATATCAAGACAGTCGCAGGAATCTATGGGGGATATAACTACTACGCTACATGAGACGATATCCGGCATCCGCGTCGTCAAGGCATTCTCGATGGAACCTTACGAAGCGAAGAAATTTGAAGGCCAGAACCAGCATTTTTACCGTCTCATGATGAAGTCCGTGAAGAGGATGACGGTCGTAAGCCCTATAACAGAATTTGTAGGGATATTGTGCGTAGCCATAATACTCTGGATAGTCGGAAAGGATATGCTGGCGGGCAAGCTTTCGATAGGTGCCTTCATAACGTTCCTGGCATGCCTTCTCTCTCTTATGCGCCCCATAAAACGCCTGACCAACGTATACAGTATAAACCAGCAGGCCCTCGCCGCGGCAGACAGGATATTCGATATCCTCGATGCGAAACCGTCCGTTTCCGAAAAGCCCTCTGCCATAGAACTTCCGAGGATCAGGGGGTCGGTTAAATTTGAGAACGTCTCTTTCAGGTATGACGACAGGGTCATACTGCAGGATATAAATCTCGAGGTGCATGTGGGCGAGATCGCGGCGTTCGTCGGCCCCAGCGGCGTCGGAAAGACCACGCTGGTAAACCTCATACCCCGCTTCTACGATGTCTCGACCGGCAGGATCACCGTCGACGGCCAGGATATAAGGGAGTGCACGCTTAGGTCGCTCATGTCCCAGATAGGCATAGTGACACAGGAGGTCATACTCTTTAACGATACCGTGGCTTCCAATATCGCCTATGGCTCCGGAAGCTCAAATATGGAAAGCATAGAAAAGGCCGCGCGTATAGCGAATGCCCACGATTTCATTATGAAGATGCCGGAAGGATACCAGACTGCTATAGGCGAACGCGGCTTCCGTCTCTCCGGCGGCGAAAAACAAAGGCTCGCCATCGCCAGGGCCGTTTTCAAAGATCCGCC
>Ga0265297_10010987_pt1 | contig 11209 bp, 22 predicted proteins | sample Munlanlwell13791_FD_192502 | JGI IMG/M metagenome (GOLD analysis project Ga0265297, IMG submission 192502) | Leachate microbial communities from a municipal landfill in Southern Ontario, Canada - Leachate well 137-91 | ecosystem: Engineered > Solid waste > Landfill > Unclassified | place...
CCTGATTATCCCAGAAGTTTCAGCGGAGAATAGGAACTATATCCCGATGGGATTTGTGACAACAAATGTAGTAATATCAAATAGGTGCTTTGGAATATTTGATGCTCAGTTATATCACTTTGGAGTTATTACATCAAGAATGCACATGGTCTGGATGAAAAATATCTGTGGCAGACTTGAAGAACGCTTTAATTACTCAATAAAAATTGTCTATAATAATTTTCCTTGGCCAGAGAACCCAAGTGAAAAGCAAATTCAAAAAGTTGAAGAAGCAGCCCAGAATGTGCTTGGTATACGTGAAAAGCATCCAACCGCCACTTATGCAACGTTATACAGCCCTCATAATCTTGTTCCTGAGCTTATTAATGCCCACAAAGAGTTGGATAAAGCCATAGATAAATGCTATCGTAAAGAGGCCTTTAACTCCGATAACGAAAGAATGAATTTTTTACTGGAGTTATACACAAAATTTGCAGTAGCCCCTACTCTTGATTTTGAAGAATCTAAGAAAATACATAGAAGAAGAAAAACAAGTAAACCTAAGCCTTAATGCTCTCACTAAAACAGACGAAATTATGAAAGACATTGACCCAATTTTCAAGCAAATGATTGGCCTATAAAGTTTGTAACTTACATAAAATCAAGTATTTAAAAGGTTAAAAAATGCAAGTCTTTAATTTTCAAATAGTTATGCAACTCTTGTCAAGGGCATAATTCCGTTTAATTTTAATTTCTATTACAACTTCTTCACGCTTTAGTCTATCATGTATTTCTTTATATGTTGCATAATCTATTTCAAACTCACTAAAATCAGAATCAAAAGCATCCCTATTTCGGGCATATTTTCTTCCATATATATTTTCTACAATGTAATCGCCAGGCTCTATTACACCCCAATTCTTCATCATAGCATCATAAGAATTTTCTATAGGCGTTAATAAATCTCCAAAATAATGATTTACCATATATAAATTATGGTGAAAATACTGTTCAGCACGAATTACATAATTGCCATCTTTAAAGTATCTTATCATCGGTTACTCCATACTTTTTATAATTTGAATATCCAGTGCTTGATTTCCTGAAACATAGTAGGGCTTATCCTGCTTAATGCTTTCAAGAGCTTCTACAAAGTAGTCTAAACACTTGCCTTTATGTGTGTCTATCATAAGTTGCAGAGTAGATATTGCCTGCGCTTTAGCCTCCACATAACTTTTGAATGTGAACTCAGATATATAGTGCTCATACTTATCTGGGGGTCTATCAAATAAAGTAAAATCCCCATCCGTGTAAATATCATAAGAAAAGGTGTACCTTGTTTTAAGCTCTTTTCCTTTTCCGTTTTCTTGAAATAAATTAGAGATTACGTTGCTATCTATTTTATTAACAAGGTAATACCCATCAAAATATATACCATCACCCGGTGTAAATAGCATTGAATCACTATTCGATACATCTATTTCTCCTGAAGAGTTATTTTCACTAATCACAGAAACAAGGTATATGCTATACTTTACGCTTGAACCATAAATTTCCGAGAATATTCCAATAAAATAAAACACCTCACCCATAGTATCATTACCATTTACTTCATAATAACTCTTAATTTTATACCCATATTCTACCAGTATCTGATATGCAATGGAGTAGTCTACATTTATTTCAATAGGTTCTTTTTCAACAAATATAGTTTTGGGGTTATCTATGCAGTTACTATCTGTACATACAATATAATCAATTATTTCTTGCTGACCAAGTAAATCTTTACCCACAACTATAAATTCATTGTCATCTACTTTATTCGAGTATGATTGCTTTTGTATCATTGGTTACTCCTCATTCTTTTTTATATTATAATCAAGTCTTACAGAATAATCTACTGCAATTGAGAAAGTGCCCATATCAATCAGGGCATCAATTATAGTATGTATTGCATTATAAATATAGTCCCAGTGGGTATCAGTTCTATTTTCTTTATCCCACTTATCATACGCAAAAAGGTCTTGCCAGTTTACACCTAAGAAAGATGTGCTGATTATTTTGCCATTATCAATAATAACAGTGCCATTTATAGCGAGAATAGAAACTTTATCCTCAAACGCATAGCACAAAGCGTTTTCAAGATAGCATTCCAAATCAGATAAACTGGCATTATATGAAGATACCCTTTCATTGTTTTTACACTCTACTGAATAGGATTTAGTCATCATTGCGCCCCTTGTTTTGTTTGTGGTAAAGCCCCGTTGTTGAACCCGTCATAGTATTCTCATACCAGCCAATAATGTCACCTTCATTTATTTCGGTGATATTGTAGTAGCTATAATTAAAAGAATGCCTAAGATACTTCCAGTGCAAAAGGAAAAGACAATTTTTGTAGCGTGTGAATCATCTTTTCAAAATCTTCCTTACACGTAATGTCAATAGCTGTTTTCATACTTTTTCTCCTTACCAAGAAAACCAGTTTTTTAGAGTTAGTTCTTCTATGGTAACAATATACGGGTCTTGTTCTTGCACCTCCGCTGCCATACATTCCTTACTCCGGTTCACAGAGCCGTCTTCATTCTCTGTAAGCACTTCTGGAAAAGTTGGGTCTGGACAATGACAATAAACGGAATTAAGGTCAGTCTCGGATGTGGCACAGAAATCACACTGCCCGCAAGTTGTGCTTTCAATGCCTACTATTCTATAAGTAGTCCGGCTCATTGAAAAGTTCAACTGTGTAATCTTCTCTCCTATCATTATCACACAAGATGGATGCTAAAACAGGGTATTCTTCACTTCCGCCACCAGGGTCTTTAGCCAGTATGTGATATGTTATAAAGTATATAGCCTCTTCTTCACTATCAAAAAGAAATGGTTTCATTTCGCTATAGCATTTTTTTAGTCTTTCCTCCGCCACACTCTTAGTCACTAACCACCAGTCGGCACACTTATCCTCTGTTAGCCGCAAAGATTCCCCATGAAAAAATATTTGATACATGTCTTACTCCTTATTCTTTAGAAGATACTCATTATTGAGTACCTTAAAGCTAATCTTCTGGTCTTGCGAACGAACAACGATACCTTCTACTCTTTGCCCGTTCCATCTCACCGTAGAAGCCATTTCCTTTAATTGTTCTATAGTATAATTAAAGGACTCACCATCCTCCAATATATCTACCATCGGAATATCTCTATTCTTAAGGTAAGTAACCATTTCCTTATAAGGATATTTTCTGCCCCTTCTTATATCAAAGACATTAAAAACCTTTAGCATATACTCAGTGAGCTTCATCTTATTCTTAGAGATGTTTGGGCCACAAGTTTCACCCTGCAAAGCAACAAAATTAGGCATTTTATACTCTAACCCATACTTTCTATACACAGTCCAAAAAGGGCAGCCTTCCATTTCAAAAAGCTCCACCCTGCGACTACAGACTCCAAACTCATTACCGTCATAGTTATAAAAAGTGGAACTGGAGCCATTAAACTTGATAGTGATATAATACGGCTTGCCCATAAGTTCAGCTATAAGTTCAGGCTCGCTCTGCACCATAGGCTCATCTGTTTTTGACATGAACCTTGGAAAGCTACCCTTATAATTTATCTCCTTGCCCTCGGTATTCTTCTCAAAGTGGGTAACATCTAAGAGATGAGATACATCAGACCCTATCGGCAAATCACACTGCGGAAACTTTGAAAGAACAAGAACCAGCCCCTGTGATAAAACTCCTCTGAGCTTGAGGCTCCGCACAAGAATCTTCTCGTCAGGCTTATCTATATATGAGCCAGGGACAAGTGTATCTATCTCAATATAAATGCACCTATCCCCTACATGAAAAGTATTCTTAGGGATTACACAAGTCCACCCCAGAACATAGGCTGTCTCAAGATTATCGGCATCCTGAATAGGCTCTATGTTTTCAATCTTCTGAATTGAGGCTAACATTTTTTCTCCTGTTTTGCATGAATCTCTTCATAGTATAAATTATATAGCTCTTCTTGTAGCACAAGTATTTTTTCCATAGTTCTTGTTATTTCCTCCTCATTTTCTGCTATTTTTTTCATGCAATTGCTTATAGTCCGTTGCGCTTTTGATACATTTAGCATTTCAAATTCAGCATCTTTAAGGATTTCTACATCACTTCGTTCTTTATCTGCCCATACGGAAATAGTTTCTATAAAATTTTCCCATTTATCACGCAGCCAATTCATTTTTTCTCCTTTCTCTTTTATATCTTTAATATAATAAGTTCTTTTGTATTGTCAAGAAAAATCTTTACTGCTTATCCTTTAGTTTTCTGTTAATCCCTTGTATACCTATATACGCATCGGTAGCTTTACATGTAAAGTCTGCCAGCCCCGCCCACTTTATATCCTCCTCTAAATCAGATATGTCTCTGAATCCTTTACCTGTAAGGTGATAAACCTTAAGTGTCTTACCTGTAAAATCAAAAGGCACGGATACAAACTCTTTCAAATATCTGTTTGCTTTCTTTAGGAAAAGCTCCTTATTTGTTGCTTTCTCATACTCCTCTGAAAACATACCAAACACATGCAACATTTCCAAAACCAAAGGGGAATGAGTTACAAGTATTACCGGTGTATTCTCATTTAGGTTCTTTTGAATTTTAGGCAATAAATATTTTGGAATTTCAAACGGGCTTAGCGCTGCTTCTGGCAAATAATAAAAAGCCAAGTCCTCAAACGGCAAATAAAAATCTCTTTCAGAAAACTTATCAATTAACTTTGATTTACCAAGAACGACTGTAACATCACCCCATACTATTTCAGAAGTATTCATTTCTTAGCCTTTTTTTGTAAAATTAGATTTAAGCTCAAAATAAAAAACTAAAGAATCCTCCACATGATATGGGTATATAACTTTAGTCAACTTAAAAGTGATTGATGGTGTCATTGTATTTCCAAAGTTTCCCCAATATCCTTTGCTATTTTCTGACATAGAGCCTTGGCGGTAACGGCATTCAAGGGTTCAAAAAACTCTATGAAAAGCCATGACTTATCCTTGCTGCTCATCATTGAGTCCCCTTGAAGAAACCAAGAAAATTTAGATTGCGCATAGAAGTAAGCCTTTAGTTTGTCATATATGCTTGGGCTATTTATAGCCTGTATGCCCCAGCAGTGCAAGCCAGGTTCTTCTTTATGAATAAAAAGTCCTTTCATTATATTTCCTTTACTAAAGTTTTATCAGTTTTTATCTTTACAGGAATATTTAGCTTAGAATAAAGCTTTATCTTCTCAAAGTCATCCTCTTTAACAACAATAGGGTTTGTACGGACATAATAATAATAGTCTTCTGCTCGTTTTCTTTGAGATTCATCCCAGCCTGAAACCCAATAACCTTCGCCCATAATAGCCCCTTGCTTTTTTATGGGAAAAGAATACCCACCCATTCTATTCCCACTTTTAGGAGACTTGCCGACACGACCAAGCCTCTTTATAATGGTAATAAAACCTTTAACAATCCATTCGTCATTATCATAATTATAAATAACCTTACCCCCAACTTCAACTTCATACATAAAATACCTATGTATATCATTTCGGGAAGTATAAATTGTCCAGTGCGGAAATGGTTCAGAGGATACAAAAAGAAAAGGCTCGGCATGAAGTTGAAAACCTACTTTATAGTCTTTATTGAGACTTGCGTGGTAGAATCTCTTAGGACGGTCAAGTTTGTAAGTTTTCATTTCTTCCTCCTTTTCTTTTTAACCTACTGACAATATAATACTCTTTTTGAGAATGTCAAGAGAAATCTTTTCAGAAAAATAAAAAAATTGGGAGCAACCTAAAATCACTCCCAATTAAATCACACTACCGTAGGTTTTAGTTATTTATAAAGATTCTTTAGCACTTTTGCTAAGTGATCATAATCCATTGCATACAATCCCGCACTCACAAAAGAGTTCACCTCCAACAGAAAATAACCTAAATCACAGGAGCATACATCAATAGTATAGAGCATATCAATATAGCTCTTGTGCGTAGTATGGTCGTATAAAGCCTTTGCCGCATTTTGAGCAATAGCCAGAGCAGTTAATATAGGCCCACCCCATATATTTTTGAACACGGGCATATACAAGCTACCATCTATTACAATATCCTCCCAAACTACAAACCGCCATTCCGCTATTATATCTCGTGGCTCAGATATAATTACACGGTTGCAATCCAAAACCCTTTCTGTGTCATAAGACCAATAGGGTTCCTTATTGATAAAGACCATGCCCGAAAAGTCCTTCATCCCACTATCAGGCCGGATAAAAACTCTACCTGATTTATCCGCTGCTTTCTTTATGGCCCCATTAAGTATAGTCTGTTTTGTCTTCTTATCCCCTATTAAGAGTGTAGTATTGGGCCAATTTTCACCTGTTACATTTAACATGGGTATATTCCTATTGAGCAGGAGATTGCTGTAGTAGGTCATACTGTAATGCTCTGGTGTAAACACTTTAATTACATTAGAAACCTGGTTCACATACTGCGCAAATTCAAGGCTCCCATGGTAAAGAAAAGGCTCACCGTTAGACCAAGAAGCTATATCCAAGTCCTTAAAATCGTCCACGAACAAGACATCATACCCATTATTGAGCAATGCTTCTTTTAAGAGAAGGTCTTCATCGTGAGTATCTGGTATTGTGCAAATTACAAACTTCACAGCCATACCTCTAAAAGTTTATTTATTACTTTTTGGGTTTCAGCGATTTTATCAAAATCCCTCGCTACTAATGCACCACTCAAAGATTGCCAGTTAAAAGCTACTTGTTCCAGAGTCTCCTCTAAGTCCTGCAAGTCATCTTCTGAAAGAGGGTTATCATCCAGATAAACTACTCGATTAGTTACTACTCTTGAATGACTTAAATCGCTATAGCATACCCGCCAAACACCATCAAAGAGGTATAAATATTCCACGTCGCCATATTCTTCTAATAACTTCTCTAAGGAAGTGCATTCTATTACTTCACAGTCATCATAGTCTCTTCCTTGCTGTCGTTTTAGCATGTCCTCAATGGTGACTTCAAAGTCAGGGATTTCCTTTACTTCGTGAACAAGCCGCTTAACTAAATCCCATGTATTGTAATGATTAATCAGCAACCTGCCAAGTCCACTAGGATACCCGTCTTGAGAGTTATAGCCCAGCTTGTAAGTATCCCCGTCTTTATATCCGTATATTGCTCTTGTTCCCATTTTAATTATCCTTTGCTATCCATTCATCATTGATTCTTACCAATCTTTGCACCTTTAAATATTTACTAATACTATTCCGCTTTTCTTCAGCTTTTTTCTTAGAAGAATACATGTGTGTTTCGCCATATCGTATTTTCCAATAATTCCATCCTTCAGGCTTGTCCATTACTGTTATGCACCACATTTCCATTACTCCTCACTTTCATTCTCTAACAACTCTTTTATTCTTTGCTCTGCATCTCTCTTTATTTCATGCTGTGCATCATACAGAGCATCTTCCACAGCAGATTCTACTTCATCTATTATAGACTTTAGCAATTCCTTTTTAAGCTGTAATGGTGGCGGAGTAAATTGCTTAATGTACTCCTCTTGGTCAAGCCACATATCGTCAGGCAAGGCCGGAATACTTTGTTTTGCACCATTCCAACGAATATTTACCCACTGGTTATTTGTAAGAACTGAATCTCCATACGGGTGATAACCAGACCTAAGCACTACACACTTCTGCGTATTTTCTTCTGGTGAACTATCTTTAAGAAAACAGAAACAAGACTTATCCATTATTCCACCTCATTCATAATTGTAAAATTGCACCATTGCTTGATATATTCCCTAGCATCTTCAACTGTGCTAAAGTTATCAGCTATAATAAGTATTTCACCATTATCACAAATTTCAACCATATACGCACCATCATTTAAGTCATCATGCTTTATGGTCATAGTAATTTCTGTGTCTCTCATTAAAACTCCACGTCTTGTTCGGGTGTAATTGAAATAGCCCACTTACCCTCTATTTGCTGAAGAGAAATAGACAGGTAACAAGGCTCATCTAAATAACTTTCTTCTATAAGGGGTGTGTCTGATGGATAACCCTTAAGTCTGGATAGAACATCTTCAATATACAAACCTGATTCCTCTGCGCATATATCAACAAAAGCACCCTTAGTGTAATACATAGTAAAATTCTTTAGAGTCTCACCATCTGTAGAATAGTATAAAGGCTCATAGTCCTTTACAATACCAGTATCTATGTTTTCCTCTAAAATATCAATCAAGTTCTGAACTATAATTCCCGTAAACATTTAGTTACCCCCAAATAATTCATTATACTTTTCTTCTATCTTCTTTTCTATGTCACCTGCAAGCACGGGTGAAACCTCAAATGCCCTTTTTATTCCACTACGTAAATATATCTTACCGTGCATGTCTTTATAGAGAAGGCCATTAATTAAATTATGGCAAGCCCATACGCCATCTATCATAGTGTCAATAATATACCTTAAAGGAAGAGCACTACTATATAACTCATAGCCATCCTTAATAGCATCCCTATAAGCCTCCATACAGATAATTACATTCCATACATCATCTATAATCATATTTAAGACCTCAGCAGATATTTTACCCTCTTTGAAATCCCTGTATGCTTTTAGCCCATTAATGTGCCGAGTATCACCCAGCAAGTCTTCTTTAGGCATTACCAAATCTACTGCCCATTCAAGCAAATCAAAACCTGCTTGAATATCCTTATCAAGAATCTTGTCATACAAGCTCAAAAGTTCATCAATTCTGTTCATCTTTTAATCCTTCTAACTTTTTCTATTAGGCATTAAAGTTTTTCCTCTGTAACATTAAAGTTATCCAAATACTGATTTATAAATCTGAATTTATAATCACTTTTATCCATAAAGATATTTACCCGCTGTGTATCACCTTTAAGAAATATGTGTGCAAATACATCTCTATCCTCCCCATGGTATTTATCCATATCTATCATAAAAATACTACCCATGCAATCAGACATATCCTGCGCTACTTGCGGAAAGTTAGATAGCAAATGCTCTACTACACGTTGAATATGATGATGCCACACACATTGGCTATCTTGCATTATTGAAAGAATCTCGGCAATATCTTTGAACCATAGAGCCTGCTCACTATAACTGCTCTTTGTAATTCTATGCCAATCCCGAATATCATCTATTACCCTAAAGAAAGGATTCAAGCCAATAAAATGCCCATACTGATGTAAAAGGTCTAAGTAATATTCTGTTGGGGTCGTGGCTTTAATTCTGCTGTTTCCTTGAGTATATTCATACACAGGTTCAGAGCTTATTTTTTCTAATAGGTTTTGAGCAGTTAGATTTCCTGATGAATGCACCCTGTGCTTCTCGGAAAGCAATTTATTAAAACAATAATTTAGATAAGTAGTATCTAAATGACTGGGTGAAAATATATAAAAATAACTAGTTTCATCGGGTGCGCTTTTAATTTCACTAACAACTCTCTGAATAATATACTGCAATATATCATATTCGCTACGATTAACTTGGTAAAGATTCATTCTTCATTCCTCTTTAGTTACTTTCTTTATTTCTTTTTGTGTGAAAGGCTTATTCTTTATTGGGCAATCGGGATAAATCATAGGCTCACCATCTTCAACTAAGCATTTTATTTCACCTACTAAATCACAAGTTAAGTGAAACTTTCTTGCTACATTATGATATAGGATACTACCCCCAGAACTGCCCGAACAAAAATTACTATTATGGTGTTCGCATTCCCAGCATTTCCTTGTTGAGAAGTCCTGGACATAGCTATTACCAATAACTCGGCACTGAGCTATAAACAAGTCTAACTTTTCATTAAGTTCTGTTAAAGTTTCTCCAGTAATTACAGTATCAAAAAGGGGACTACGAATTATAGACTTATCTTGCATAACAAGGGACGCTGAAAAGATACCATTTTTCTTAGTTATTACCCACAGATTATGACTATACTGCCACTGCTCTTTATAGTTTTGAATAACAGGTGGCTTTTTATTATCATTACTTTGGACTTTATCCTTTAAATCAAAGTCTGTGTTCCGTTTAGAACTGCGCACAGGATACAAGTAATAAGGAAAAACAACTTGTTTAGTGTTGTTTATGGTGTCCCTAAAATAAGTTATATGCCTTTCTATGGTGCTTTTCATAGCATCCGATATATTAGGCATAGATTTCCAACCTTTCCTAGTTAAATTAATACACCTGTTTGGTAAAGTTTTATCATACCTGTCATTAACAAAAATCTCAGGATACTCTAAAATTATATTATTAATTGTAGAGTTTTCAAGACCATACTCCCCAAAGTGCCAAATAGTGCTTGTAATGGGTTCCTGATTATTTTGCACCTGCTCCCATACAACAGAAAAAAGCAAATCATTAATATACCCCAAGCGTATGCTTGCTTTATCATACATATAAGCAGACCCGTATTCTTCTGCAAGGGCATACTCTTTTGAGCCTAAACTCTGAAAAATATACAGCATAGTATGCACTAATTCTGGGTATTCTTTGGATGCAGTTTTAGGAGTAACAACCTCTTGCACTTGTGGAGTATTTTTACTTTTACCAAACGGCCATTTAATTTTCATTATATTGCCCCTTTATAATCTTTTCACATTCTTTTGATACAGCTTTTTGGAATCTTTCCGCTGCTCTTTTATTATGAACAGCTTGCCATCTGCCCCAGAATAAAGTAACTTTGTCTCCAAATTCTTGGGCGCCTGGGTATTCCGACAACTCTAAAATCCATTTTGCTGCCTGCTTTGCATAATCTTCCATAGAACGATTAAGATAAAACACATGCTTATTATCGTCTTTGCGGTATATTTTCTTCATTCTATTTCCTTTTTATTTGTCACCTTTTGACTCCCAACAATTAATAACATTTAACCATTTGCAAATTTCATAATCAGTTACGGATTTATAACCAATCATCTCACGCATACCCTTCTTACAATCATCCCAAATATATTCATAATTGCAACCACCATCTGACCTATTTCTATGGTCATCATGTGTATTGTGCTTACAAGTAAGACAACCTTTATTCTCAGGGTTGAACAAGCATTTCTTTAAATGTTTTTCAGCTTCTTCTATTGTAGTAAAGGTTTTACCACAATAGTTGCATGTGAATGATAAATTAGTAGTAATATTCATCCTATTTCCTCTTTACCCATTTGTTCTTCAATCACA
>Ga0265297_10010988_pt1 | contig 11208 bp, 4 predicted proteins | sample Munlanlwell13791_FD_192502 | JGI IMG/M metagenome (GOLD analysis project Ga0265297, IMG submission 192502) | Leachate microbial communities from a municipal landfill in Southern Ontario, Canada - Leachate well 137-91 | ecosystem: Engineered > Solid waste > Landfill > Unclassified | place...
TTACTCCCTAATCACTACTCCTTCCTCATTTCTTTCTCTGTGAATCCTGTATCTCCGTGACTCTGTGGTGAAGCTATTAATATATAAAATGAAAAGCCCCGCAATAACACGGGGCTTTGATATTTGAATAAAGTTTCAGATCAATTCGCCAGCAGTCCGCATACTTCCACCAGCTTGATGAATTCACTGCGGTAACCGTATTTATCGTTTCCTTTGGCTTGCTGTGCACGAGCCACAACAGCAGGGTAGGAGGCATTTCCCTTGAATTCCGAATTGCGTAGCAGCATGCCGAACTCAGCCACTGCCGAGGCAAACACAAAGTTGTCGGACAGGCTTTTACTTTTTACGTCCTTTTCGGTAATTTTCTTTTCGATCAGATTGCTTATATCTTCATCTGGTTTTTTATATCTTACTTTCAGCGTCATGATGTCATCACTTTTCACCAAATTTGTTTTCTGATATACCAAAGGATCGGAGTTTTTGATTTCTTCCTCGCTATCGGCAGGAACAATCTCATACAAAGCGGTAACGGTGTGTCCGCTGCCAATTTCGCCTGCATCTTTCTTGTCGTCATTGAAGTCTTCACGGTTCAGCAAACGGTTTTCGTACCCGATGAGGCGATAGGCTTTCACCTTGCCGGGATTGAATTCCACCTGAATCTTTACATCTTTGGCAATGGTGTAAAGTGTGCCCCACAATTCGTGTCCGAACATCTTCTTTGATTCAAGGATGTTGTCAATATAGGCATAGTTACCATTTCCGGCATTAGAAAGCTGCTCCATTTTGGAATCCTTGTAATTGCCCATGCCGTATCCCAATATCGTCAGGAAAACACCTTCATTGCGTTTTTCTTCGATCAGCCGCACCATTTCGGCATCACTGCTTGCTCCTACATTAAAGTCTCCGTCAGAAGCTAAAATTACCCTGTTGTTTCCTTTGGGGATCAGGTTTTCCTTAGCCACTTTGTAGGCGAATTTGATTCCTGCACCCCCTGCTGTGCTTCCTCCTGCCTGCAACTGATCAATGGCTCCGAGGATTTTTTGTTTGTTGCTTCCGGGTGTGGATTCCAGCACCAATCCTGCTGCTCCGGCATACACTACGATGGCAACTTTGTCAACCGGACGAAGGTTGTCAATGAGTATTTTCAGAGATTGTTTCACCAAGGGAAGTTTGTTGGGACTGTTCATGGAGCCGCTGACATCTATCAGGAAAACGAAGTTGGAAGGAGGGATGGATGCTACCGAAACCTGCTCGCCCTGTAAACCGACCAACAGCAGTTTATGCCCGTTATTCCAAGGGCAATCGCCCATCTCTAGATTGATGCTGAAAGGATTGCCGTTATCGGGCTGCGGGTATTCGTAGTCGAAGTAGTTGATCATTTCTTCCACCCTCACTGCATCTTTCGGGGGCATGGTGTTGTTGTTCAGAAATCTCCTGACATTGGCGTACGAAGCCCTGTCCACATCAATGGAAAATGTGGAAACGGGTTGTTCTGTCACATTTTTGAAATTGTTGTCGTTGATCACATCGTAGGATTCGGTGTTGTGCTCGATATAAGGCAGGTCGCTGTAAGCTGTATTATATCCTCCGCTAAGGTTTTCGGATATACAGGCATCTTTCTTATACACACCACCGCGGGTCACTACAGCTTTATTTTCAATTAGTTCCTGGTCGCTTTCCTCCACCTCCACAACCTTCGGAACAGAATTCATCTTTATCGTCAATTCTGATTTATTGCCTTCCGAAACCGACACTCCTTCTTTCGACCAGGCTTCGTAACCTTCAGCACTTATTTTAAGCCGGTAGGTTCCGCTTTTAATGTTGAGGAAAGCAAACTGACCATTGACATCGGTTTTTGTCGAAGTGATCTGGCTTGCGGAGAGAAATAATTCCACCCTGGCGTTCGGAATGGCCTTCCCCGTCAGGGCATCACTTACTTTTCCGCTCAGATTCGCTTGTTGATCCAGTCGAAAAGAAAAGGACAGAAATAAGGATAAAACAATAAGAAGAGGTGCTTTTTTGCCGATCAGGATTAAATTACTTTTTTTCATGACATTTGGTTTTAAAATTTGACAATCAGCTTTAAGATGAGATTCATAAAAAATTCCATAAAATTTTAAAAATTATAGTAAAATTGATTCACAATTAAAAGTAATAAAATGGCCAATGAAGCAAGCAATCAGGTAATCGTTCCTTTTTATTTGCCCGATCAATATCCAATGTTGTTGGAAATGGCGGAAGATGCAGAATTACTTGAAGAAAAATGGGAAGTTTGGTATCAGAACTATCTTGAATTTAAACATAAAATGAAGAAAAAAGGGATTGAATGTCTGGAACTAATCGTGGATGTTGAAGAGATGAATAACTATTGTATCATGAACGATTTGAAAAACATAGACATCAACCGCACCTTATATGTGCAGAAATTCTATCAGTCCTTATAAAGATTGACAATGAGAATGTGGAAGACGATAGGATTTCAGGCCTCCTTGTTCCATAATTTCAAATAAAGTTCACGGGCAATCCAGGCATCGGTGGCAGCATAGCGGATTTGCTTTTCGTTGAGCGGATCGGCTTCCCAATTGCTGGTTTGCATACGTTTGCTGATCCGGAATCCCAGAATAAGAGCAGTCAGTTTTTTTGCCCCGGTGCTGATATATCCTTTGCTTTTTGCCAGTTTGTTGAGGTCAACTATATTTTGTGGTTCAAATTCTTTGATTTTTTTCAGGTTAGTCATATCGAGATTCAGGTCAATACCTGCCTTGATGATCATTGGATTTTCAAGAATTTGAATAATCTGTGGTGGAAATCCTGTTTTGTTGATCCTGATCAGGAAAACGCAATCTTTCGTGGCAATTTGTATCAGCGAAACAGGGTAGGTAATGCCTTTCGTAAAGGCTGGTTTAATTTCACAATCTACTCCCAATAGGGTTTCCTTTTTAATGTCCGGGATCGCCTGCTGAAAACCGTCCCATTCATCAATTACGACAATTTTACCTGTGTAAGCACCCTGAGGCAGATTGCCGAGTTCTTCCTTTGTGATTTCAAATTTGTCCATTGACCGTAAATTTATTCTTTGGTCTGTTTTATGTTATATTAGGAAACATTATTATTGAACAAAGTTACAAAACCAGATCAATTCAAAATTTAGATGATTTTACCCCAAAAAGCAAAATACCTTTTTTTGTCTTTAATCCTGGTTCTTACCAGTACATCTCTTTTATATGCCCAGAAATCCATTCATCTTGCCGCCCGTAACGGGGATATGAATACGGTAAAGGAGGAGCTTAAAAGCGGCATTGAAGTAGATGCGAGGGATGAGGACAGCCTGACTCCCCTGATGTTGGCAGCGGTTCAGAGCCGTTTTGAGGTGGTTAAATTGCTGATCCAAAATAATGCGGATGTTAACACTACGGATGTGGATGGAAACCCTGCCGTATTTTATGCGGTGGACGGTGGAAATTATGATATTCTGGAATTGTTCATCCTGGCAGGGGCAAAGCTGGATGTGAAAAACAGTAGTGGTTATCCGCTGATCATTCAGGCTTTGGATGCGGAACCTGAGATTCTTCAGTTGCTTATTGAAAAAGGGGCAGATGTAAATGCGGTTGATGAAAACGGAATGAGCTTGCTGAATCATTTGATTGATATGGCAGATTATGAAACAGCCCGGCTAATCATTGAAAAAGGGGCTGACATTAATACCTTTGATGATAGAAAAAGTCCGGCTTTAATAAATGCGTATAAGAAAGGAAATAAGGAATTTGTAAGTTATCTGCTTTCGAAATCAAAGGATTTGAATATTGTGGATGAAGATGGGAAGAGCTTGCTCATGTATGCGATTGAAAAGAATGATAAGGTCATGGTTGGAAGACTTCTTGAACTAAAAGCAGATGTGAACCTGAAAGATGTTTGGGAGCAAAATATATTGATTTACGCCCTGATTCACGGGGATTTGGAAATGATAAATTTATTTCTGGACAAGAATATTGACGTAAACGGGAAAAGCAGGACAGGAGAAACTGCTCTAATTATTGCTGTTGATAAATCCTATGAAGAAGTTGCTAAAAAGCTGATTGAAAAGGGAGCCATATTAAAAACGAGGGATCGCATCAACAGGACTCCGGTTTTAGTGGCTGCGCAAAAAGGGCAGCTCGATTTGCTAAAGTTTATGACTGAAAAAGGAGCTGTGATTGGTGAGGTGTTCAATGACGGCAAAACATTGCTGATGCAAGTAGCTGCATCTCCTTCCGCCACACCGGAGGTCCTTGATTATTTGGTCAGATCAGGGCAAAAGGTAAATCCGCAAGATTTTAACGGAACTAGTGCATTAATGTATGCAGCTCGTGACGGAAACCTGGAAAGTGTCAAAAAACTAATTGAATTGGGAGCTGATTTTGGGGCAGAGGATCTACTGGGGAAAACCGTTCTGTTATACGCTGCAGAAGGAGGAAAGGTGGAGAATGTACAATACTTGGTGGAAACCAATGGTCGCAGTGTGTATCTGGTTGACAAGGATAAAAAATGGACGGCCTTGCATTATGCTGCCAGTAAAGGACATCTGGAGGTTGTAAAATATCTGGTTGAGAAAAAAGCCACGATCAATGCCATGGATAAAAACGGAAAAACACCGCTTCAGATGGCTTCTTCAAAAGAAATTGCTGATTATTTGAGGACAATGGGAGGCTATTGAAGCTTGACACTTAGGATTTGTTTAAATCCCAAATAATTTTCATTCAAATTGAAATATACTCTTCTTTTATGGTTTTTGCTAAAGTTTTTTTTTCATTAATTTAAATTAATTATGTATTTTGTATTCGATATTTAATACCGTATTTGTTAAGTTAAAGCATATTTTTATGAAAAAAAGAATTACACTATTCGGGTTTGTTATAACCCTTGTATTTGCATTGAATCTGAATGCACAAACGAATGTAAGTGGTAATGTAAGCGGGACGTGGACAATTTCAGGTTCACCCTATCAGGTCGTTGGTAATATTACGATACCTTTAGGTTTAACTCTTACCATTAAACCTGGGGTCATTGTTAAGTTTATGGGATCATACAAGCTTGATGTGCTGGGTTGTATTCTTGCAAATGGAAAATCTGACAGTATGATTCAATTTATTCCTTATTCAACAAGTGTGGGCTTTAAAGGGATTCGATTTCCTTCGACATCTTCTGTAAATAATCAATCACAATTGACTTATTGTTTGATTACAGGTGGAAGATCTTTATATGGTTCAGGAAATGATCTGAATGGGGGCGGATTATTCGTATATTACTTCTCCAATCTTTTTGTTCAAAATTGTATTATCAGCAATAATTACGCAGCCAATTTGGGAGGGGGAATTTTTTCATATAAGTCAAGTGCGGTTTTTTCAAATAATATTATTTGTAACAATCAGGCAGGGTCAGGAGGGGGTATTTTTCTTCAAAATGCTACACCACTTTTTACCAACAATACTATTGTAAATAATTATGCTACCAGCACAGGCGGTGGTGTTTGCGGAACAGGCAGCGAAAAAGCCTACCTCAGAAATTGTATCGTATGGGGAAACAGGGCAGGTTACAGTGGGCATTCCTATTATGGTATAAATATTACACAAATTTTATTTTCAGATGTTGAAGGAGGGGTTAGCGGATCAACAAATCTGAGCAAAGATCCCCTGTTTATATCACCTTCAGGAGGGGTAGGTGTAAATTATACAGGTTATACGGCTAATTGGGGACTTACATCATCTTCAAAGCTGATTAATATTGGTGAAGAGGAGGTTAATTATGGTTTTACTCCTTTGTTTGATGTGGTGGGTTATATCAGACTGGATGATGATTTGGATATTGGTGCTCTTGAAAGGCCACTTTCCACCGCTGTTGGCGGAACCATTTCGTCCAATACAACCTGGTCAGGTAAAATTTTGGTTACCGATAATGTCACGGTCAACAATGGGGTAACTTTAACCATTAATCCTGGCACGAGAGTGCTGTTTAAAGGACCATATTCCATTACGGTAAATGGAAAAGTATCTGCCATTGGTACCAGCACAAGTAAAATTACGTTTATTGCCTATAATAAAGATGAGGGATGGAGAGGAGTAAGGTACAGCTCTACAAGCACCACAAATGATACCTCAAAATATATTTATTGTGTTTTTCAATACGCCAGACAGACAGGAACAACCTATGGTGGAGCATTATATATTAATAACTACAGTAAAATCATTGTTGAAAATTGCATGATAGCAAACAATTATGCTTATTACGGTGGAGGTATTTATGCCTTTAATCTTGACGGAACAGGGAGAATTGTAAATAATCTGATTGTTAACAACGAATCTGCAAGATTTGGAGCTGGATTGTATTTGTCGGGCTGTTCAGGAATAATTGCCAATAATACGATTAGTAAAAACAAAATAGTTGAAAATTATTATGGAGGAGGTATTTATGCCACCAGTAATACCAATATAGTAAACTGTATTATTTATGATAATCTTGCAGGGACATCCTACTCGTCATATAATAATATTTATAGTTCCGTATCACCTGTAAATTATTCATGTTTAGTAGGTACTCCGTCTTCCGGTTCAAATAATATTTCAGGAAATCCTCTTTTTAAAAATCCTTCGACTGGTTATGGAATTGCATATGATGGTTTGTCAGGCAGAGATTGGAGCCTTCAGGGAGTAACTTCGGTATCCCCTTGCATTGATTATGGCAATCCTTCCACTAGCGGATTATATTTACCCTCGTATGACCTGAACAACAAAGACAGAGTTTATAACTCCAGGGTAGATATGGGATGCTATGAGGATAAATCATTTATCACTGCATGTGGGCGTATCACCCAGAATACAATTTGGGATGCCAATAAAGTGAAAGTAACCTGCGATGTTACTGTGGAAGAAGGGATAAGTCTTACGATAATGCCGGGTACCATTGTTGAATTTCAGGATAACCATTTTCTAAGAGTAAAAGGGAAGATCCTTGCTAACGGTACAAAATCCGATTCTATTAAATTCACTGCACGAAATACCACATTAGGCTGGGAAGGAATATATTATGATTCCACCATTTATTACAGGGGTGCGCCATTTTATTCTTATTACATTGCTGATTCATCGGAATTTAGTTATTGCATTTTTGAATATGCATACAGAAAAAATGAGTTTAAATATATCTATACTAATCCGCCATACTATTATTACTATAATGGATATGCGTATGGTTCTGCTTTTACTATTTGTAATGAAAACACATATTCTAATAGTCCCAAACTATCAATAGTAAATTCCAGGTTTTCAAATAATAAAGTAGATAGTTCTACCTATTATCAAAATTATCTCGGAAGTATTACTGGCCCCAGTTACTATAATGATGAAAATAGCGGAGGAGCTATTGGTATTTATGGTGAAAAAGTTTCGGTTTTAATAAAAAACAATAAATTTTATAATAACAAGGCATTTGATGGAGGAGGTATTCTTATTCAAAATGCTAAAGGAAAACTAGTTACCGTAGAAGGAAATCATTTTATTGGGAATCAGGCTTATTATGGTTCTGCCATTTCCATCAGAAGTTCAGAAATTAATGTAATTTCAAATTACATTTCAAATAATAAGGCTAATACAAGATACTCCACAAATAATTTTGGTGGTGGTATATACAGTTATGGGAATTTTATGAATTCTAACATAGTAAATAATGTTATTGTAAACAATACCGCCTATCAGGGTGGTGCTTTATATATGTACAATGACTCAAAAAATAATCTTTATAATAATACTATCGTCAATAATTATGCGACTAATAAAGGAGGTGCATTTTACCTTAAAATGAATGCTGATCCTGTTATAAAAAACTGTATTGTTTCAGGAAACTATTGCAATGTTTCTACAGGAGGAAATCAGTTTTATATGGAGGATGATAATTCTGATCCTAAAATATATAATAGCATCATTGAAGGAGACTCGACAAGTTTTAAACTTGGCACCGGGTGTTATTATCAGGGTGTTTATTTGGATAATATTAATGCTGATCCTGTTTTTCTTACTCCAAGTGCAGGGGTTGGAGCCGATACAAACGGACTTAATGCGGATTGGAACATTGATGATGCATCACCCTGCATTAACAAAGGGATGATGGCTTCAGTAGAAGAATTTTTGCCCGATTTGGATCTTGATGGAAATCCAAGGATATTTAACGGTACTGTTGATATTGGAGCCTATGAAAACCAAGATCCTGTTTATGCAGCTTGCCTGATCAGTCAGAATACGGTGTGGCAGTGTGATACTATTAAGGTGGGATGTAATGTGACAATTCAAAACGGAAAAACCCTGACCATTATGCCTGGCACTTATGTTCAGTTTTTAGGTAACTATGAAATAAATGTACAAGGAAGATTATTGGCAATTGGTACTTCCGATAAAAGAATAAACTTTAACATTAAGGATACAACGGGATTTTATAAACAGGATACTTCTGGTGGTTGGAGGGGAATACGATTTTTAAATATTTTAAATAGTAATGACTCCTCGAAAATTGTTTACTGCAATATTCATTATGCAAAAGGCTATAAACCAAACACTACAAATACTTTTAACTGGCAAGGAGGGGCTCTGTATATTTTTAATTCATCAAAAGTCTTAATTTCAAATTGTAATATTTCAAAAAACATTGCCGGTTATTCAGGTGGGGGTATTTATATTGAAAGCAGTAATGTGGTTCTTACCAATAATGTTATTACCAACAATCAATTGGTTGGTCCTTATAATTATTATGGAGGGGGCATTTGTATTGAAGACTCGGAACCTACACTTGTAAATAATACGATTGCATATAATTACGCGTATATGGGGGGTGGAATTTATATGCGAGGTGTAACTGCTTCTTTAATAAACAATCTGATTTTCGGTAATGAGGATTATTATTCTTTAAATTACAGTTATTCCTCAATGCAGGGTCAAGTATTCACTGATTATTCATCTTTATCATTTTATAACAATAACATTGAAGGTGGTTTAGCGGGTGTGTATTCTTATAATACTACAATTACTGCTGACGTTAACAATATTAACTCAAATCCATATTTTCAAAGTCCATCCAGTACATATGGAATACAAGGTTACAATTCCTCAAATAATTTCAATCTACTTCAAAATAGTCCTTGCATTGATAAAGGAACCAATAATTTACCAGGAAATAGTTATGTAAGTGAAGATTTCGGTGGTAGAACAAGATTGGTTTCAAGTAGCATTGACATTGGAGCTTATGAAATTCAGATCAGTGATAAGTTCATTTCGAGCCAACCTGCCAATCAGGTGACTTGTGTAAGTAGTTCTGCTTCTTTCAATGTAGTTTCATCTATTTCTGTTTCATACCAGTGGTATAAAAACGGGACTTTAATTAATAATGCTACATCATCTACGTATACTATTGCCACAGCAACATTAGCCGATACAGGATATTATTACTGTTCCATGAGTAACAGCAGTGGTAGTATGTTTTCTGACTCTGCATATTTAACAGTCAAGACGGCAACATCTGTAACAATTGACCCGGTATCCGCATCTGCATGCGTTGGGACAAGTGCAAGTTTTTCGTGCACCGGTACCGGCACTGCACCCTTAAGTTATCAGTGGTACACTTCCAACGGTATGGTGGCAGGGGCTACCAACAACAGTTACACCATCAATTCTGCAACATTGAATGATGCCAATAATTATTATTGCATTATTTCAAACAGTTGCGGTTCGGATGCTTCGAATGCAGCCACGTTGACCATTAAAACAGCCCCTGTAATATCAAGTCTCAGTCCAACCAATACGATTTGTGAAACGTCAAACATTACTTATGCTGTAACCACTACGGGTACTCCAACCATTACCTACCAATGGTACAAAAACAGCAAAAAGATTACGGGAGCTACAAGCAGTTCATATATCATAACAGGGGCGGATACTTCCTATATCGGGAATTATTATTGCAAGGCTTCAAACAGTTGTGGTAGTGATAGTACAAACATTACGTATCTCAGTATAAGCACAAAGCCGGTGGTTAAGTCATTAAGCCCGTCCACTTCGGTATGTGCCGGCCAAAGCACCACCATGAGCATCACGGTTAGCGGAACCGCTCCAATTACCTATCAATGGTATAAGAACAGTTCACAAATATCGGGCGCTACCAATAATTCATATACGATCAGTTCAGCCAGCAGCAGTGATAGTACATCCTATTATTGTATTGCCACCAACTCCTGTGGCAATGTTCAAAGTTCAAGTATTTTCCTGACGGTGAATCAACCTCCAAAAATAACCTCTCAATCGGGAAGCAGTGCCGTTTGTTCCGGAAGCGCTGCAAGCTTTACGGTAACAGCAACCGGAACCTCTCCCATGACGTATCAGTGGTATAAAAACAGTACAAAGATCACTGGTGCTACCATTGCTACATATCCAATTACAAGCACTACCACTACCTCAGCCGGAAATTATTTCTGTGTTGTTACAAACAGTTGCGGAACAACAACATCCTCTACCTTCACCTTAACTATCAATTCTGCACCTACCATTGCAAGCCAAAGTGGCAATACAACACTTTGTGCAGGCCAAACCATGGTATTTAGTGTAAGTGCAAATGGTACAAGTCCGTTTAATTACCAATGGTACAAGAATGCCTCCTCCATTTCAGGCGCCACGAGCAGCAATTATACGATCACTTCCGTAGGGAGCACGGATTCGACAACCTATTACTGTAATGTCAGCAATTCATGCGGTAATGTGAATACAAGTACTGTTTTTCTGACCGTGAAACAGCCACCAACCATCACCACACAAAGCGGAACATCTACAGCCTGTGTTGGCTCAGCAGCTAATTTCAGCATCACTTCCAAAGGAACAACTCCAATCACCTATCAATGGTATAAAAATAATACTGCCATCAGCGGTGCCACAAGCAGCAGTTACCCGATTACCTCAACGGATACAAGTTCAGCCGGAAGCTATTATTGTGTTGCAAGTAACAGTTGTGGAAATACTGCTTCAGCAACCTTTACCTTAAACATAAATCAAAAGCCAACCATCATATATCAGACTTCCAATACAGACATTTGTGCCGGTCAAACCATGGTGTTCAGTGTAACTGCCAGTGGGACCAGTCCTTTGTATTACCAATGGTACAAGGGAACCAATTCGATAAACGGTGCCTCAAGCAGTACAT
>Ga0265297_10010989_pt1 | contig 11207 bp, 11 predicted proteins | sample Munlanlwell13791_FD_192502 | JGI IMG/M metagenome (GOLD analysis project Ga0265297, IMG submission 192502) | Leachate microbial communities from a municipal landfill in Southern Ontario, Canada - Leachate well 137-91 | ecosystem: Engineered > Solid waste > Landfill > Unclassified | place...
TTAATCAGCCAAAACGAAAATGAAAGACATATCTTACAGAAATTTGTACAAAGTAAAGCTGTTGATCCGGCTGGCTTTGTGGATTGTTGCGGTCGTAAAAATTGTGAGTTTGAATTAAAATTAAAGGAATGATATCCTCTACACTAAAAACAATCTTAATGGAATCCGGCTGTACATTTGTGCTTTACGAATCAGATAAGTTGTCTAATGTATTTCTTGATGAAGGGGCGCATGATGATATTATCGGATTGATAATACAACCGAATACTATAAACCTTGTAGTAAGAGCAAATGCAATACTGGAACAATATCCGCCTTATACGGTTGAGATAATGAAACAGGTAAGACTTGAAGACACAGCGGACAATAACGAAGTTGTGTTACAAGAGCTTTTGGATATATGCAAGGAAATTATTGTCAGACTGATTGGATTGGGATTGTTTAAAACTATCATGCCATTAACGGTGACAAAAATCCCTGAGAACAAATATGATGCTAATGTTATAGGGTGGTCAATGCCTTTAGAATTAACACGCCTTTTGAATGAAAACAGGATACCTTGTGAATAAGAAAGTTTATATATGTAAATGTAAAAATTGCGGAAAAATATTTAAATCGACAGAAAAGGATTTCCCAGTCTGTCCAATTTGTTATGTATAATGATACCTGATTTGAAACCGGAATTGAATAGTCTTATTTCAGAGATAAGTAAAAAAAATATGTATTTAGGTAACAAAATACCTGAATCAATAATGAAATTATTTAAGATCGAGGAAACGGATAAGAATATTGGGATATTAGTTCCGTATTGGTTAGGGGTTTTACAACGTGGTAGGGGGGCAAGAAAAAGTAATAAAAGTTCCGGGCTTGTCGATAAGATATATAAATGGATGCAAAAAAGAAATATGTTCAGGTCAAAAACCCCAGCGGGAAGAATAAATGAAGCGAAAGGATTAACATGGTACATTAACAAATACGGAAACAAACAATTCAGAAAACAGGTATTCATTGACATTTACGAAGCGGAGCGCAAAAAAACTATTGAAGAAATAAATAAAAAATATTCATTAGCAATAAGTAAAATTACAATGGAGGTTATATAATATGCCAATATATACACTAATATCAACTCCCGCCTGTTATAATGCGACAAGTCCGGCAGGAATTTTCAGATGGGTAGCAACGGAAAGCCCTAACATTTTCAGGTTTTTAAGACAAGATTGGATTATCAGTTCGCAGGTAAACGCAGGTGGATTTCTGCAAGTTGTTGCGGATGGGACATTTACCGGTCTTGAAGGGGATAGTATCCAGGTATATAACATTACTAATAATGAAATGTTATCCGGAACAATTACAGTAATTGCAGGAAATACAATTACAACGGATATACCCTGGGTTGAAGGAACGGTAATTACTTATTTGAATGATAACACACTTTACCAGGGATTTTATTTTGAAGGCAGATTAACAATTAATGGCATACTGGAAGCATTAACGATATATGCCTCAACTGATAAATTTGGTTATGCTGATATTGATATATCAGGATTATTAAAGATAAAAACATCAAAGACTAAAATCGGGGATTACACTACCGACCTGGCAGCTGAAACGACAAAGTCCGGAAGGTTTTCATTTGAATACCGTCCGTGCTGGTATGGTAGTAACGAAATATGGATACCGGAAGGAGGTGCAATTTCTCCGCCTTCGGATGAGATACTATGGTATTATGCTGAGGCTGTAAGATCGGCAGAACAGGGATCAAACTTACAGGAGTATGTTCCTGATGAAAATAGTGATACTCCTTTTTTCAATCAATTCGATAGACCGGTTTATTTTTACGGACTGCCTTTTGATATTTCATTTATACTACCTGCCATTGCAGTAAGTTCTCCGCCTACAGAAGTTACAATAACAAAGAAAATATTCAATTCAGTAAATACACAAATCGGGGGTGATATTGTAACTAATGTAGATATAACCGATTTGAGCGGATATATAAATTCATTGAATATTGACCAGGCAACAATACCTGAAGGCGCAGCATATATATTATTAACAGTAACATTACCGTAATGGAAGCGTGTAGTTATCCAAAAAGGGATTTATTTATACGTATCGGATTAAAATATCCATGTGCCGGGTATTATTTAAGATGGTATTACAACGGTTGGCATTACTGGCATTTCAAACCTGGAGAGCAAAATATAATAACTGAAGGTGAAAATTACCGGACATTAGGAAAAAAGAAAATTATTATCGGTACTGGAAATATAACATTAATCCAGGTAACAGCAATACGCACAATTTTACTTACAAATGAAATTCAAATATATACCGAGGTAGGATGGGTAAATGTATTTGTGGATCCGTCTTTAATGGTTATATACGACAATGAGGTTAATGGATATGAAGTTGAAATTGCGATCACAATAGGGAGTAAAGAAATATCTTATTTAAGCGGGTACTCTCCTGTTATTTATGTTCCGGTTGTTCCGGCGACACCTGACCCTGCTATATGTGAAGTTATTATCGGTACTCAAATCTGGATGTGTAAGAACTACGCAAGTAATTTCCCTGGATCAAAATCATACAATAATAGTGAAGATTACAGAACTGCTTATGGTGGTTTGTACACGTGGGATCAGATAATGACTCCCGGTTTCTGTCCTACAGATTGGAGAGTACCATCATTAAATGATTGGATGGTATTGGCTGCGTATCTAAGTGGCGAATTAACAGCCGGTGGTAAGCTAAAGGAGATAGGAACGGATCATTGGAACGCACCGAATACGGGAGCAACCGACGAAGTAGGTTTTACTGCACTTGGCGGCGGATATTGGGATTATGCTACAAGCTCATTTTTAAGCAATAAAAACATGGGTATTTTCTGGACTGCGACAGAAAATTCAGGAACGACAGCAAAATGTGTATTATTGCAGTACAATTCAGCTGTTTTGAATTATTACAATTATAACAAGTTATTCGGGTTCTCAGTGAGATTAATAAAAAATAATTTTGCACTATATGACTTAGACATGAATGGATATACAACTGTAATAATAGGTTCCCAGGAATGGATAGTTGAGAATTTCAGATGTACAAAATATGCAGATGGAACTAATATTCCTAATTTATCAAATGCAGTCGATTGGGTAAATGATACACAAGGAGCTTATTGCGCTTACAATAATGATAATGATAATATTCCTGCTTATGGATTATTGTATAATTTTCATGCCGTAGATAATGTAAAAGGATTAGCGTATCTTCATAGAAACGGAATTCAGGAAACAGGATGGCGGATACCCACGGTTGGCGACTTGAGGGAATTAAGATCGCATTTAGTTGATGATAGTACGGCAGGCGGAAAACTTAAAGAAATAGATACAGATCACTGGAACGCACCGAACACAGGGGCAACAGATGAATATGGATTTAAGGCAAGAGGTGGTGGAATGCGAAATATATTGGGAGTATTTCAGGAAATATTAGTAAAAACACAATATTGGTGCGATACAAAATGGGGAGAAATTTATAGTTATATTTTTCATTTATTATATAATAACGCAGCATTAACAAAAGATTTTAGTAGAAAGACTAATGGGTTTTCAATTAGATTAGTGAGAAGTGTTATAATTCCAGAAACTTACGAAGATTGGTTTTTGCCAAGTATTTTAGAGCTTAATGCCATGTATAATAATTTACATTATTTGCATGGGGTTGGTGGATTCGTGTCCGCAAATTATTGGAGTTCTTCAGAGGATACTGATATAAATGCATTATATCAATTATTTACCACTGGCGGGCTTTTTAGTCGTGCTAAAACAGAGATAGCTAGGGTTCGTGCATGTAGATCATTTACGGATGATATTGGAGCATATTCTTTAAGGGATACCGGCCCCGCAGGGGGGTTGATATTTTATATAAACGGAACTACATTTTATGAAGCAGCGCCTTCTGATCAGCATGCAGGAATCGTATGGAGCAATATAACAAATGTGTTTATCGGAACAACCGGACAGGCAATAGGAACTGGAAAACAGAATACACTTGATATAGTTGGACAGGCAGGGCACACAAACAGCGCAGCAAGATGGTGTAATAATTTAGCAATATGATAGAAATATTTAAAATATCGGTAATTGCATTCGTTTTTGTGATGCTTACAGAAAATGGAATGATATTTCATTTCTATAAAAAATGGCTGTTAAAACTACCGGAATGGATTGCCTTCCCGCTCGGACTTTGTTATACTTGTTTTACTGGGCAGATATGTCTATGGTATTACTTAATTTTTCATTTCAAAGATTACAATTTTATTGATCACCTTTTTTTTATCTCGGCAGGGATTATGATGTCAACGGTTTACAAGATAATTTACGATTATGCAGATAGGTGAAATACATATACCGATAAGCTATTGCACAGATATAGGAATCTATCTGCGCTGGTGGTATAATGGATGGCATTACTGGTTATTTACAAAAGACTATCAAATTACCATGCAGACAGGAACCAAAGATGTAATGGTAAAACAGCTATTTTCAAGAATATCTAAAATTGAACGTGCAACGGAGTTAAAGGCAGAATATTCTTATCGGGTAATTATCAAAGGCATTCCATCTTATAACATTCCCGGATTTCTCGGTTTGCTTCATGCTGAGTTTGTCGAACAATATGAGAATAGTAAATGGTATGAGGTTGAGATAACAAGGGGGGATCATTTAATACAGGAAATTACTGATCCTGCTTACAGATTTGAATTTGAGATCACAAGAAAAGAACTATCACAAACATCAACACTATTAAGGCAAAACCTGAAATTATATATCAATGATATACTTTGTGACATTGACGAAGATGAAATCATTGCAATAACGAAACAAGCGAATGACATTGCGGAGATGCAAGACAGGCAGGGTGATTTTTCTGCTGAGTTCAAGATAAGAAAAACACGGGCAATGATGGACTTATTTGAACTGTCAGGCGAAAGCGGAATAATAACCGATTTTCCTTATACTGAAAATTATTGTAGATTAGTTCAGGACGGAATAGAAATGATAAATAATGGTATAGTCATTTTGGAAAGGACAGATGACAGTTATTATTATATTTCTATATTGTCAGGAAATATGAATTTTTTCAAGACTATTGAAAATTTAAAACTTAACGATCTGGAATTGGCAAGCACGGATCACAACTGGAACGCAGTTACCCAGGCTGCCAGTAATGCCGGAGAACTGGATTATGTTTATCCGCTTTGTGAACCTTCCGATGATGGGGGAATGATGTTTGATGGGGGTATTGCTGATAATTTTGATTTGTACGGGGGATGGATAAGATGTTTCATAAAGATTAAAGCAATATGGGATGAGATATTTTCAAATGCAAGTTACATTTGCCAAGGTGACATATTAACAGAAAGTAAATTTCTTAAGTTATTCATGCCGATAATAAACTTGAATATCACAAAGTCATATACAGATAAATATTTGTTTTCTAAATTCTGGAGTGGTAATAAAATTATAACAGGAACATTAGGGTTATACGATTCGGGTACGACAGTTGTTAACGGTGATTACGAATTTAAATTTTTTGGTACTTATAATTGTAGATTTTCAGGCAATCATAAAATCCAAGTTGTGACAATAGGTTATACCATTGCTCCGCCTCCGGTATTAAAATTAATGTTAGGGATTGCGGAAGTCGCTACATTTTCAGTCACTTCAATAGTTGATGGATATTTCAGAAGGTGTGTATTGGAAGTCGAATATAACGCTACCGCAGGGAATGCGTTATGGATTTCTACCGAAGCATATAATTATATTTATTATTCAATAACGATAACCGATATTGAAAATGCAGTAATCGGTTACGGCAGTGATGTAGTTCCTCATTTACATTTGCCGGATATGACACAAACCGAATTGATTAAAACTATCTGTAATATGTTCGGCCTGATACCTGAAACAATACCACATGAAAGGAAAATACTATTCTGGAATTACCTTGATCTTTATGATAATGTTTCAAGAGCCAGGGACTGGAGCGATTTCCTGTCAGAAATTGAAAGTGAAACGGAATATAAATTTGGTGACTATGCAAAAAACAATTATCTGAATTATAAAGAGTCAGATGATGTAATTACAGATAATGGTAAGGGAACTATTGTTATTGATGATAATACCTTAGCGGATGAAAAAGACGTTATCAATCTTTCTGTTTCAACATGTGATGAGGTTATTGTTTTGACAGATGAGAACACATCCAGGTTAGCATTGAATAAATACGATAACAAGGATAATGAATATGTACAAAACGATAAAGTAGATTCAAGGATTGTATTTATAAGCAGGTCTGAGACTTCGCCAGCAAGTGTGAAAACATTCCGGATAAGCGATGCCGTGGATGGGGCAGGAGTACCTTCCGGAAATTTCTATTCTACTACGGATCCTAAAATAGCTTCTTCTTTTGAAATATCTTTTCCTCAGCTTATAGGATCAACGGGTTATAGGTTTGGATATGCAGGCTTGTCGAGGTTGCTTACAAAAACTAATATCAGAAAAGCAAAATTTAATCTACCTGTTTATGAAGTTGCCGGATTGAAACATTATATCCCTATTTTCTTAAGACAGTATAAAGCTTATTTCTATGTGAATAAAATAAGTAATTATGTATCCGGTAAATTGTGTAACGTCGAATTAATAAAATTATAATGGCAACGGAAGAAAAGAAATATCTAATAAATATAGAGAGTAACCTTGACCAGTACGCTAAAGATGCTGATGAAGCTCGGAAGAAAGTCGAGGAACTTACTATTGAAAATTACAAGTTAAAAAACAGTGACAATGTCACAACGGAGCAACTGGAAAAAAGCAATGCAGCGTTAAGGGTTGCACAAAAAGAATATAAATCTGCAAAAACAAGTCTTGATAATGTTACGCAGGCGAATAAAACACAGGCATTAAGTTACGATCAGTTATATAGACAGTGGACATTGGCTCAAAAGGAACTCAAAGCAATGGGTAATGCTTATGTTCTCAATAAAAGAGGAGCATTGGAATTGTCTGATGAATATAAAAAACAAAGCAAAGTAGTTGCGGATGCAAAAAAGTCACTTGATCAGTTCGGGAAAGGGATAAATGACAACCGTTTAAATGTAGGAAATTACACAAGTGCATTACAAGGTTTACCCGGCCCGATTGGTCAGGCGGTTGCAGGAATACAAAGGTTTGCTACTGCGCTTAAAGGATTATTGTTAAATCCTATTGTTTTAGCTATTGCAGCAATCACCTTGGCATTAGTTGCTATGTACAAAGCTTTAAAATCTACGGACACAGGGGCGACTGAATTTGCGGCAAGACTGGAACAACTAAAGGTTATTGTTGACGTTTTCAGACAGAGAATCATAACATTAGCAAGTGCAATAGGGAATGTTTTTAAAGGTGAATGGAAAAAGGCGGGTGAAGACTTTAAAGAAACTTTCACAGGTATAAGAAAACAAATTGATGAGGCGACCTCAGCAGCGTATAAATATCAATATGCTTTAGATAAATTAGGTGATTCAGAAGCTAATTATGTATCACGGTCTGCGGAACTAAAAAGGGAAATTGCAAAATTAGAATATAGCGCACAGGATAGAACTAAATCTACAAAGGAACGTGAAGAAGCATTAAGGGAAGCAATAAAATTAAGTGAACAACTATTATTTGACGAAAAACAATTTGCAAAAGACCGGTTAAATACAGAAGCTGAATATTTAGCAGGGAAAAACGGATTAAGGAAAGAAGATGTATTAGCTTTTATTACAATGACAGATGAGCAGCAGGCGAATGCCAATGAAGAAATGAAATCATTCAGAAATAATAATGAAGCTAAAATAAAAGAACTGGATAAACTCTACGCTGACTGGATAGATAAGGATACGCAATTCTACACAGAAAATAAATTAAATTTAGCCAGAATGACTGTTTTTATTGAAAATGAAAGAAAGAAAAATAACGCTTCACGTCAAAAAGAACTTGAAGCTAACGCAACGAGTTTAATGAAATCCCTGGAAGATGAAATTAACGCACAGCTTCAATTATATGAAAAAGCAGATGACTATGAAAAAAACAGGCAGTTAATAAATTCTGAAAATAGACTGGCAGTTCAGGAAATGTCAATTCAGAATGAATTTCAGTTAAAACAGGAGCAACTTAATAATGACAGGGAACTGGAATTGGCAATGGCAGAAAAGACAGGGGCAGATATTCTTTTGATAAATCAGAAATATGCAGCATATCAGAAAAAGTTAGATTATGAAGTTGCTCAGGCTAAGTTAAAAATATATGCTGACTTTGCCGGTAGTGTGGCTGCCCTTTTCGGAGAACAAACAAAACTTGGTCGTATAGCAGCGGTAGCACAAACAGCTATTAATACGTATGCGGCTGCAATGTCAGTTTTTAAGGACACTCCAGGAGGGTTAATTTTGAGAACAATAGCAGCGGCAGCGACAGTGGCAACCGGTCTGGCAACAATAAAGAAAATACTCGAAGTTAAATCCGGATTGCCCGGGGATGACGGTGGAGCTCCCACACCGACTGCTATAACATCAATGCCGGCAGCACAAAGAAATTACTCCACTCCGATAGCCTCGACGTCTATAACACAGCCGCAGATGACACAGCAACAACTTAATGTTTTGCCTCAGCAAAATATATCATTGACAGCACAGGATATAGCTTACGCCGTGAGTAAATTGCCAAATCCTATTGTGACAGTTGAGGACATAAACGCTAAAGCATTCAGGAAAAACAAAGTTGAAGTAAGAGCAATAATATGAACAGATTTAGTTATATAAATGATAATTTTGAAAGGATAAAAAAAGAAGTTGAACTGGAGATAATACCAGCGTTTTTGATAAAAGATTTTGCCATTTACGGAAGGTATAATTATTACAGAAAACAGGGATATAATAAAACCACGTCTGCTCTATACGCTGGAGATGACTACGGAATTACAGACAAATGGGTATCCAGGATTGTCAAACTAATGGAATCGGAAATATGAAAATATCAGTTATCATGCCTGTAACTTTAACGCCTTATCCCGGGAGTGCATCTAATTTGGAATATAAATTTCAGCGTGCCATTGGAACATATCTGGAACAAGATTTTAAAGATTCAGAATTGATAATTATTTCTGATGGGTGTGAAAAGGCAGAGAAGATTTATTTAGACAATTATTCTAACTCGACAATACGATTCGCCAGGATACCAAAACAGGTTCCATTTTCGGGAATTATAAGACAAACAGGGATAAGAATGGCAAAAGGAGAAATAATATGTTATTTGGATTCAGATGATATTATAGGAAAAAAACACCTGCAGACAATAAATGATAATTTTGATTTACAAAAATATGATTGGGTATATTATGATGATCATGTTATTTGTGATGCTAATTTTAATTACGGTACAAGAAACACAAGTGTTGCATATGCACATATCGGGACGAGTTCAATTGCACATAAGAAAAGTATAAGTGTTGTTTGGGAAGATAACTACGGGCACGACTGGAAGCTTATTGAAAAATACCTCATAAACAGACCGGTATTGAAAATCCCAACGCCTCAATATTATGTTTGTCACAATCCACATGGATTAGATTTTTAATTATGATAACAGCACTAACAGTAAATTATAACACGCCTGAATTATTAAAGAACTTATTAAGTTCATTTAGACAGTTTTATGACATTCCTTATCTTGTTGTCGATGGGTCGGATCAGAAATATTATGAACAAATAAAAGACTTTAGGACTGAATTTAATATAAGCATAAATCATTTCGACACGAATATTCATCACGGCGTAGGTTTAGCATACGGGTTAAAAGTCATTCAAACAAAGCAAATATTATTTATAGATTCAGATATTTTGATTTTGAAAGGCGGTTTTATTGAGGATTTACAGTCAAAATTAAGACATGAAAGTTATGGAATAGGTGACATAAGCGAGGTAAATGAATTTGGGATAAATATAGTAAAAGGAATTAAATATCTACATCCTTCTTTTGCACTTATTAACAGGGAAATTGCGTTAAATTATCCACTTCCTTCAAAATTAGGCGCACCGATGTTAAACGCAATGAAAGCAAATCCTTTATTACAGCATGAAAAATGGGTGGCTGATGACCTGTTAAACAGCTTCAAGAAAAAGCAATGTCAATATTTTGTTCACGAATGGGGTGGCACGGTAAGAAAAACAGGAGGTTATAACTTATGATAACGGTAGTAATACTATATTGGAACCGCAAATTACAGCTTTTAAGAACATTGGAATCGTTTTGTAAGTCTGCAAATAAGGATTTTAATGTTTTGATAATAGATAATAACAGTCCTGAACCATTGAAATTAAATCCGTATCCTTTTGAAGTGAGAATATTGAGATTAACAGATCAGCTTTCCGCTAAAAGTTATATCTCAGCTCACAATTACGGTTTTTATTATGCGTTAGAATGTATGAATCCGGATAAAATTATCATGCAACACGCAGAGATTTTTCACAACGGGGATATAATTTCATACGCAAACAAAGTTAATGAAGGGAATTATATTTCATTTGCCTGTTATTCACTTGGCGCAGGAGAAACGCCGGAGATGGTAACAATAAAAGACAAATGTATGACTTATGACGGGGAGAGTGCATGGTATAACCATCCTGTTTACCGACCGAGATTCACTCATTTTTGTTCTGCCATAACCGCAAGAAATTTAAAATTACTTAATGGATTTGATGAAAGATTCTGCCATGGCATATGGTACGACGATGATTATTTTCTTTTACAGATCCGCCGGCTGGGGTTAGAAATTGAACTATGTACGAATCCTTTTGTATTTCATCAGTATCATGAAATTTCAATGACTGACAGAAATAAAATGAATACAAATAAAGCCGTTTTTGACAGTTTACAGAATGAAAGTTATAAAGCAAAACATTTATTAACACCTGATTTTTAAGAATATGAACATTTGTCCGATAACAGGAAGCAAGGAAAAAGTTGAATACCTGAATTTAGGTAAGGTTCCGCTTGTGAACAACTTATGCGAAACTCGTGAACAGTCTTTAAAATGCGTTAAATTTCCGCTTGCCATTCAGGTTTTTACTGAAAGCAACCTGACATCATTAATACAAGTAGTAAATAGGAATAATCTATTTTATA
>Ga0265297_10010990_pt1 | contig 11207 bp, 13 predicted proteins | sample Munlanlwell13791_FD_192502 | JGI IMG/M metagenome (GOLD analysis project Ga0265297, IMG submission 192502) | Leachate microbial communities from a municipal landfill in Southern Ontario, Canada - Leachate well 137-91 | ecosystem: Engineered > Solid waste > Landfill > Unclassified | place...
AATGGGAACCCCGGATATGACCGCTCTTCTCGATCTTGTGTTCGGGGACGTGGATTTTTGCGTCGATGGCGTGAATGCCCGCATCGAATGGCTTGCTATTCGGGCAATGGCGGGCGGATCCATCACGCTCAGTTCCACGAACAGCGCGGGATCCATCACCGAAACCGCGATCGATTTCCAGATGCCTTCCGCGAACAAAGAGGTCGAAGCGGGCGCAAATTACTACTGGACGACCGGGGCATACGCGACCAATACGCCGATCACCGACATCGAGACCATCGTGGCGGAAGCGAAGGCGGCCGGAGTTCGTATCGCGCATATCGTGATGAACCTATCGAAATTCGTGGCTTTCCAGACATCCACGCAGGTTCAGAACTATTGCGGCATCGGATATGTGGCCGGCGCTATCTTCCGTCCGATTCCGACGCTCAAAATGGCGAACGACATGCTGGTATCGCGCGGTCTCCCGACAATCGTCGTTATCGACACGTCGATCAGCCTCGAAACCGCGAATCATGTTGTTACAGCAACCGACCCGTGGCTTGACGCGGCGGGCGCGGACAGATACGTTCTTTTCACGCCTGAATTCCCGCTCGGCAATACGCTCGTCGGTCCGATCGCGATGGAGACGAACCCGCCGAAACAGTGTACAATGGCGAAAAAGGGTCACATCCTCGTGAGCAAGTGGAGCGACGTCAACCCGATCACCGAATGGACGATGGGCGAGACCAACGCATTTATTTCGTGGCCGACAGTCGCAAGTTGCTACTGTCTCGACACGGAATCGCACACCACATTCGGCGCATAATCGGGGGTTACGATGACCAACCTGGAAGCTCTGCAATCGACGGTGGAATACACCAACGCGAATCTTCTCACGAAGGCTCTGCTCGATCAGGGATTATCCAGCACGGCAACCTACACAGCCGCCGATCAGAAGTCCGTGGACCTCGCGGCGGCTGATATATACCTGTACCTGTGCAGTCACCCGAACTTCAAAGAGGGGACGAAATACATTGATTACTCGAAAGGCGCGCTGATGTCACTCCGCCGGGAACTCCTGCGCAAGCATGGGATGCTCGCCGATTCAATGAGTGCGCCGGGCGTGGTTCGGGACAATCAGTATCACACCCTCAGTCAGAAATGGTGACGGCATGGCGCTGACAAAATATCCGCATACGGCGACGATCACATACTATGGTGTGGGAACCAATAACACGTACGGGGTATGGACACCGGGAACGGCAACAACGGTGCGGGTATTGCAGTGCGATATACAGCCAGCGGGGAACAGCTTCATACCGGGAGAGGGGGGAGCGGTGCTCAATTACGATTGGGACATATACTCCCCCCTGTTTCCGGGCTCGGCATCAATTCCCGTGAAATCGAAACTCACGTTCTTCAGCAAAGACCACATTCTTGTGCAGATATTCAATCATCAGACGCATGTGGAGATGAAATGCAAGGACTGAAAGCCGAATTCACGCAAGGCGACATTGACCGCCGGATAGATGGATTCGTGAAGAATAAAGAGCAAAAAGCATTCGAGGGGCTTTCATACGTCGGCATCAACGCGGTAAAATACGCACGGCAACAAGGCTCATACACGGACAGGACCGGCAATCTCCGCAGTTCAATCGGGTACGCGGTCATAAAGAACGGCGTCATCGGCAAGGAGCATTACGAAGGCGGACGGGCGGCGGGAAAAGCACAAGCGCAAAAAGTTGTGGCCGAAGTGTCGCGCCGGTTCAATAAAGGTCTCGTCCTCATCCTTGTCGCGGGCATGGAATACGCGGCGGCGGTGGAATCGAGAGGGTATGATGTACTCACCGGAAGCACGCGGGAAGCGGAACGGCTCATGAAAGCATTGAAAAGCGCCATGAAAGCGAAACCATGAGAACTACCTTCGACATTCTCGACGTCCTGTATCCGCTTCTGAATGTGTCCGCCGTTCGGTCAACGCTCAATACCGGCGGGAAGGTGTACCGGAACTCCCGGCCTGTCGATTCGGTTGTCCGGGACATCGTTGTTCTCGCACTCCCGATAGCCGGGGGAACGGATATTGACGTTCAGGGATGTACAGCTATCATAAACTGCCATGCGAAAGACTTGGCTCCGGGCCGTCCGGATGACACGAATCTTGACGCAATGGCCGCGGCGGTTATCGCGGCTATCGAGGGATACACATTATCAACATCATATCATCACCTTGAGATCACCAGTCAGTCATCAATGGCGGACATGGACCGCCCCGGATGGAGCTACGCATCCATACGAGTAGATTGTACAATCCAGTTTATCCCGTAACGAAAAGAGGTAGCAAATGGCATCGGCATTGGGAAAGAAATCCAATATCCGGCTTGTGGGGTTGGACCTCATCAAGGTATGCAACCACATCGCAACTCACGGATGGATGCCGACTGCCGCCTCCATCGTGACGATCGGGAATGTGGTGCCGGATTCCGCGCATCTTATCATCACCGCGCCAACGCAAACCGAAATCATGATTGAGGAAGAGGACACGCCGGACCTCGTCCTCAATAACGCGGGTGTCAAATATTCCCTCGAATTCGCTGTACGCGACATGGGCAAATCGACGCTGTTCTTCGCTTTCGGCGGCACGAGTGCCGCGACGGCGGCCGTATTCAATCTCCCGGTCACATCATATCCGATTCGGGAAACCGCCCTCGAAGTCTATTCCAAGACGATCAACGGCAAAAAACTCCATTTCCAGATTCCCAGGGCGGCCATGTCGGTTGGCGGTGATCTCAAATTCGCCCGCACCGATACCGGGGCGCTCACATTCTCATTCGCGATTATGCAACCCAATTCATCCACGGCCATTACTCCGCTGAAGGTCATTCAGGAGTAGGAAAGAGAGGGCTCAATGGCTTCAGCACTTGGCAAGAAATCCAATGTCCGGCTCGTCGGTCTTGATCTCATCCGCGTGAGCGATGTTGTCGGCGGAACGGGATGGATGCCGGGCACCGCATCCCTCGTAACAATCGGCAATGTAGTTCCCGACTCGGCGCATCTCATCATCACCGCCGCGACGCAGTCGGAAATATTCGTGGAGGAAGAGGAAACGCCGGACCTTGTCCTGAACAATGCAGGCATGAAGATTTCGGTGGAATTCGCACTCCGCGACATGGGGCGCACCACGCTCGCTTTCGGTCTCGGGGGAACATCCTCGACGACTGGAATATGGAATGCGCCGACAACCGCATATCCGATCAAGGAGCGCGCGGTAGAGGTTACATCCAAGACGATCAACGGCAAGAAACTCAAGTTTGAAATCCCGCGCGCGGCAATGTCCGTCGGCGGGGATCTGAAGTTCGCGAGAACGGATACCGGCGCACTGACATTCGCTTTCGCGGTCATGCAACCGAATTCATCGGTACAGATCACGCCGATGAAAATCACGCAGGTGTAAACGTGACAGGGTTTCCGTGGGAAATCGGGTTGTCATCCCCTTTCCCGAAAGTACCGCGGGAACCCTCTCAAAAAAGGGGATACGATGGAAACCGAACAGAAAACGAACGAGGTCATCGCACGGGAGGCGCTTCACACCGTGCTTCAGCAGGGCGTTGACTTCGAGGTCACGTACAACCGAACCAGCAGATTCAGGCGGATGCTCCATCTGCCAGTCGCAAAGAAATTCGTCATCTATCCAATCCATCTTGGCACGCTCATGCGTATTTCTTCCCTCATTCTCGCAATCGAGCGGGAAGATGAGCCGACCGGTGGGGATTACTTTGAATACGGTTTGCAAACCATCGTGAAGAACAAGGATGCGATGGTGAAGATCGCCGTTCATGCCGTCATGAATTCCCCTTGCACATCTGTTTTCGAGAAGGTCCGGGCGTGGATGCTCCGGCGGTTCCTTGACCGGAACCTGTCGGCCCGCGACCTGCTCCAGATTATCGCCCTCGTCATTGCCCAGATGGATGTAACGGATTTTTTGGCATCTATCGTCTCGATAAGAAGGGCCAGCATAGTCGGGACGATAAAAAAGACGGGCTGATAAACTGGTGGGAAGTCATCGGCGGCATAATCAAGTATTTCCGATTCTCCATGTATGACATACTGTGGGTGTACTCATGGAGGAACCTGACGATGCTGATGCTCTCTATCCCGAAAGTGAAGGACGAAACCGAGGAGCACGAGGTAGAGGACATCAGTGAACTGAGCGATCTCTTTCGATAGGGGAATAAGATGGATTTCAATTATAAACTCTCGATATGCATGATTGTAAAAAATGAGGAAGCGAATCTCAGCCGGTGTCTGGACTCGTTTCTCCCGATTATCAACATGAAGAATGACGACACGCTCGCTCCGCAGGTCGAACTCATCATAGTCGATACAGGATCGACCGATCGGACGATAAAAGTCGCCCGCAAGTATACCGACAAGGTTTTTGAAAAGTCGTTCATCCCCTGGGACTTCTCCGCCGCGCGTAACTACGGCATTGCAATGGCGACCGGCGAGCATATCATGATCGTGGACGCAGATGAGGAGTTGACGCAGTCATCCGTCTATATCCTCATGGACGCGGTTCTGAATCCGGCGAACGCCATGTACAAAACCATATTCATCATGCTCCGCAATTTCTACTCCACGAAAACCGGCGAATACGCATCGGTCATGCACCCGCGTGTATTCCCGAACACAGGGGGGCCACTCTATCAGTTCGCTATTCACAACAAGCCGGATGCGCAACCGCCGTATCTGTTCCTGGACAACGTAATTTTCAACCATTACGGATACATGTTCGACAAGCCCGAACTGTTCACGCTGAAAAAGACACGGTCATTGCCGATGCTCGAAGCCGAATACGAGAAGAACCCGGAAGACCTCCATATTCTCACGCATCTCATCAAGACCTATTACGCGGCGAATATGTACGGCGACGTGGTGAAACACGGCGAGGACTGGATTAAACTCATGCGCAAGGTTGAATACCATGAGGGCTGGTTCGCATACCTCGAAGTCTTCGCGAACATGATGGGCGCGTATTGCGCGCTCAAAGACACGAAAGCAGCCGAACGGGTATTGAAGGAATCGAAACGGTATTCGAACAAGCTCATCTCGCTCAATCTGATTCTCGGACAGCATTACCTCGAACGGAAAAAGTATGGCCGGGCGCGGGAACTGTTCGAGGACGCGCTTCTCGTCTCACAGACCGACGGATCCCCGTATGAGATGTTGTGCAACACCAACACGGCCGTAATCATGCCTGAAATCATGAATTACCTTTCGCTCATGTGCTTCATCGACGGCGACGACGAACGGGCCGGGAACCTCATCAATGAGGGCATCCGGCTCAATGAGAACCGGCTCCCGCTCCGCTGGGACATTTTCAATGAGCGGGACGCCCGGCGGCGGTTGAAAATGATACCGTTCAAACGGAAAAAGGCAAGCTGATGGCACTCAATGTACGCGGTTCCGATAGCTTGTGGTGGTCTACCGGTATTGATACCGGTGGGCTGAAAGAAGGGGCAAAAAAAGCCACTGGCATTATATCGGACCTGAAATCAAAGATAACGAAGGCCGATGTATTCGGCGCGCTCGCCGTGGGTGCCCTGTATTCGTTCGGGAGAATAGTACAGGGCGCAACCGAAATGGCGAAGCAGCTTGAACAAGCGCTTGCCGAAGTCACCACCATATCGACGCTGGTCTCGGAGAACCTTGAGGGCGTATCAGAGCGCATGGTGCGCATGTCAACGCGGTTCCCCGACAACGCCGAAATGCTCACGAAAGCCCTCTACCAGATCGTGTCCGCCGGATACGACACCGCGCAGATGTTCGATATTCTCGAAGAATCGGCCAAACTCGCAACCGCAACCGTATCCGACACTTTCACCGCCGCCGATGCGATCACCTATATCATGAACGCATACGGCGAAAGTGCGGGAAACGCCGCGAACATATCGGATCGGCTCTTCACCATCGTTCGGCTCGGCAAAACCACAATGCGCGAACTCGGTCCGGAAATCGGGATGATAACCGGACTCGCGGCACAGGCGGGCGTTACGTTCGACGAATTATCCGCCATTCTCGCCGAATCGGTGAAGACGCTCAAAACCCCGATAGCGGTCACCGGAATAAGGGGCATACTCGCGGCGATTCTCACACCGACGGATGACGCACTGCGGATGTCGAAGGCTCTTGGTATAGAATTCAATATAACAGCCATACGCACGGAAGGCTTTGTGACATGGCTTCAAAAACTGATGAAAGCAACGGACGGAAGCGCCGAAGCCCTTTCCGTTCTTTTCCCCAACATCCGCGGACTAACCGGACTGCTTTCCGTTGCGACGGATGAGGGCGGGAAACTCACGGCGTCGATGAATGCGATAACCGCGTCAACGGGGGCAATGGATACCGCATACGAGAAAATGATGACCTCCACCGAAAACCGGGGGAAGATATTCAAAAACAATCTCGTTGCGATTCTCCACCCGATTGGGGCAATGATACTCGACTTCATGAACCTTGAACTCGGGGCCATAAACAAGATATTCGACGAACTCGACAAGCGGCGACTGGAACATGAAAAGAAATCGGCCAAGACAGTAGAATTCTGGAATGAACTTCTGCGAGTAGATGTGTTGAAAGCGAAAGATTCGCCGGGGGGACTTGTTGCCGGAAAGGGAATGCGGGTATCAAAGATTGATACCGAAATTGATACCGAGAAACAGTTGTCGAAGCTCAAAAAAACAATGTTTGAACTCGGTATCGAAGTGGAAAAGGTCGATGAGCGGTTTCTCGCTCTTCATGTCGCAACCGGCCCCGCGAAATGGGAGATACTCAAAGGTCTTATCGATGACATCACCGGCTCATACGAAAAGCTCGGCAAGGAAAAAGAATCGGCCATTGTCGGGCCGCCGTTGCCTCCCGGATGGGTGAAGCCCGCGGCAACCGGAACCGGCGTACATATTCCGACGCTCGCCGAAATAGATGCGGCTGAACGAGCAAGAGAACAGGCGAAAAAAGACGAAGAGGACAGAATAAAAGCAACGCGGGAATTCGTTCAGGAACGCTCCGACATGATGGAGGAGGCCCGCGAAGAGGACGACAAATACTACGAATGGCAGACGCACCGGTCCGAAGACAGCCTGAAAGCGGAGATATCGCGGATTGAGAAGGAAATCGCCATGCACGGTGAGGCATGGTCATATAAAATGGGCTGGATTGAGGATCTCGATGCGAAGAAAAAGGAACTCGCGGGCAAGGAAAAGGACCGGAATGACAAGGAACGCGACGAAATCGAGGCCATAGCCGACATTCAGAAGACCTATGCTGATAACATGCAGAAATACCTTGAAAAGCGGGCGAAAGAAACCGAAGACATCTACCGCGAACTCGCATCCTTCATCGGTGACATCGACTCCGATCTTGGTAAAGCCATTCGCAACGTCGGCGAAATCCTCACGCTGGTTTCGATGATTCGCAAGGAAGGCACCTCCTCAATCGCACAGGCGACCGGGGCTATCGGTATTCTCGGTTCCGCATTCAGTATTTTGCAGATGTTCACGGGCGGGTCCGGCATCAGTCAATACGAGCAGACCATGAGTAAGCTCGCCGATGACACAGAACGACTGCAAAAAGCGCAAGCCCTCATGGTGGGCGAGGCCGTTGTTCAGGGGTACAAAGACATCGAGGTATCGGTCAAGAGCCGCGTCGCGGAAATCAGTAAGGAACTTCTGGTATGGCAGGCGTATCAAGCGGCGCTGGGTAAGAAGGACGCTCTCGGCGCGCTGGGTATGAATGCGCAGAGTCATATTGATCAACTCAATACCGATCTCGCTGACACGAAAATAGAACTCGATGAGATACAGCAGAAACTTGAAACGACGCTCACCGGGACAACCGCCGACTCCATCACCGATGCCATTGCCGAAGGATTCGAGAACGGGTTGAGTGAGGCCGAAGTATTCGCGAAGACATTCAATCAGCTCATGGCGGCCGCACTGAAAGACGCGTTCAAGCGGGCCATGATGGACAAGGTCATCACGCAATGGTATACCCAATTTTCGACGCTCGCCGAAAGCGGGTTGACTGCGGATGAAATGAAAATCCTTTCCGAATCTCTCCGAACCGGGTTCGCCGACATCACCACGCTCTGGGACTCAATTGCCGTGATAGCGCAACAGGCGGGGGTATCACTCACGGACACCACCGGCACCGCGGCAACCGGAATGACCGGCGCTATCGCGGGGATCACCGAGGAAACGGCCGGCTTGCTCGCGGGGCAATTCCAGAATCTGATTATGAATTCGGTACGGATAAGGGAAACTGTTGGGGCTATTGAAAAAGATAAACTCGGTTTCATGCAGGTATCTCTCGCGGAAATACAGGCGGAAACATACTATCTGGATGATATATACGCGCGTTCGGACATGTCGCTGAATGCACTCGTGGAAATCCGAAACGGCGCGTACTATCTTGATGACATCTACAACCGGCTCGCTCCGGTGTCGAATATAAACGATAACATCTCGCTGATGCTTATGGTTGCCCAAGATAATCTCAAGGAGAACCGGCGCACCGCGAACAATACCGAGCATTTGAAGGGAATCGCGTTGACAATGAAAACATCGGGATACAACTCGCTCCCGCGCTCGATCGGAGCATGATATGAACTCAGGGTATACTATTGATGGGCATGACCTTCTCGGGACATACGGAATCGCCGTGAAGAAGATCACCGGACTTCATTCCCTGCTCGCGCGGAAAGGCGACATCTCGCAGTCGTGGCCGGACTCGGACGGCGAAACCGGATTCACCGACTCCACCGATATTTATTTCGAGGGCCGGGACATTATGATGCTCTGCTACATCCGGCAATCCACATATACTCTTTTCAAATCGAACATCGATGCATTCCGGGCCGTCCTCGAAGCCGCGGGTACCCGCACACTCGTTATACCATACGCGGCGGGCACCCGGACGCTCATGTATGTAAAAGGATCGGACATCGACATTATCACCCCAAAATCTCGGACGAGCGTCATCGTCGGTGAGTTCTGGGTGCAATTCCGGGAACTCACGCCCGCGAGAGGAGCATGACATGGCTGGTAAACTGACGAACTATTCCGAGAACAAAATTCTCGATCACATCCTGATGAACACCGCGTATCCGCGCCCCGCGAATCTGTTTCTCGCTCTCTGCACCGCCGACCCGGGCGAAGGCGCGACCGGCGCGAACATCGTTGAACCGGTGGCGATGGGATACGAAAGGCAGCCGTGTGATGATTGGGGTTCGGCGGCATCAAGGGCGATTGCGAACGATGCGGCGATCACATTCCCCACCGCTACCGGGACATGGGGTACGATGGCTTATTTCGCCATCCTTGACAGTGTGACCGCGGGGGCCGGGAATGTCATCGCATACGGAACGATCACGCCAAACAAACCCATTGTGTCGGGGGATGTGGCAGTCATCGAAATCGGGGATCTGGATGTGTCGTGGGATGCGGGCGGTATCAGCGATTACCTGGCAAATGCCGTGCTCGATCACCTGCTTGCGGGATCGGCTTTCGCGCAACCGGCTCAAATCTATATCGCGCTGTCAGACACGACTATCAATGACAACGACACCGGCTCGACAATATCGGAACCCGGTGAGAACTACGCACGTATACAGCAAGATGCATGGAATGCGGCATCGGGCGGCGCGAGTTCGAACAGCGGCAACATCGTATTTGCGAAAGCAACCGGCGGAACGTGGGGAACCATATCGAACTTCGCGCTCTTGAATACGCTCGTCACCGGCAACATGTTCTTCCATTCGACGCTCGGGACAGCGACGCAGATTCTTGTTGGCGACACATTGCGGTTCCTGGATACCGAACTTGATATCACGCTGGATTAATAGGGGTGTAAAATGTTTGTGAAGGTCGAACCCACTGGATGTTGTGAGCGAAAAGGAATGGTACAGGTCCGCTTCTCGTTTTTCCTTGACAAGGGCGACGCCCGATATGCGGAATGCAGGGTCAAGGATAATGGGGTGCTGGTATCTGTGCCATTCCACAATCATTTCGTCTATGTGGCTCCCGATACGAGCGACGCGGATATCCTCGACATCGGGGAGCGGTTCCTTAAACAAGCATACGGGTTTTGGGAGAAGGACCAGTTTCCCGCCCTGGGGAACGCGCCGGTGTCGGCGCCGGAGATCACGGCGAAACGGCGAGTCGAGTGCATGGACAAGGCGGACCGTTTCAACACGGCGGACAGCGCGGACCTCATGAGGAAGGTGTAGGATGGCGACGCTGAAAACATATGCCGGGAATAGTGCAAGCGACCGCGATTCAAGCGTGGCGGCTGGTTTCACAATTATTTCAGGTGATAATTATGCCCGTGCGTCAGCACCGGAAGCGGGAATAAACAAAGTCAGCATTTGGGCAGAGACGAATATATCCGGCCTCATCGTCGCCATGTTCGACGGAGGTATAGGCGGCGGGAATACCACATCCATCGACAGCTACACCATCGGATCAGTGACGGCGGGAAGCAAACAGTCATTTACCGGCGTTGACCTCGCATGCAACCAAAGTAGCGCTATCGGCGCATACTTTACCGGAGGTTCTGTTTCCCGCACCATGACAGGCGGTTCCGGTGGTATGGGGTGGCTTTCGGGGAATCAGATCGACGGGTCGGCGCATTCTTATACCTGGGATAGCGCACAGATTCTTTCGCTTGAAGGCAAATCCTACGGCGCTCCCACGGTTACGACACAAGCGGCATCGAGTATCGGCACCACTACCGCAACGGGGAACGGGAACATCACCAATACCGGCGGATACACGACCTGCGAAAAGCGCGGGGTGCAATGGGGATTGAGCACCGGGAGCTACACGACGAATGTGGAAGTGACCGCGGGGGGATACTCGACCGGCGCGTACACAATATCTCTCACGGGCTTACCCTCCGATACCACCATATACGCGCGGGCCTATGCTACCGATGCAGATGGACTTACCGGATACGGCGATGAAATCACATTCGATACTCTCGTCATATATACCGATGTTGGCGGATTGGTAGCGGCCTCTCTTGCGGCCAATTCCACGATATACCTGACCCGTAACGTCATGGGAACGATAACCGCTGTACTCGGCGGGGCCGGTACGAATACCGGGAGCGTGACGCTGGCAAATATGCGGCTTTCGGCGGTTGACGGAACGGCCTTCGTGGACTTCGGC
>Ga0265297_10010991_pt1 | contig 11205 bp, 17 predicted proteins | sample Munlanlwell13791_FD_192502 | JGI IMG/M metagenome (GOLD analysis project Ga0265297, IMG submission 192502) | Leachate microbial communities from a municipal landfill in Southern Ontario, Canada - Leachate well 137-91 | ecosystem: Engineered > Solid waste > Landfill > Unclassified | place...
CAGCCGAATTGACTGGCAATGCCCTTTTCTTTTGCTGCCGCTGCTTCACGATCTGCCGCTTCAGCATCCGCAACTCCTTTAGGCGTTCTCGGACCATCCTGCGCCGACTGCTTTGCAAACAGGTTGCCTGCAGTGCCGCCAGCAGCAGCACCAAGTATGCCGGCAAGCATCTTTGCCTTGGGGCTCATGCCTGCCGCGGCGCCGATTGAATAACCGGTTGCGCCGCCAACACCTGCGCCGATGCCGGTAGAGATCCCACGCTTGGATGCTACGGCATCAATGAGCTGCTGCAGTTTTGAGGGCTGCGCCGCATTACGCTGTGCATTGGTTCTGTGTTGAATAGGCTTTGCGTTCTGGGCATCAATGTCTTCCATTGTAGCCTCACCCGCCGCGAGTTTCTGAATTCTTTTGATTTCCTTTAGTGTGTTCATAATAACTCCTTATTTTGCATATTGACCTTCTCTGACTACTTCACGTGCAAAACCACCGGCGCCCAGTGCACCGGCGCCGCCCATTAACGCCGCAAGTACCAGCGTTGCGGTAAGCCTTCCTGCCGGTGAGGCACCTGCAGCATAACCAAGCCCCAGTCCAGTACCGGCGCCCAAAATTGCTCCAGTTGCGCCGCCTGCTGCAGCGCCCATGTTCCAGGCATCCTGCCTTTGGGCTTTGGCACCTGGAGCGATTTTATCCCTCCAGTCTGATGGCTCCTGCCAGGGCATGCTTATTTCAGCATACTTTGATAGTATTCTGTGTTTGTTGTTCATTTTATATCGTTAGATAGTTGGAGTGCTTTTATCAGATTGTAAGCTCCTCTGCCCGGTATGAGATTTTGTGCCCCATTAGAGTTCTTCTCATACTCAGCCTGTTCTGCCATTGTCCTGTTTTTTGATTTCATACCCATTATAGCACCTATCAATGTTGCTAGTGGTCCCGACCCCGGTGCTATGGCATTTGCTACTACAGAACCCCCTGCTGTGCCTAAAAGTTCTACAGGTGTAGTATATCCTTCAGGGTTAGCCAGTCCTGAAATAGCTCTGCGTCTCTGTATCGTCTTATACGCACCTCTACCCGGTATCAGATAGGAGCCGAGCGCTGATTCATTGTTGTACTTTTTCAGATCCTCAGTATTTGCCCTGCCCTTAAGCGAACCGGAAAGGATGCCAACCAGCTTTCCTGCTAAACCAGCACCCATACCTACACCACCGCCGAGCATAGCTCCAAGTCCAGCACCACCAAGAGCCCCAGTTGCCCCCCTATGGTGGATGGAGGGATCATAGCCTATCTTATCTTGTAATTTTTTAGACATAAAAGACATTGGTTCATACGTTCCTCCAACTCCTGCCCCGATAAGTCCACCCACGCCAGCGCCAGCCAACCCCATCAACAACGGGTTAACAATACCGCCGGCTATATCATGCTTGTACCCGGCAACCTTCAACATAACTTTTTCACGGTTGTTCATTTTTATGCTCCTATGTACTTCTTTGCAGCATCACTGAGATACTGGTGTGCTTTATCGCCGTACATATAACCTGCAGTGCCCAGAGCTCCTGCACCGAGTAAGGCCGCCAAAGTGTTTGCGCCGCGGCCGCCGCCAAGTGCAGCCGAAAGTCCTGCGCCTGCCAGGCCGCCCAAGCCTGCACCGATGCCTGCCTGTGCACCACGGTTGCCCTTGAGGCTGTCAAGTATCTGCCGCACCCTGAATGCCATTGTGGGGCCGCCTTCATTCTTAACCTTCGAAGGGTCCAAAAGGTTGGAGTCGGTTTTGGCCTTGGTAAGAACGTTGTTTATACCCCTGCGACGCAGGTACACTTGATCATCACCAGGACTGGGATAATATTTTGACATGGCTGGGTCCATACTGTACAAAGCGTCGAGTCTGTTGCCACCTCGAATTATCTCTTTATCCACCAAGTCCGAATTAGGTCTACTCTGTCTTAGATTTTTGAAAAACTCAGTCTTCTCTTGTTGGTTGTCAAGATTTGCATACCACGGGCCAGGCTTAAGCTCTCTGTGCTTATCCACAAGGATATTTTCATAAGTATCCCATCCCGCAAGCTTCTTGAGTACTTCGACGTGCTGCACTTCAGCAGGCTTGGTTCCGCGCATGAAGTTTTCCACCTGCTCTTTGCTGCTCATCATATGTGCCGCCGCCTTTACCATAAGTGCTGTTCTGAGACTCATCTGCCTACTCCTGATTTAATTTGTATTTGTTTTCTTATGTCATTGAGTTTATCCACCATAGGGTGTTTGCCATAATTGATTGAAGGTATTTCAGACGTAGCCGGAGCTCTACCTAGAAAACCATTGGCCATATTGCGATTTATGCCTTTAAACCAATTGCCGAAAGTAGTGACTTTGTCAGCAATGTTTTTTTCGCCTTGCAACCACGAATTACGAAGACCCCTGGCTGTACCATAAACTTGTTGTCCTATCCCACCTGGTGAGAAATCAGCATTACGCTCCAATATGCCCGTGCGCATTTCGCGGCCATCAAGTACAAATGGTGGGCGTTTAAGTCCGCTAATCTGTCCAAGGAACTGCTGCTCATGCGGCTGTACGCCACTTGGGTATGTGCGTGGCATAGTTGATGGCACAGGAGGCACTGTAGGGGTAGCACCAGCCACCGGCCCGTATATACCTGCACCAAGTGAATTAGCTTTATCCAACCACGGCTTTAATGCCTCATTAACTCCGCCTACTTTGCACATAAGTCTGTTTCTAGGATTCATTGTCTGCCTCTCTCTCTTTCTCTCTTTTTACATTATGATTATAGGTGGCTGGTGAGGTATTGAGGACTTTGGTGCCCCTTCTCCTGCAGGCAGAGTTTTAACTTTGCCTCTAAACCCATTTTTTATCTCAGCAGTATTCTTAGGTAGTATTCCAGGATTAAGAATACGGGATATGGCCGTGGTGTCATAGCCTGTTTGTACAGGGTTTGCATAACTGAGCAGTCCGGGCTTAAGATCCAGCGATACATCATTGTGTGCGGCTTTTCTAGATCCTATCCACTGGAGAAGTCCCGTCAACATGCCTCCACCCACAAAACCCAGACCAGCACCTGACATATTGCGTGTTGCTGCGCCAAGTCCGGCTCCCGCCAAAGCTCCGCTCAATAAAATCTGGGCAGCAGAGGCTAATTCCATTTTATTCTGTCTAGAGCGTAATTCATCTATGGTTTCTCTGGTGTACCCAGCAACCTTGCACATAAGTCTATCTTTAGGATTCATTGCCTGCCTTCCCTTGTTTTAATATAATAAACCATACTGGGCGTTAAAACAAATTAATCAACCTGCTACTGGGCGGTTGGTTGCTTCGCCCATTATCTGCACCAGGGAATCTATAAGCCGCTGCTTCTCAACAGCGCGGTCATGCAGCCATTCGTCAGCGCCTTTTCCAGATGTGTCCCTGGCCTGCAGTAACAGGCGTGCGAATATGCCCGGCTTCTTTATAGGCTGCGAATAATACCGCTGCACCTTTACATTACGCTGGTCTTCAGGCAGCGCATTGTGTGATCCAAGCCTTATGCCCCTGCCTATTGCCTGCTTAATGCGGCTCTCATTGAAATGCGGGTCCAGCACCTGTATCAACCTGGTGTTCTTCAGATCCAGCCCCTCGCCTGCCGATGATGTTCCGATAAGCACCTGCAGGTCACCATTGTTATATTCATTTACCAGCTGCTGCTTTTCCCTGGGGCTGAGGCCGCCGTGGAATACTGCGCTTTTAATTCCCTGCGATTCCAGAAGGTGCTGGTAGGGTATTGCCCCGGCCTCCAGCCAGTTGGTGTATGCGAATATCTTGTTGCGCCCCTGTTTAAGACTCTTCTCTGTTTCCTTGGCCGCCCGCATTAGCTTGGACGACTGCCGTGCAGCCTCAAGCGGCGTGATGTTCTTATTGTATGGCGCAGAGGACATGCTAGACTGCCTAAGGCCGGTCATAAACGCGTTAAGGCTCTTGGACTCGGTTTTACTTGGCGGCATGTTCTTTTCAATCTTATACCTTAACCAGAACGGCGCTTTGTTGCCCAACGTTTCGTAGTAATCCTGCTGCTCTGGCGTCATTGTAACCCGTATGTCCTCTGTGGTGGCCTCTGGGAAGCCCTGCTTGTTCTCGTAGACGTCAACGTAGCCGGACAGTATTTTCAACAGTTTGTCCTTATTCTTAAGCCTGTAGTCAACGCCTGGTTTGATACCGTATATAAATCTGTCTATTACGCCCGGATACGTTTTATGTTCCGCAACATACTGCTTATCGAAGTCCGTTCCAGTCGGCAGTACCTGCTTCTGCCTTACCAGGTTTATAAGCGGCGCTATATCGCGGGCGCTGTTATATGCCGGGGTTGCGGTAAGCGCTATTATCCTGCCGGCATCGGGCAGCTCGTCCTCAACATACTTATAGCGTTCGGTATCCGTATTGCGTACATTGTGGGACTCGTCGAGTACGACTGTGTTACCCGGCCTTATGTCCATGCCCCTGCTTATACGCTTGCCTATTGATTCGACGTTGAACATGCGGCCGGTATTTGATGTATGCTTGGCAATCTCTTTTTTATAGTTGTCCACCAGCGATGCAGGGGTTACTACCTCTACGGGTTTGTTTATGGACATAGCGGCGGCAATCGATGACAGCGTTTTACCACTGCCGGTGCCATGGGCTATAAGCAGATTGTGCAGCTTGGCCTTGTCGAGCACCCGCTGCTGATGTGGTTTCAGGTTGGTGAGCAGTTGTGCTTCTGCGGATTTATACATCAGAGTTATTCTCCATAGCCCTCTTTACCGTTCAGCCAGTTCCTGACATATCCTTTATACCGTGGGAGCTCTTTTAGTGCTTTAGGATTGTTTGCTATTGCAGCATTGATTTTGTCCCACGCTGTATCCACCAGCGACAATCCTTTATCTATGTCTATGGTCTTACTGGGGTCACCGCCTTCCATGCTATCTGCAGAATTGTAGGCCTCGGGTACAAAGGTGTTAAGTTCGTTCAATACGCTAGGATCTAATTTATATTTCTTAACAAAAGCATCCATAGATCCTACTTCATCATCAAAAGCATGTGCTGCAGGACCAATGTTCTGGCCCAAGGCTATATCTGTTACTCCTGCCGACCTGCCTGCGTGATATGGGCTTATCACCTGCCCAAGGCTTAATCCTGGCCTCCAAGCCTTCAATTCAGCATCCGTTAGAGTGTCCAGGTGCTTAGGTGCAGAAGCGCGGCCCGCTGCGGCTAAAAGAATGGCAGCTGTCGCGCCCAACCCGGCACCTACCCCTGTACCAGCTGGACTCTGAGTAATTGCTCTACCTAATAGCGCACCTGCCAATCCGCCCAATCCACCCTGCCCGGCTATGAGCCACTCTTTGTTACGCTTGGCTTTGTTTAGATTGGAAATAGCCTCATATGGTGTTACTTCGGCCACCTTCAACATAACTTTTTCACGATTGTTCATTTATTGCCTCCGCCTCTGTTGTTTCTATCTCTTCCGGCTTGCCGCCATACAGTGCGTCCGCACTGTTGCGTGCCGTGCCCGTTGTGCCGAACGCCCTGTTTATTTCAAACAGTTCATCGCCCCACGTACCGCGCATCTCATCATCGGATATTCCCAGATCCTTATACACAGTGTATGCCGGAACCCTGGTGCCACCACGCTCTATAAGGAAGCGCCCTTTGTCCGGCTCCAACTTAAGCGCAAAGCCTGAACCGGTGCCTTGCTCTACGTTAAACTGCGCGGCTATTGTGCCGTCGCCTGCTTTACGGGTATATACGCCAGGCTCCAGCCGCATGATGTTGCTGAACGTGTATTCGTGGCCGTTCTTTATAAATGTACCGCGCTCGGTCATATGGGGCACTCGCATAATCGTTTTGCGCCCACTTCTTTGTAGCTCCTCGCCTGTAACAGCGTCCTTAAGTACCCAGTTGCCGGTAAGCCTGCGGCCAAGCGACTGTCCGTTAAGTATGGCCTCTTTCTGCTGCTTTATGGTGAAGCTGTCCGGATCGGAGTACTCAAGGTTTTCCACATCCAGTACATGCTGCTCGTTATACAGCGGAAAGCGCTTGCGCACGGCATTGAATACATTCTTGTACAAAAGTCCGCGCACCTGTGCGAAATCCATAGGGTCATACTTAACCTCAGGCGTTTCGGTAAGTGTACGGGCAATGAACTGCTGCCTCAGATCAGGTTGTACTTCGCTCATGGTACTATCAGCTCTTCAGTGGGTTTTACCATGAACTCGGGTTTAGGATGCTTGGCCTGCTCGTCAGGCTGGCCCATAGCCTTTATAGCGCCCTCGCTGAATACCTCGGTCTTAGGCGCGGCGCCTGCCTCCCTTGCGCGTATGAAGCTGTTCAAGGCCGATGCCCTGGTAGCAGCATTTGCCCTGTCCGGATCTGATTTACTGAAATACTGGTGGCCTAAATACGCACCGGCTGAGAACGCCATTAAAGCCGCCAGGCCCAGTATGGCCTCTGAACGTGCCATGAATCCTACGCGGTTGGTTGCCGGCTGTTCATCGGCCGCCGCCTTCTGCATGCCTACCAGCTCGTTGAACTTCTCTTCAGGAAGCTGCCCCCTGGCATTAAGCATACGCGCATAAACCAGCTGCTTGGCCAGATCCAGCTTCTGCTGCTGTTCAGCGTCGAGCTTGTACTTCTGGTAGTCCTCCAGCCCCTTGTCCATAAGTTTGTATCCGGTATACGCGCCAAGGCCGAGTGCTGCCACCGGAACTGCAGCCGACATAAGGTCGCCGGGTTCCAATAATGCCTGCTTCTGTACCTTGCTTACAATCTCTTCACTTATAAGCGGGTCTGAGCCCTTCAATGCTTTCTCCATATCCTTGCCCTTGTAAACTTCCTGGTTGCTTTCGGCCGCGCGCTTGGATGCACGTAGCGCAGCCGCAATAAGTGCAGCAGCACTGCCTATTGCAAGGGCCTTGAACGCAGTGTTGGACACCGGCTCCTCCCGAGACGGCCACCAGCCAGGCACGTAATCACCACCGCCCATTATCTTGCTGAACGGATTAACCAGCGACATCGCGCTGTCCGCCGTCAGGTCTTTTGTGATTGTCGGCGCTTTAAGCAGCGTCTTGCCTGCGCTTATGCCTGCTTCAGCAAGCCCCTTTGCGGTATCCTTTGCACCCTCTACAATGCTTTTGAAAAAACCCTGGTTCGCTATATTCTTGTCCGCCATATTATGCTCCTTCCTTTGGTGTCCATGCTACACGGTAATAAACTGCGAAAACCAGAAAGCTGGAGGTTGCGGCATCGAACTGCTTCGTTACCGGTTCCACCATTATAATCTTCTGCTCCGCCGCCTCTTTATATATTCTGGCCAGCTTCTTCTGTGCCTCTATATCCTCTACTGACATACGGAAGTACTCAACCTCCGGCTCCATGTTGAAATTGTAGAACAGCCTGGGGTCCTCTCCTCGCTTTACGCTCTGCCCGCCTGGCTTTACAGGAAAGCCGCCGAACGGGTTCTCCGGTATGGCAGCGCCTGCAAAGGGATTGGTTGATCCGAATATGTCACCGAAATCTGTATTGGGCATCTGCGGCCCGAACTGGGGCATCATAGGATGGTTCATAACATTATGCTCCTGGGTATTGTGGTTACTGCCGTGCGCTCTTTCTTAAGCTGTGTGCGCAGCCTATCTATGTCCGAATCCAGGCGCTTGTTCAAATAGAAGTTCTGCATGTTGCCCACGTCGGTATTGGTAGGCTTACCGGCTTTGGATGTCAGGAATCCCGCGCCGAAACCTGTACCGGCGGCAAGGCCCAGCAGTATTGTCGCCATCCCGGCGCCTATATCACGTGCGGTACCTGCGGTTTGCGCCGCTTCGCCTAAAAGGCCTCCTGCTTTCTTTTGCATAACCATATTCAATCTCCTTTAAAAATAGGTGTTATTATACTTCCAATCACTCCGGCTGCAACCAGTTCATCCCTTGCACCCGCCGGGAAGCCCATTACAGCACCCAACGTCTGGGCTATTATCTTACCACCGGCGAAGGCAAGCGTGCCTCTCAATGCGGCGTCCGCTATTCCTTTATATGTAAAGAAATTGTCCATACGGTCAACGGCCTTATCGTACACTGCGCCCAGCTCTACGAAGCCCCCTGGCTTATGCCCTGCGGCATCGTCCACTATCCGGTTAAGCGTGTACTTCTCTGAAAAGCTCATTGTAGGGTCGTTGGCTATTGCCTCTCGGGTACGGGCTATCGGTATGGTCTTGTCCAGTTCCATAAGCGTCTGGTCGTTGCCGCGCCAGTCCTGCTCAAAGTAGTCTGCTTTCTTCTGGCTGCCTGATTTGGGCATATTAGAATCCCATTTATAAACGCTTCTGAGCCAGTCGCCCCAATTACCACGGTTGCTGGAGGTGCTCATCATGGATGCACCGCCTGCCAGTACACCGGCCAACGCCGGTATCTTCCACTGCATACCCTCATCAGGATTCTGCAGGGTCTGCAATGCCTCCGACTCGGTCATGCCCGGTATCTTGCCCAGGTACTTGGCCATCGGCTGTACAGTATAGGGATACGCAAGGCGGCCAAGGCCATAAGCGCCCAAGCCCAGGCCTACAGCCTGTATTGCCGGGCTGGGTATAAACCGCTTGTATGCGCCCATAAGTTCTGCAAGTGTTGCCATTTATTGTGCTCCATATGATTGTCTGGAATATGAATTATAAGGATTCTGCTGCCACGATCCTACGGGGTACTGTGGTTGCTGCACTTGCTGCGGCTGCTGCCTATTACGTAAGAAGTATGCGCCAAGCCCGAGTGCGCCAAGTGTTCCAAGCCCGCCCCACAGCCATTTACGGTTAAGCCCTGTGGCCCCTTCGAAGAAGCCGCCGGCAGTACCTATCGGGTCTTTCTTGGTGAGCTCCCACAAGCGGTTTTTTGCTGTTCTGGTACCAACTGTGTTCATTCTTGCATTGAGTCCCTGCATCAAACCAACAGGGGACTCTGTTGCGCCCATATATAGCCTATCAAACCAGCCTGGACCCTGCTTTGTGTTATTCTGCTTGAAGCTGTCTGTAAATGCTCCACCAAGATCTTTTGCTGAGTAGCGATTAGCCCAGGTTCTGGTGCCAAGATCCGTTACGTAGGACAGCAACGGATGCGTGTACCTGGTTATCTTGGCATCGGTGTCCTCCATTGTGTCTTCTGGCTTTAGGTTATATGCTGTGCCTGAAGGACTTGTTATGTTATGTAAGGCACTTAAACCCCAGCCTGAAGGCACAGCTAGTCGTAGGATGCCTTGGTGGTCCATAATCCATTTATCCCAGCCAGGCCCAGCTTGCTTGTGTAAATAGGCTGAAATGCCTGCTTTTGTAGAATGAGTTCCTTCCAGCATTGGTTCGCTCCTTGTTTGAATTAAATAGACATTTGGAATGCTTGTTTTTCAAATTGGAACACAGCCTGCGCAACCAAGGCTAAAAAAGCGTTGGCGCCAGCAGATTGCTCCACTGGCAGCAACTCTTTTATGTGTATTCTGCACAACCTATGATTATCCGCGCCATTCTTTAGGCTGTATGTCTACCACTTCTGGGAGATATGCCCAACCATATACTATATACGATACACCATCAGCGCCCCACCTAAGTCTGGTTTTGAAGCCGCTGCTGTGTAGCAGGGTACGCATGTCGTCGGTCATGCTCTCTATGTACACAATATACCTATCACCCAGCACTGCCGCATCAGCGCATCTTCGCAATATATTGCGAACTGCTGCCACATCCTGTTCACTGGCATGCCAGATTTTATATTTTATGTACGACTGCCTGGCAGAGCCTACATCATACCAATCATACTGGTCATTGAATTCAGCCCTAGTCATCTCGCCCGCATGTTTATTCATATACATCCTTTTTTGTTTTACAGGACGGGCACTGCACTGCACGCCACGCTAAATGTATGCCATCCGCTGTGTCCATTGTTTGTCTGGCGCACACTATCGGGGTGCCTTTATATCCACAGCTGCTGCACAATATCCAGCCGTTGGTCTGCACAGTTTTTAAGGCTTTATAACACTCTGCTGCCAGCGCTTCCTCCAGGTTTGTATTGCCGGAAAGAGCCTCTGAGTAGCGCATGGCCACTGTATTGGCGTGCTCTTCAATTGTTATTTCTATTTTTATCATAAGGTCTCCTAGGTTAAACCTGCTGTCACTTATCGCCCCACACGTTGAAACCCCGCTCCGCAAACCACTTTGTTATTGCGAAGTGGTCTTTGGCCCCCATTCCACAATGTACATTGAAGTTGGCGGTAGAATATTCAATACGCTCTGCATCAGTCATGCTGGATAGGCTGCGCTTACCCACTCCGGATAGGAATGTAGATCTTATTTTACCGGCATCCTGTTCAGCTTGCAGCTGTAACAACTCATACATAGACGGGCCCATAGGCCCTTCTCCGCCTGCCGTGCCTGCGGATCCACTGATGTCGCAGCCTGCCATACCTTTAGGAGCTGTTCGTATTGCTTCTACTAGTTTAGCATGCATATTTTCTATTGCCTCTTCTTCTGTTGCACCGCGCCCTGACGTGGCGCTAAACAGGCCTAGCGAAGCTACATACTCTTGCTGCGCTTCGTCCCACACCACTTGTGGTATAAAATACTTACGATTTAATTCCTCTACCAGGGCCTTGCTTGGTTTAATTGTAAAACAGCCCACCAACCATCTAATAAGCAATCGTCTCATTGCCTCTCCTTTCTTTTATATTGCTCAATAACTTCCATATCCTATGACTATAACGTCCTCACCAACCCTATCCCCACAGTCTCTTGTATCCGCTGCATCATCATCGGTTATGGTGCGGGCCCATGGGTGTATGTTTATCTCCCTGGGCACGCCACCACCATTGAAGCCATCCAGGATCATTATCTCCATATCATCTGGAAACTCTGACAGTTGTTCACGAAGTTCTGCTATGGTCATAATACCCTTTCTTTTATGTATTCAGGTTGCTCTGTGAATATTGGTATATCGAAGTCCGGCAGCCACTGGTTGCGCGTGACCACTATGCCTTTAGACATTTTCAATACCGGTCGCTTTACTATGCATATGCCGCGGCGCTGCCAGACTGGAAGATTATTCCAGTTCTGCCCTTTGGCAAAGCACAGGTCATGCAATGCCACGCTGTCCTTGTTCTGCAGCTGCTTGTGGCTGTACAGGCTTCTGGCCAACATCTGCAGACTGTTACGTGAAGCATCCTGCTGGCGCC
>Ga0265297_10010992_pt1 | contig 11204 bp, 10 predicted proteins | sample Munlanlwell13791_FD_192502 | JGI IMG/M metagenome (GOLD analysis project Ga0265297, IMG submission 192502) | Leachate microbial communities from a municipal landfill in Southern Ontario, Canada - Leachate well 137-91 | ecosystem: Engineered > Solid waste > Landfill > Unclassified | place...
TAGTTTGAAAAGAGTATTTTTAGTGTTAAAATATATGATAGTAATATGCCCAATATGTATATTATTTATATAATACCACAGACCTGTATATAGTCAAGGAGAAAAGATGTTATCTAAAAGAGTAAAGGAATTGAGGAAACAAAAAGGCTGGTCTCAACAAAAATTAGCTGAAAAGTCAAATTTAGCTTTTAATACGATTACAAAGATAGAACAAGGACTTGCTAAACATCCTAATCTTAAAACGTTGGTTAAATTGGCTGATATTTTAGAGGTTGGGCTTGATGAGTTGGTAGGGAGAAACCAAAAAAGTCGTTAGATTTTGTCATTTTTCGCGTCTATTAATGGAAGGGAAGTAAAAAATGAAAATCGGAAACGATTTTATCAGGAAGCATGTTAAAAGGACTAATCGTAATCTCCTGCTTACAAATATTGGTATTATAATAGGAATTTTACTTTTATGGGTAAACAATGCATTCAGTGAGCCTGGGTACTGGAAATTAATTATATTGGGTTTATTTATTTTGGCATGTTGGAATATTGTGAAATTTTGGAAACGAAACAAGAACCAAACTTCGCATCCCATTAACATTGCTCTTTTAAAGTTTGGGCCACCTGAGAAGATCGCTAGTATAATTAACGAAGAAGTAAAAACTCCCAAGGTGGAAGTTAAGCCAGTTATTATTACTAGTTCTTGGTTATTTAAACCTTCATTTTTTGGATTAGAGATGATTTTGCTTGGGGAATTAGCTTGGGTTTATAATAAAGTTACAACTAATTATACAAATGGTATTCGCACAGGAGAAAGCTATTCTATCGCCATATATAAGCGTGATGGAAAATTACTTGAGATTCCTTGCGGTCAACTCGCAGCTTCTATGTTGATAGCAAGAGTTGCGGAAGTTGCTCCATGGGTTGTCAGTGGTTATAGTGAAGAGATTAAGAAATTATGGGATACGGATAGGCAGGGATTTATTGCATATGTTGATCAACGGAAACGAGAAAGAAATGCAGGATGAGAAGATAAGTCATGTATAAATACCAAAATAATTCGTTCAGGATACTCGGTTTATTACCTACCGCATCAATGCAGGAAATCATGAGCCGCGTTAGTGAAATAAAAGTAAAAAAGTCACTCGGTTTTGATGTGGTTTATGAATATGATTTTCCCTGGATGGGGCCGTTAGATAGGAGCGAAGAGAATGTTATAAATGCTTTGCAGCGCTTAGAGGATCCTATTACACGGCTTAAGGAAGAAATTTTATGGTTTTGGATAGATGGCAAAGAAGATAAAAAGGCGCTGGATTGTCTTAAGCAAAATAAGCGACAAGGGGCTCACGAGATATGGCATGTAATTGCTCAAAATATAAATCTAGAAAATTCTAAGTCAAATTCCATTAAAGAAAAGCCAACTAAAGAATCAATAAGGGCATGTCTTAATGACGCTATATTGGCTCATAGCAGTGTTATTGCAAAAGAAGCTAACATTAAGTATAAGCAAGGAGGATTTAAAGAAGATAAAGTAGTTGTTCAAGAAGAATCTGAGGTCTTATGTTGTCCTAATTGCCATAAAATCTATGATAAAGAATGGAAAATTTGCTTAAAATGCGGGGTTGAGCTTAAGGTGCAGAAGAATAAACGTAAAGAAGAAGTTGTTAGGTCAAGAGAAAGCGATACAATTTTAGATGAATCGCACTGGAAGAATTGGCGGTTTGCTCTAAACAGGCTTTGTTCTCTAGATAAATTAGAAGGTTATTGGGAAGAAGTCTATGATAAGGCTAAGAAGATTAACGATGCACGTTTGTCCTATCTTAAAATTAATGAAGTAAAGGAAAATTTCATATGTGAAATATCGGAAGTTAATTTCTCATTTATATCTCAGGCATTAGCCTTTAAGGATTATGAAAGGCTTAAAAAACATTCGAACTTAATCAATGACTTAAGTCTATCTACTAATCTCTTGAAAAAGGGATTTAATAAAGCATTGGTTTCTCAAATCGAGTTACTTAATCAGCTCTGTAAAAGTACCGCGGAAGAAATAACTAAATTGCCAGAAGATATAACCATCCAGGATGTTTTGGGTATCCATGCGAAATTTTACAATAAAATAAAAGAACCAATATATGAAGGAAATTTAGTAGATATTAATTGCATTTCGGATTTTTCACTAGCAAGAGATAACGTTGCTACTGAATTAAGAAATATGGCAAATATGATTAATAATAAATTTCACAATTACATAGAGGCTCTTGCAATAATAAATGAAGCTGTTGAACAGTCCGCTTCAACTTATGTAAAGGAGCGATTCCAAAAAGATGAAGACATTATAGCTAATAACTTAGCTATGCAGTCTAACGCATCCAGCAATGTGGGTAGTGGGCAGTCTAACGCATCCAGCAATGTAGGGAGTGGTGTAGGTAGAAAAACCCAGCCAGTTTCTAATAAAATGGCTAGCGTCAAGAGGCTGTTTCAAGATCCATTCTCTATCTCTAATTGGAAGGATCTCGTTGCAAACTGGAAGGCAGTTCTTATATGGGGTGGCATCATAATATTTTTCATTATTGCTTCATCATCAAATAGCAATAAATCAAGTAGCGCATCGAGTTACTCAAGTCCATCATCTAGTAGTGAAAAGGCATCACTAGATGCAGAAATTAGTTCTGGTAGAGCTAAGTTAACTGAGCTTGAGACGTACCTCAATTCAGGAGCGAAAAAATTAGCTGTTATAAAAGATGAAACTGACCAGTTAAATGCAAAATATCAATATGCTACCTATGTTCCTGATAATGTTGAGTCATATTACAATAGTAAGGCTCAGGAATACAATTCTTTAAAAAAGACGTATAATCGAGTCTACGAGGAATATGAAACTTTACGAAATGAAACTAATGCAAAGATAAATAGGTATAATGAGCTTGTAAGAAGATAAAATTTAAAAGTAGGCTTAATTGAATACTGCTAAAACTAGAGGAGGTATTAATGTACCCGCAATTTAAAGTTAAAACTGTTATTCCCAAAGAAGGCATTCTTTATTATTTTCGGGATCGGGCTAAATTCGAAAGATGTATTCAGAAACAGTGCTCGCTTATATCTCCTGAAAATGCCTATGAAGCTACAGAAATGCGCTCTGCCATAGATCTCGTTTCTTCTTTTGCTACAGAAATATGGCGGTTGGAAAAGAGGCTTAATAATATTAAAGAAGCAATTCATCAGGGATCTCAAGTAGACCTAGATTCTCTTTTTGATCAAATCCAAAGAATCAGAGATGTTTTTCAAAAAGAGGAAGTTGAAATAAAGGATTTTCTTAGTGGAAACTATAATGACGGAATGTCAGTTAATGTTTTGCATTTTGAAGAAGACAAAAGTTTACCTAAAGGTACTATGAGAATAGTAGAAACTGTAAGGCCTACAATAATTTTCAAGGGACAAGTCATCGCGCATGGTGAAGTAATAGTCGCTAAGTCTCAGGCAGGTAATGGAAAGGAGCAAAACCATGTCTCGTAGAACAATAGATTTTGGTATTGATTTAGGAACTACCAATTCGGAGATTGCATGTAGGCAAGATGATCAGATTAGAATATTTAAGAACAATTTTAATGAGGAATATACGCCTTCTGTAGTTAGAGTTGATGAGAAGGGGACAATTTTTGTTGGTCGGAAAGCTTATGAAAGGCATATAGATGATCCTGATAATTCAACAATCGAATTTAAAAGATGGATGGGGACGCAGCAAGTAAAAGAGTTTAGGGCTAGCGGTAAGAAGATGACTCCGGAAGAACTTTCTGCTGAAGTATTAAAGGATTTAAAAAGAACAGCAAAAACAAGGTTACCCGATGAAGAAGATATTCTTGCTGCGGTAATTACTGTTCCCTGTAATTTTGAAGATAATCAATGTGAGGCTACTCAACGGGCAGCAAAATTAGCAGGCATTAAATATGCTCCATTATTACAAGAGCCTATAGCAGCTTCTGTGGCATATGGATTTCTTGAAAAAATGCCGAAAGGTTATTGGGTTGTATATGATTTGGGAGGTGGGACGTTTGATATTGCGATTATGTCTGTAAAGGATGGGAGACTTAGTGTCGTTGAGCATTGTGGAGATAACTATCTTGGAGGTAAAGATTTTGATTGGAAGATAGTAGAGAATTTTGTTTACCCAATATTGAAGAAAGAATACCATCTTCCCGGCTTAAGCAGGGAAAATAAAGAATATGGTTCATTGAATGCTGTTTTAAAAGGTTGCGCAGAGAAATCAAAAATAGAATTATCCAATGTTGAGACCGCAGATATAGTTATATATACAGGTGGCTCTAGAGTTAGTGATAAAAATGGCAAAGTTATAGATATTAGTATACCTTTAAAAAGAAGCGATTATGAAAGTTTAATAGGGGATTATGTAGATAAAACCATATACTTATTTGAACAGGCACTAAAGAATCAAGGGCTGGGAGCGGGAGATATAACGCAGCTTTTATTGGTAGGTGGGCCAACAATGACTCCATATATACGCGGTAGACTAAAGGAGACATTTAAAATCTCTACTGATTATAGGATTGATCCTTTAACTGTTGTTGCTCAGGGGGCTGCTATTTTTGCTGCAACTCAGTTGATGCCTGATGAGTTGACCAAGAGAGATTATTCCAAAGTATTTATTAAATTAGCCTATAGTCCAATGACAACGGAAAAGGAAACTATGGTAGGTGGCAAGATAGAGACAAAGTCTGAAGAAACATTCTTAGACGGCTTACAGGTTCAAATAAGTAGGGCAGATGGAACATGGCAAAGCGGTATGTTAGCAGTAAAGGATAGCTCTTTCTTTGTCACTGTTCCCCTTAATGAAAGAAAATTAAATATATTTAGTTTGTCATTATTTGATAAAACCGGAAATAAGGTTCCTAGCGAGCCAGAATCTTTTTCAATAACACAGGGTATCTCAGTTGCTGAGCCTCCACTTACGCGTTCCATTGGGGTTGAGCTTGAAGATGGTTCATTCGATAAGCATCTGACAAAAGGGACTGCGTTACCTGCAAGAAGTAAGATGTTTTCTTATCAAACTACAAAGTCGGTAAGATCGGGTGAAGCAGCTGATGCGTTGAATATTTATGTGCGAGAAGGAGAGAGCGCCATTTCAAACAGGAATAGGCATATAGGAACATTAAAAATAACAGGGGTTGATGTGACTCGAAATGTACCTGCGGGCTCAAAGATTGATATTGTTATTAGCGTGGATAAATCAAGGACTGTTACTGCTCAGGCATATATTGAACATATAGATCAAACTATCAAGGGAATTCTAAAGGACAAAGTTGCTCCGAAACCCGATCCCGTACATTTAGCAAAAGATCTTGCCATCGAAGAAAAGAGGTTTGTCGAAATAAATAAGAAAATTCGAGGCATGGAAGATGCATCCTTGGAAGAAAAATGTGAAGAAGCAAAAGTTGAAGATAAAATAGAAGAAATTAAAGTGGATATGGAAGCCGCTAAAGGCGGAGATCAAGATGCGGTAGAGAAAGCAGACCGAAGATTAAAGGATTTACAAATAGTGTTAGATCCACTTGAACAACTTATCCAATGGCCATCAATAATGAACAAGTTTAATGCCATTGTGGCAGATTGCGACCAAATAGCTGAAAGCTATGCAGATAACGACGATAAAGACCAAATTAATGTATTGAAAAAGGAAGCAGAGCAGGCTATTCAGGATAAAGACGTAAAGAGACTTGAAAAGATGAGTGATGAACTTATACAGATACGTTGGAATATCCTCTTTAAGCAACCAGGGTTCTGGATTGGAGCCTTTCAAGATGTTAAGAGCAGGCCAGTTAAGTATACCGATAATGAAAGGGCAAAAGAATTAATTGAAGAGGGAAACTTAGCTTTGCAACGGCAAGATTTAGAATCACTGAAGAGCATTATGTGGCAACTATGGGGTTTAATGCCAAAAGAAGAACAAGATGAGGTCAGTAAGAGAGTAAGTGATGCAGGAATTAAGAGAGCATGACAAATAGAATAGAACTCATACCGCGCTTTACACAAATAAGAGATACTTATACAGTTGATACTTATCTTGGTCAAGGGGCATTTGGGGCGGTTTATAAGGTAAGGCATAAGTTTATGGGCATTCAAGCATTAAAAATATTCCATCCGGGAAGTATTTCTTTGGAGCAGCAATCAGAATTGTTTAATGAAGCATATATTTTGTCAAAACTTACTCATGAAAATGTTGTGCGTGTATATGAGGCAAATACCTTTGTTTTTAATGGCACTAAATGTTGTTACATAGCAATGGAGTTTATCGATGGAAATACTTTATCTCGTTTTCTTGAAGAAAAAGTGCGTTTACCAATCAATTTAGCACTGAGTATCCAAATGGATATATGTCGTGGTTTGGCACAAGCACATAAGCTTTCTCCTCCAGTAGTGCATAGAGATGTAAAACCGCAAAATGTTATATTAGGACTAAAAGAAAAAAAGATAATTGCTAAAGTTTCTGATTTTGGTTTAGCGAAACACGTAGATCCAATTACAAGAATAACAACAGCAGGGGGAACCTTAGCTTTTTTGTCCCCCGAAGGGTTTTGGAACTATGAGACGCCAGCAAGTGATGTATTTTCATCCGGTATTATTTTCTATATTATGGTTGCTGGTGTTCCTCCTTTTGCTATGCCTCCAGAGGCACGCTATACTAATCAAAAAGATATCGAAACAGGGATAAAGGCTTCTAGGAAAAAGAGGCCGGAACCGCCTTCAAAGTTCAATCCCCAGCTTGATAATGATATAGACAGAATTATTTTGAAAGCACTTGAGCCAGATATAAAGAATAGATATCAGAATGCAGATGAATTTCTTAAGGTTATTGAAGAATATCAGCAAGGAAGAGAAGTCTCTTTGGATAGTGATATTCAAAAGGCATTGGATTTGGGAACGCAATATTCGACCTTAAGAAAAGCGGTGGTGTTGTTGGAAGAAGTAATATCTAAACAACCAGAGAGTAAGAGGCGACATTTAGAAGAGAAGTACAAACAAGTATTAAAGAATTGGAAAAGGGGGATGATAATGTGACAAAGATAGTTTATGTCGTAGTGAAATCTGGTCCGCTTGAGGGGCATAAATATATAGTCAAATCTGATACTCCGATTTTAGTTGGTCGGAGTGAAGAGGCGAATATCCGCATTGCCTATGATGAGTTTTGTTCGAGAAGACACGCACAAATTTATTGGCAAAATGAAAAATGCTATATCAATGATCTTGAAAGTACAAACGGTACCCTTGTAAATGATGCAAAAATCAAAGGGACAGTTAAGCTCAATAATAATGACATTATAAAACTCGGAAATACTGAGCTGATAGTTTCAATAACTGATTACAAAAAAGGAAAAACTAATCCAGAAGACGACATTTCTTTTGAAGACTGAAAATAAGATATAAAAAAATATAATGGAAGATCAAGTTTTTAATGAATTAATAAGTCCGGACTCTAGATGCAATGCTTTTCACATTGATCCTCAGGGATTATCTGAAAGACTCGGAGAAATAAATTTAAGCGTCAATTTACCGAAAGAAGTTTCTAACCAGTTACAAGCATGTAAGAAGCTATGCTTATATACCTATTTTGTATATGAATTTGCCACAATCGCTCAAGATCTGTCGTTTTTAGCTATTGAGACTGCCTTGAAAGAACGATTACGTTTATTTTATCCAGATGGTATCGAATTCAAAACGAAGATTGATGGAACAGTAAAGAAAGAAAAACCCTTATCCTTATCGCATTTTCAAGCGTTACTTACTAATAAAAATTTGAAAATTCAGAAAATTGATGCTTTTTTTGAAAAGGGGGTTCTTTTGGGAGATTTAATAGAATGGTCGATAAGTAAGGATATTTTAAATGAAAGATTTAATGGAGAAGGCGACGTAGTAAAAGACTTAAGAAATGCTGTAGCACATCCCATAGGTCAAACCATAGTTTCTCCTTGGAGTGCAATTCATGGTTTGTCATTAAATGTACAATTAATAAATTCACTCTTTAAATAGATTTTTAGTAAGAAAGGATATTCAATAAAATATGGCTACTACTAAGGAGAGAACAATCGAATCTAGTTTCAAAGATTTATTTTGGGAGTTGATGCCTAATCAACCTTTTGATGTAAATAGTCAAGGAAATATCAATAACGCTTTTAAGAAAATTTATTTTTACAGGGATGAGAATTATGAATTGCGGTGTAGATTAGAAGCAAATATTGGCGATGATATCAAAACTCGAATGCAATTAAGCCCTTTTCAAAATAAGTCTAATAAGAAGGCAGGCGTTTTGTCTACTGGAGATAATTTAACTGCCAAATATTATGGTCTTATGGCAGAAGTAAAGGGTTTCCATTTCAGCAGAATGGACGCAAATCAAGATCCCTGTTCCATAGAAGGGTCGGCTTATCAATTACATATAACTTCAAATAAGGCATCGGATGAGGTCGAGTTCATTCACTATTGGTACTTAAATGGACTTGGGATAGGTGGTTCATTCTGTCGTTCTTCCAGCAAAGAATTTAAAACGATTTTGAAATTGAAGATCGACAATATAGAAAAGGAAATTGAACGTTCATCTTCTGAAGATTTTTCAATTGACTGTATGCGGTTGTCGATAAACAATAAAGCGTTTATCTTTGGGCATGTTAATAAAATCTTACCGAATGATACACCTTGTAGTTACCTTAGATTTAGTAAAGAGAATTTACCGTCCAAGGAAGAATTAGAGATAATAGAAGGTACATTAAGTTTTATTTTTGGAAAAATATTTATGTTTATCGGTTATTCAAAATTCAGTTCAAAATGGCTATTAATAGAAAGATTTTTTCAAGATCCCTATGTATACGGTACAAGTTTAGAAAAGATTATAAAATTGCCAACCTACAAACCATTCATTATAAGTAGAAAGAAACTTGGAGATAGTGAAACAGTTATTAACAAAATATTAGATGCATATTCAAAATTAAATAAGACGTTTCTATTAGATGAGGTTGTAGAAGCCATAAATATGTTTAGATTATTTCCCCTTGATCTAAAAATTTTACCTTTATCAGTTGCCCTCGATATAATTAAGGATGCTTGGTTTAAAAGTGACAAATCATTCTCTAAAGGGAAACACTTGGTAGATGATAAATATCAAACAGTTATCTCAAAATATTTGCCTGAAATTATAAAGGAGTTGAAAGCCATATCTAAAATAGCTTCTGATGATACCGCTTCGGCTGAAACAGCATTCGACAAGACAACCCCGATTATTAATAGAATTAAAGGAGCAAACAATCTAAGTAATAATGAAAGAATACAAGTATTTTTTAGCGAGTTGGGCTTAAAAATCTCAGATATTGAAGCGCGTGCTTTACAGACAAGGAATATAGTTGTGCATGGCAGTACAAAAGATAGAGATGATCAAGAGTTTATAGACAATGTGCATATTTACTACACCTTGTTGAATAAGGTTATCCTGAAATTATTATCTTACGATGGGTTTTATTTGGATTATGGAACACACGATTATCCTCAAAGGCATATGACATTACCCATCACGGCTTCCAGTTAAAAACAGATAAATAGAATATGGCTCTTTTCTTGATAGCCATATTTTAACTTTAAAATACCCTATTTGTTAATAGGGGTCAGTAAATAAGTATAAGAATGTAAACGTTATTCGTTTATAAACATCTTATAAGTAGTACATGAGGGAAGGGGTGGGAGAAATAATTACAACAAATAAAAAGATTATTAGAAAGCTCGAATATATTTGGAATATCTTAACTAATCCAAAAAATTATGTAATTCCAGAGACTATTGAAGAATACAAATCTTATTTTTATACTCCTAAAATTACAATTAACAATCAGGAATGCTATTTCAATAAAGCCGCAGAAGATAATTTGAATGAGTTTGTAAATATTCTTCAAGAAATCAAAGAAATTGAAAAATTTGTTTCGCGCAACTATATAAGATCTATAGTAATTAAATTAATTGCAGAAGTGGTGAAAAACAGGATAGAAAAGAAAGATATATCAAATGCCTCTCAGATTACAAATATCGTATCTACTTTGATTGATTCGCAGAGAAACTATCAGTTTATTCGGGTAATAGAGGGGGTAGAATTTAAAGACCTAAAGTCAGTTGAACTAGGGAAGGATGAAATATTTATTTTTGATTCGGATTATAAAGAAAAAATGAGACAGCATTGCGAGAAAGTTGGTTCATTAGAATACTATCAAAAAAGTGCTGTCCCCATGATTGACAAATATTTTCTGAATAAAATATGCCTAAAAGTCGAAACATTTGGCGAACTTGAAAAAGCCGGAGATATCGCTTTGAAGAGAATGAAATTAATAGTAAATATGTTTAGATTTTATTTGTGCCTATTTATTAATAAGAGAGTCCACCAGCGCATGATTTTAATCAGTCTTTCAAGCGAAGTATTTAAATCTGGAGATGAGGCTATCTGTATAGGTTGCGAATCCGAAGAAATTACGCTTTTCTATGGGAGAGGACGAATGTCCTTGCAAAAGTTTGAGATTACCAGCGAATTAATTGAAAAATTAAAAAAGGATTGTTTCTTTGATGAGACGGTAAGCCTAGTAGCAAAAGAAAATCTTTCTGAGCTAGAAGGTTCAATCCTGACGGCTATTTATTGGATAGGAGAAGCGCAAAATGAATTTGATTATGATGTTGCATTTCTAAAATATTGGACTGCCCTGGAAGCAGTTACGTTTAAACCTACGGATATATCCGAAGCCTTATCAACTAATGTAGCTACTTTATTAGCTTTCGGAGGATACGATTTTATAAAAATTGAAGACATCGAAGATACAAAAAGATTATTGAAAAAACTCTATGACAAAAGATCAGATGTCGTACACGAAGGAATGAGAGAGAAAGTCTCACCTCTAGATCTTAGTGATATTTGTAAGTATTCAACATGGATAGTGCTTAGTTTGTTAAATCTAAGAAGATTAAATTATGAAAATCTAGAAGATATCAAGAAAGAGACAGATCGACTCTACTCGGTAAGTTCGAAATCAGTTTAGGTGTTGAGCTCAATCTTTATATCTAATTAACTTAAATGCTTTATAGTTTTATGGTTTCTTTTAACGGTTATTTATGCTAAGATTGATTTATTCTTCTCATTGAGTTAATAATTCTTGTTCTTCGAAGAAGTAAAAGATATTTAG
>Ga0265297_10010993_pt1 | contig 11204 bp, 5 predicted proteins | sample Munlanlwell13791_FD_192502 | JGI IMG/M metagenome (GOLD analysis project Ga0265297, IMG submission 192502) | Leachate microbial communities from a municipal landfill in Southern Ontario, Canada - Leachate well 137-91 | ecosystem: Engineered > Solid waste > Landfill > Unclassified | place...
ACTGGCATTGGCTACCTCCAGGCATTTTGTACTGAACCGGCTTCGAATATAAAACCAACCGTTATCAGCATAGTCGAGGTACCACTGTTGCAATGAGTTCTTGTTATCATCCCATGCATCAATATTGCCACCATTAACCAGTGACCAGTTTAATAAGTCCACCGCTTTACCGCTGTGAACCGCTGTAAATGTGAAATAACTAAAATCACCACCTATCCGTGAGTCTACCGGAGTCACATTCCACTGTTGCCAGGTTGCGCCGGTATTAGTGCCCTGCTGAACATTGGCACCCGCATTCAAAGAACCACCGGCCACTTCCATCACTTTGCCGCTGTTACGGTTCACCAACACATAGCGCCCGTTGATAGCAGGTTGGATGTCATCACCCCAGGTGATATTCACCACTCTTTCGGCATTGGTCTGTCCCACCTGATAACCCGTCCCGCCCGGCAACACCATCGTGTATTCGCGCTGCGGACCATAACCATCGTAATACACATCCCTGTCTTTTGAAACAAAACGATAGGTGGTGGTAACTGACTGCCTTTCCGAAGTGCCGCCGAAGGCTTGTACCTTGCCATCAGTACGCCGATAGACTGATGCAGCAGTCCAGTTTGGACGATGCTCGGCATAACCCAGTCGCTTCCCATCGCTGGCTTTTACAAATTCTCCACGGGCCAGTTCAGCCGTACCCCACCAAATACCGGTTTGCAACCCGTATTCAACACCGACCATGGCCTCCATTACATTGTGCAACTCATCATTGGTGGCATGTTTACCATCGGCTCTGACCGTTGTGAAAAAATTTGCATAGTTATCGAAACTTCCTGCCAGTTGGTGGGTATTTCCTTCGTCCAGTTTAGACTTTAAAGGGTTGTACCATGTCAGTGCTGCGTCTGTGTTAAGGGTGTTACCCCCTGAAATACGGATGCTGTCGAAGCGGGAATTTTTCCGTAGTTCGACGGCAATATTGTAAAAGTCGGTGGTTGTGCCTTGTCCCGTACCGGTATTATCAGGTTCATTAAATGGCGCAATTGAAACTACTTTGCGACCATGCTCCTGGACACGTCTCGTCGTTACATCCATGAGTTGTGCCCAATGTGATGCATTTCCTTTATACCAGGCAGCAACCGTGGGATTATCATCATTGAGCATTACGGTCGTATTGGCTCCCAATAAATCAATAATAGCCAATCGTTGATTGAGCGTGGCTAGTTGTGAAGCCTTAAGGTCACCATTAACTAAAGAATCTGTTGGCGTGAAAGAGGATCTTACAACGTCCACCCGATCGGCTCCCATAAAGGCAATACCGCGCTGAATATTTTCTTTACTGAGCCAGGCAAGGTCTAATCCCCAGGTAATGGGTTTGGAGACACCGCTGTCCGTAACACAAAAGTTAACTGTCCGGTCCGGAACAGGTTGGGCAACCAAATAGTTACTTACACTTGTAGTCTGTGCTTTTATCTGAACTATTTGCAACCCAACTGACAAAAGGATTAAAATTGTGATTCTATTTATTTTCATATTTTTGATTTATAGTTCAATTAAAGTAAATGCTTCAGATGCACCTATACAGTTTTTTTATTCATTACTGCTGCAAAGATAAAGATTGTTACCGAACAATTATATCACAAATCAGTCAAATATAGATAAGAAACTTGTCAAATTGTGTTGTTTAATTTACAATTCTTTGCAAACATTTAATCCACCGATTACAAGAATAACCCGAAAAAAATAAATCATATTTCCATTCCAATCATTTTTTAGTTTAAATTTTGGGAATCTATATTTGAAAAAAAGCAGGCATGAATGTCTATCCAACAGGCGCTTAGAACCGCGTTGATTATGAACAATTTGAAGTGGCTATATGTTTAGGGATTTATGCTGTAAAGAAACACAATAATTATCTGCATATATAAATTAATAATTGAGAGTATTAAAAGTCCAATCTAATAACAAGAAATATATGATCAATATAAAAAAATATTTTAGCTCATCTGAATTAGAGAAACATCCTCATCCAAGTATTTTCATGTTTTTATTACTTCCATTTGGTGTATGGAGTGGTTACGTAACGGTAACCATTGGCTACATGCTAACAAAGGCTGGCTTACCTTTAGAAAAAGTTGCTCCAATTGTGGCTTTGACTTTAATACCCAATGTCTTTAAGTTTATATGGGCACCACTTGTTGACACAACACTCACGGTAAAAAAGTGGTATATAATAGCAAGTATTGTTACGGCATTGGGGATTTTTTTAACGGGAATTCTGCCTCTGAAAACAGAAAACCTGACATTAATAGCTATAATCGTATTTATAACCAGTATGGTGAATACAATCGTGGCTATGTCAACCGAAAGCTTTGTAGCCTATGATACCCCTGAACATTTGAAAGGAAGAGCCGGTGGCTATTTAAATGCCGGGAATCTTGGAGGATTAGGACTAGGTGGAGGAGCCGGATTGTGGCTCGCACAGCGACTTTCAGAACCATGGATGACAGGTGCAGTAATTGCAATAGCCATTATGTTTTGTAGCATTGGGTTATTCTATTTATCAGAACCAAAATCATTCATCAAAGAAAAAAATTATTTCAAAACTATTGGTAATCTCAACAAAGATATTTGGATACTGCTTAAATCGCGCATGGGTTTTTTAGCACTCTTTTTATGTTTTCTGCCATTGGGAACCGGTGCAGCATCAAATTTATGGTCAGCAATCTCAAACGACTGGAGTGCATCGGCTGATACCGTTGCGCTAATAATAGGCGTCGGAGGTGGAATACTATCGGCAATTGGCTGTCTTTTGGGAGGGTGGATCTGTGACAAAATGGATCGAAAAAAAGCATATATTCTGTTTGGGGTGATACAGGCACTCATTGCCATTGGAATGGCATTTAGTCCGCAAACAGAACTGATGTTTGTTATTTGGACTGCGATGTATGCCATTAGTTCGGGACTCGCTTACGCCGGATTTAGTGCCTTTGTTCTTGAGGCCATAGGAAAAGGAGCAGCTGCAACCAAGTATAATGTATTTGCGTCACTTTCGAATGCTCCGATATATTACATGATTTACATTGATGAATGGGCCCATGGGAAATGGGGTGCTTTTGGTATGCTTACAACAGAATCTATTATGGCCTTTTTGGGAATAATTGTTTTTATAACCATTTTTGTATCAATAAATAAAATGAAACCGGCAGTTGCAAATAATCTTCTGATCATTAAATCAATTACTGATGATCAACTCTCTGGTCCGGAATAATATATATTTTTGATATTATCAATTTTTTATCTAACAACTAATAGATGCTTGAAGTATATTCTTTTTTTTTTACAAAAGATTAAGATTAACTTTCTAATATGATAAAAACAATATGAATCATTTATGCGTTAAAATAGAACTTGAACTTATAAAAGATGAAGATATACACCCGGGTAAATTTACTTTCTATATGAGTAACTAAAAGTAAATGAATTCAGACAGATCTGTCAGAGGCAGGTTTAAATAACGTGAGCAGGTTAACCGGCGTTAAGTTCCAATAATTGACAATTTAATGGATTCAAATGCAGTGAAGCTGAAATCACTAAAAAAAACGAACCTTCTTGCATAGGTTAATTGCAGGGGCATAAACCGAAAAGCCTTATGAGTAGGAATAACAATAATTTTAATAATATGAATACATTAGCAGGAACTACATGGGTCTTCCAAACACAGGGGACACTGACAGGATCAATCGCTTTTCAACAAGTTGGTCCATCATTAAATGCAGGTGTGGCAACAATAACAGGTGCAAATCCTCCGGTGGGGGAACAAATTACAACATTTCAGGCATCCTGGGCAGAATCTATCGACGGTACTCACTTTGCTGTTCAATTTGCTGACTTTGAACTTACTCCAGGGCTCGTTTATCCACCTCCACTTGGACTTCCGACAATTCATAGTGATGGTGGTGTTGGACAACTTGTTGTTTTATTTGGTTCTCATAGTGGTGGACAAGCAACTATGTTCGGAACAAATTTTCAAACAGCATGTCATCCAAGTGGTCATGTTGTAGGAAGTTTTAATATGACAAAACTACCATGAGTTCTCGAAAATGAAATAATAGGACGTAATAAAATACGAAAATAAAAAGACGGAATGAGTAATTTATCATTCCGTCTTTATTTAATTTGACTAAACTTGTTTTTTGAATAAACCCGGTATTAGCAATAAGAAAATCAGATTTGCCATACCAATAACCGGTGGACATTCTACCGGAAACCCGGATGTAAAAACAGACAGTAACGGAAAAGAAACAATAAGTTTTTATTACAACGATTCATGTAAAGCAATGAATATAATGCCGGGACTGTTACTTAAAATGTTTTGTAAGGCCATATGAAAAGGTAGCATCTACAATAGTAGAAATTTAAAAAGTCGTTTAGACCAATAAGTGGACAACTGGGGCAGGTGGTTATCTACAATAGTTGAAATTTAAAAAGTCGTTTAGACAAAGTTTAAAGATGGAAGTTTTCCCGAATATCTACAATAGTAGAAATTTAAAAAGTCGTTTAGACAAAAGAGAAACAGGCTAAACAGTGGCGAACAATCTACAATAGTAGAAATTTAAAAAGTCGTTTAGACTATTTATATCGCATGTACACCAGCCTCTGTATCTACAATAGGAGAAATTTAAAAAGTCGTTTAGACACCGGTCGGTGATCAATGCTGTGATATTATCTACAATAGTAGAAATTTAAAAAGTCGTTTAGACTTCAAAGATGAAGCGACTTCGGACGCGGCCGATCTACAATAGTAGAAATTTAAAAAGTCGTTTAGACTCACAATCCATTTATTGAAGTTGACACCCATCTACAATAGTAGAAATTTAAAAAGTCGTTTAGACATTACTCACTGCATAGCTGCCGTATTCCGTATCTACAATAGTAGAAATTTAAAAAGTCGTTTAGACTATCACTTCCGATACCAGGGAGTCAGTTGATCTACAATAGTAGAAATTTAAAAAGTCGTTTAGACAAACGAATGCACAGCGCAAAGCTCAGAATGATCTACAATAGTAGAAATTTAAAAAGTCGTTTAGACAACGCAAAAATCAAATTTGGTGGCTGCAATCTACAATAGTAGAAATTTAAAAAGTCGTTTAGACTTTTGTCCGTAAAAATGTAGCAGACATATCTACAATAGTAGAAATTTAAAAAGTCGTTTAGACTTGTGTTCGCTCTCAGGTGCTGTATCGTATCTACAATAGTAGAAATTTAAAAAGTCGTTTAGACCGCATGTGGACCAAGTATGGTTCATTGCTATCTACAATAGTAGAAATTTAAAAAGTCGTTTAGACTTCTTTTGGTCCTGTTTGGGCAATTGCTATCTACAATAGTAGAAATTTAAAAAGTCGTTTAGACCATCGTATTCAAACAACAAATAAAACACTTATCTACAATAGTAGAAATTTAAAAAGTCGTTTAGACATCATTATCCCCTGGTCAATATTTGCAGTATCTACAATAGTAGAAATTTAAAAAGTAGTTTAGACTCCCGAAACTATCTTCGAGCGATGGGCATCTACAATAGTAGAAATTTAAAAAGTCGTTTAGACATGAAGAATTGGAAGTTACTGCAGCTGTAATCTACAATAGTAGAAATTTAAAAAGTCGTTTAGACATAAGCCAGAAGCAAGCACCTGGTTACATATCTACAATAGTAGAAATTTAAAAAGTCATTTAGACTCCATCGGTTTTGTACACATAAAGCCGTTTATCTACAATAGTAGAAATTTAAAAAGTCGTTTAGACGAAGCTATGTTACCGGAACTTATCTCTTATCTACAATAGTAGAAATTTAAAAAGTCGTTTAGACTATAGGGTGCAAATATAGTCAAATATCAATCTACAATAGTAGAAATTTAAAAAGTCGTTTAGACGTTTGTTAGGGTTTAGTGCATTCTTTCTATCTACAATAGTAGAAATTTAAAAAGTCGTTTAGACATTATTGAGATGGAAGATGATAAGATGATATCTACAATAGTAGAAATTTAAAAAGTCGTTTAGACCCCTTCAATATAAAAAACGATTTATTTATGTTATCTACAATAGTAGAAATTTAAAAAGTAGTTTAGACTTGGCTGACAGGAACAGTTTGCAAGTGGATCTACAATAGTAGAAATTTAAAAAGTCGTTTAGACTTAAGAATGTTTTCATGGCTGTATGTTTAATCAACAATAGTAGAAATTTAAAAAGTCATTTAGTCTAATCAAAAGACCCTCATCCTCTGCGGTATCTACAATAGTAGAAATTTTAAAAGTCGTTTAGACATCCCGGTAGTACTTTACTTTATATTATCTACAATAGTAGAAATTTAATAATCGGTTAGACTATCAATTTACTTTATTTATTCAAAACTTAATCTACAATAGTAGAAATTTTAAAAGTCGTTTAGACCGGAAACGTTGGAACTCCATCGTGTGCAGTATCTACAATAGTAGAAATTTTAAAAGTGGTTTGGACTCTGTCCGGCCAAGCTTACTGAAGTATTCAATCTACAATAGTAGAAATTTAATAAGTCGTTTAGACTCTTTAGGCCGTGCCATAATGTAAGTGTTATCTACAATAGTAGAAATTTAAAAAGTCTAAATTATATTACAGTATTTCAAAGAACTCTGTTGCCTAAGCTAAAGCATTATGACTGAACAAACCCCAGCCATTCTTTATTGCTAATGGCCAGTTTCAGTTTTTTCAAATCGTTGGCTTGTTTTATTTGTTTCACTACCCACATTCCTTTTCGGGCAATGTTGTAAGCACCATTGGCATCAGCATTCTGAGGTAAAGTTGTTACTGCCGTGCGGCTATCATAAAACTCTCCCTTGGCATTTGCTACAGGTGAAATAAGATAATCTGTTTTCGTTCCGGTTATGCTGTTACGCATTTGCAAGGCGAGTTTCAGCAAATGTAGAAGCCGTTCAAAAAATGCTTTTTCGGTTTGTTTTCCTATCTGTTCTTTTAGTTCGGTGCTATGGTAATCAATGCCATACTGTTTGAATAAATTGATAAACTCATCACTCAGAATTATTTCCCGGTTATCCCACTGGCTGTTTTTGGCAGCATTTCGGAAAGTTTCTATTCGTGTACCGTTGCTGCAAAGAGTCCATTGGGTTCGTGTTCCTTCAGCTTTGGCTGTAAACTTGTTGTAATCGAATTCAAATTCAAAGTACCCTTTTTTAGTGTTGTACTTTATGGAATCAAACTTTCCAAAGAATATACGGGCTTTTTCCATATTCTCATACCGGGTGTCGAAGAGGTTTACAAATCCTGTTACCGGGTCCATTTTGCTGGTGTTCCATGCCGGAACATAATACAGCAATCCACTTTGTTTTCCCATTTTCTGGAAACTCTCAAACTTGTTGGTAAACTGGTACGCATGGTGCGTTCCACCCATTTCAGCAGGACTTTGCTTTTTATCCACCAGGTAATTCAGTTTATCAATCAGCATTTTTTCAAATTTCTGATATACCTGCTTTTCCACTTTCTGACGGCCACGCATAAAGCCCATGTTCAGGTCTTCGAGTACAACGATAGCATTATATTCCACCATCAGTTCCGATATTTTATGAATCACCTGACTCAGATAGCCTTCTTTCAGTTCTTTAATGGTTTCAATGGTTTTCCAGTCCTTGCGGGCTTCGTCGCGGTTGCCTTCGCGATTATCCAATAACTTGTGATAATCGGTTTTGTAGATTTTTCCTTCGTATTCATTTACAATCTCGTTGAGCGAGAATTGTTTTTTGATATTCCCTTTATTATCGATAAGCGTCAGATACAACAAATGCCTTTCACCACGGTCGATACCAATAATATGAACATCATTCGACTTTTGCAACCACTGGTTTACTTCGGTGTTAATATTATTCAGACCACGGGCTTTAAAGTTCATGGTTATGGGCACATGAAACTGGAATTTATCTACCGTATAGCGTCTGTCTTTGATAATATCGTATTCAAACCGGCTTTGCCTTTTGGTGTTCAGTTCGTTTTTGTTGTTTATGGCTTCGTGGGCTTTGTGTACAATAATGTTTTCGGGTTTTATGCTCGATTTACGGAAGAATATTTCAGCCTGTCCGTTCAGTTTGTACACTACATCTTTCAGGTTGTCGGCATCGAAAAGCATTTTCCAGTAAAGTGTATGCAGGTTGGGAGTTCCTTTGCTGTTGGGCGAAAAATCTTTGTTGTAGAGTTGGAACAAATAGAGTTTCCCCTCTTCCACCAGTTGATCAATGTAACTTTCAGGAATCGGCTTAAAGGTAATTTTATAACCCTGTTGTTCTACTTCGCGGTAGAATCCACTTAAATCCTCGTAACTTTTAGTGTCAGAAAACTGAAATCCGAAGTTTCTCCAGTCCTCGTGTTTATTTATAGAGGTTTTGAAGAAGTTGATTAATTCATGACAATGCGTCAGATTGAATTTATCTCCCTTTTTGTGGGTTTCGTTGTGATAATTCTCTAACAAGCGGTCACTTGGTTTAAATTCCTCCATCCTTGAATTGGAAAAAAATACTTTCGGCAACATTTTATTAGCTCCGGGAAGTAACTTATATTCCATTTTTTCAAAACAGGATTCAGTTGTATCTTCAAATTCTTTTTTGAATATTTTGTTATGCTTCTTATTCATAATACCCAGGTAATACAATCCACCCTTGCGGAAAATAATGCTGGCATTATCCGATTCTTTATTTACATCCCAACCGTCCAACAAGGTTGAATTCTCAAAATTCAATTTCATCTTATCCGTCGAGTACGGCTTACGGGTCATATAGTTACGTACTTTGTTGTAGAGCAGCGTAATCTGGTCGAGTGTAATCCAAAGCGACGTGAATTCACCGTAAAACCGTTCATCTTTTTCCGCTTCGTTACCTTTGCCCAGCAAAGGTTTGATAAACCATTGAATCGCTTTGACTGCATCCAGCAGTTCTTTCAGTTTATCTACCTGTTTTTGGTCTTGAGCCAGATTTTGTTCCTGCGGGTACGGATTGTTGAGTAATTCAGTAACGGCATTATATTTCCCCTCGAGTATGCCAAACAAATCGGGTGTTTCATTGTCCGTTTTTCCTCTTAACCCAAAATAATCGGCTAAGTTTTTATGAAATGGTGTATCGAGCAACAACAAACATTCATTGATAAACCCAATGCTGAAACTATCCTGATTAGTGAAATATTTCTTTTGTTCTTCTTCGTATTTTTCAGTGCCGAATTTAGATTTACCTTTATAATTCAGGTCAAACCAAGTGTTCATGGCTTTTTGAAACACTCCCCAGTCACCAAACATTTTTTGCGAAATATCCGTGATACTCAAATCATTTCGCAGATATATTTTTGTCAGGTCATAATCCGGCAGACTTTTCAACAGGTCTTTTAATGAATGTTCGCCTTCAACCTTTTTATTGATAACCTGCTCGTTCACTTCCTGATAAAAACGTTCGATACTTTCCAACACTTCGCCATCAAGTGCAAATTCATCAGTAATAAATGAAGCGGTAGAACGGTCGCTCAGAATTTGTTTGAAAAGCGGTTTAAGTTTCGGTATTCGATCTTCCTTTTTTGCTGTCTGATTGTATAAGTTGATATATTCATTCAATCCCTTGATTTTTTCTTTTCCTTCTTCAGGTGTAAAGCCGCCTATCATCGAATTGTACTTATCAATTCCCAGCTGGGTCAGCGTTTCATTAAAATAACTCAACGAAAATAATTCTTCAAGTGCCATTACCTGAATAATGGGGCCTAATTGGGTGTCAGATATAAGCAATTGAAATTTATCTTTTACCTGAGAGTTCATTACTTTTTCAAACGCCCGCATATTATCGATAAACTTTGGCAGGTTTTGATGTATGAGTCGGTAAGCAATGGCAGTGGATTTTTCTTCTGCCGAATACATATTCTTTCTGTTTTCGTGAAATCCGGTAAAATAGGTGGTAAATGATTCAAATTCCTTGATTAATTCTCTATCCTCAACGGTCTGAACGAATTCTTTTAAATCTTCTTTAATCAGTTCTTTGGCAAACAGGTTTTTGAAACTTTCCTCTTTGGTAAATCTATCTGCAATTTGTTTACGCAGTTTTGATTGAATATCTTCAAATTTCGTCTTTTGGTCATCATCCCGTTTCTGTATATGGTAATACAGATAATATTCTTCGAGTCCGTACAGCTTAAAATCTTCGAGTGCGTTTCCGATAAAAGCTTTGTGATATTCATCAATGATTCTTTTCACTACTATATAACTCTCAGCACGATGCTCATCCTGTTCAAGTAATCCATTCTTTTCAATGTGTTCAAGGGTTTTCCCTTGTGGAATCAATTCAAAACGCAAAGTTTTGGAAACAGGGTACAATCCAGTGAAGTTAGTTAGATTCTTCATATTCTTTAGATTTATTATGTTTAAATATTGAACTCCAAAGATAAATACTATATTTTAAATAATCTAGTTTTATCTACATAATATCTAATTTATCAAAAGTATTTTTCAGTTTATTGAAACCATAGGTGCCCTAAAGTCAGGTTGCATGGGCACTTTGGAACTCACAATTATATTTATATGCGACAAAGACAATTGTCACGTAACAAAAGCTATTTGTTTCACAATATTCAGGTTTTGTCCCAATTTAGTCCAGGTTTCCACTCAAAGAATAGTTCAAGTTTAGCGATGCGAACCAACCATCAACAACCAAAGAGAGTTAAACTTTGACCAATCTGTTTGTAGGTTGGCTGGAAATAAATGAAGTTTATAGCATCAACTTAAATTTGTAATAAACTGAATGGTTTACTCCCCCTCTCCCCGTTCCACCCGTTCCAAACTCAATTCAGCCGCTGTTTTGCTGTATTTGAACGAGATTCAAATATGTTAACTATGCATAAATATATATAATCTATATAAATTATAGAACACTTTGTTGACAATGAATATATATTTGCAACGTTAACGCTTAACCAAATAAAAACTGGAAAACAATCGTTTATGCAATTCTGGCGTGAATTGCCCGTACAAGCTGAGTTGACATATATAAACATATATCCGGAAGTGCCTTTCCATTGGGTTCGCCCGTTTTATTGGCAACAGATGGCGGCAAGACGTTGGGACAACCCTATAGGTTCCCCGTGATGCAGGACAAGACTTTGGGGCTACCCAATATATTGCCGCCTATGCCGGACAAGACTTTGGG
>Ga0265297_10010994_pt1 | contig 11204 bp, 6 predicted proteins | sample Munlanlwell13791_FD_192502 | JGI IMG/M metagenome (GOLD analysis project Ga0265297, IMG submission 192502) | Leachate microbial communities from a municipal landfill in Southern Ontario, Canada - Leachate well 137-91 | ecosystem: Engineered > Solid waste > Landfill > Unclassified | place...
TCAAACCGCTCCCGTGCATCGTCGGTGGTATTGCCGGGAATGCCCGCATTGATGATTTCCACTTCTTGGCCGGCGGCGCGGCACATTCGCTCCAGCCGTTGCGAATAGACCAAGCGGATGGTTTCCGCACGGATGGCGGTAGTGGAATCTCCGAAAGCAACGATTTTCATGAGGGCTACACGGTTTCCCGAATTGATTGGTTTTGCTTGTCGTCGATGTCCGCGGCGGAAACATGGCCAATGACCCTGCCGTCGTCATGGACATTCGTCGGCTTGTTTTTGAGGCGCGCGAACAGACGGCAGAGATCCCAGGTCCCCCCAATCGTAAACCAAACCGTTGTCACAATCCCGATGATCCCGGCCAGGATGATATTGTTCAGGTAGAACCAGTTCGCCCACCAGCTCATCGTCCATGGCGTCACACTGTTCCAGGCCACCGCGAAAATCCAGGATCCCAGCCCCCAGATCACGGCATAAACAAATACCGAATACGCGATGGCCTTGTCCCCTCGGCTGAATCCAGAATCAATGCCGATCATCGCGCCCATAATTCCTCTCATGCTGAAGGGAACCTTCTGGATGTCCGTCGTCCCCTCCTTGCGATATTTGCCGCGGTGCAACATCCGTTCCATGTTGAACGGTTTTTTGAAGGTAAGCAGGGAGACGATAACATACAAAAAAACCGAACTCGTCATGGCGACAAAAAATATTTCTTGCGAATTAATGGGGAATTTTCCCGGTTCAACAATCCAAATAACATAAGGATTGAGAGGTTTTGAAAGGCTTTCTAGGATCGTTGTGACCGGTTGAATAAAATTGCCTTTTACCAGCCAGGGATAAAGATGGGCCACCCATATGGATTGACAGATGAATCCGCTTCCGGCAATCACGGCACCGCTAAACAGTGAAGCAAAAGCGCCCCAGGACGTTCCGCGCCGCCAGTACAGGCCGAAGACAATGCACGAACCGGCACCGCCAAGCCAAATCGCACTGGTAATCACGAAAAACATGATGATGTAATCCACCTGGCGGAACATGGCCGAGAACAGAAATGCAATCACCGCCACAACAACCATCATGCAGCGGAGCAGAATCAACTGCTGTTTGGGCTCGAATGGCTTTTTCCGCAATGGCACGATGATATCCTGGACAATAATACTGCCCCATGAATGAATGGTGGTTGTATCACAACTGATCATCAGGAAGATCATGATGACACAGAATAGCCCGATCAGCCCCACCGGTAAAATTCCTTTGATCGCCGACAGGACCAGCATCTGGTTGTAGATGGTGCCGAATTCCTGGGCCTTGGCCGGGTCATTGGCTTGCAACGACGCCTTGGCAACCTTGAAAATGGTGTCCTTCTGCTTGGCATCTTGCCCCTTTAGGGCAGCAATGGCCTGCGCCGTTTGCGGGGTTATCTCAGTTTTATCGACATAATTTATTATCTCACCTTTGACGTGTTCGCCAGACGGGGTTGGGACAACATCGGCAATGACTTTTATCGCCAAATGAGTGCGGACGTTAGTGGCGTCGTGCTCAAATTTTTCCCCATTTAAAAAAGTGTAGCCCACGATGACCAGCAGAATGAACATCATTGACGAAAATCCGCCGCGCCAGGTTCCCAGGATGGAGCCCATCTTCTGCTCATGGGCATTGATCGCGGACACCGTAAATCCCTGGCTGCTCGACCATGCCATCTGGTTGAGCACCGCACTCATCAGCCCGACCCCAATCGCAAACACGTTGAAATCGCGCAAGTTTTTTACGTCATAAGGGTTAAGCATACTTTCGCCCGGAGAACGATTCAGCAGACACGGCAGCATATCAGAAGACCATGAAAAAGAGAAGAAAATAAACGCCACGATGATCAAGTATATCGGATAACTGATTAATCCCTGGATGCAATCCGTAATCATAATTGTGATCTGTCCGCCCAAGGCGATTATCGCAACCGCAATGGACAACATGACCAGCATCACCAGGAGGAAAGTGGGACATGCCATGCCGAATATTTTTACTTGAAGCGGCAAATCAAAGAAGTAGATCAACGCCCTGGCGCCAATCGCGGGAAAAATGGAATAATTCAAAATTCCCGCAGTCGCCTGGAGGGTTGCCGCATAGATGCGCAATGTCTTGTTATAACGAATTTCCAGAAATTGTCCCATGGTCATCGCCATGGTTTCGCGAAAACGATAAACGCAGTATCCCCACAGGCCTAAGACAATCATGACGATTGAAGTAATGCGCCCCCAGTAACCACTGCAAGCAAACCCGACCAGATAAAGCATCTCAAACCCGGCGACGAGCGAGACGAGCCCCATCGCCGCCTCGCCGCTGGCCACCGAAATAACATAACGTCCGGCGACCCGCCCACCCGCCAAAAAGTCCGAAACCCCTTTGACGTAGTGGCGTGATTTGATTGCAATCCAAAATACGACGACGAGGGGGATGAGAACAATAATCCAGTCAACCCAATGCATAAAACCACCTTGGGACAATTCCATTACAAACTTCAATCAATCACAATTCGGAAATAGCGGATATCCGAACTCCATTTCTCCAGTCGCCAAAAAACGAGTAGGATGGTTTTATCGTCCAAGCGGGTCATCTGCGGGAAACCGAAACATAAACCGCTGAGCGCGTCGGCGTTATTTTCTTTTCCGGTCATCCCGGAGTCGGCACGATGGTGTCCCCAAAGCGGTTTTTCGCTGAGCAGGTTCCATGCTTTGCCATTGAAAGTGAATAGTGACAACCACAATCCAGGTTTGTCTACGCGACGATACGCCAACAGGATGTAATCATCGTTCAACACCAGTGCTTTACAGGTTTGTCCATGAATGCCGATTTCGGCGGGATTGGAAAAGGTTTTACCGCCATCGCGACTGACCGCGAACTTGTTCGGCAAATGGCGTTGGGATGCAGAGTCGAAATGCCAGCACACCGACAACAACGCATCTCTCCAGAGGTGGACGGATTGTTCCCAGAAAATATCAGACGAATTATTGCTGGCGAAAGATATTCCGTATTCAGGCCAGGAACGGCCTTGGTCGTCGCTGATCAGGACAATCGCCTTGTTGCCATTGGGCAAGTCGCCGTTCCAACCGCGCCAAGTGGCCGTGGGGGCGAGCCAACGCCCGCCCGGTAGTTCAACAACCGCGTGGCACATCTCAAACGCGGGCCCCACCAATGGTGGAACCAAAACGGACGGCGCGCCCCAACTCTTACCGTTATCGGCGGAACGGGTCAGCACCAACTCCATTCGCGTCATGCCAAGGTTTTCGCGGTTCAAGAGCCCTTGGCCAGGATTGAGCCGATAATAACGGGCGCCAAAACCGACCAGTCCAGCCCTGGTCCGACTGATTCGGGTCGCTGATGTCACGCCTGGCACATTCTCGAATAGCGCTCCCTCGAACACCCATGTTTTTCCATTGTCGCGAGAGCGGCAACGGTGCGCCCGGTAATCCTGGCTTTCGACAGCCTCGCCCATTTCAAATCCGCACAATATTTCACCATTGCCAAGATTGGCCAGGCTGGGATGAAACGCTTGGCGACTCCGCAGCAATGGTTCCGGATTGGCGTAAACCACGCCTTCATCAAGAATCTGGATACTCTTCCGAGCCTCCATGCAATCATGGGAAATTAACCGCATTACCGATCTCCTTCAATAAAGAGTCTACATAAAACCCCGTTCAATATATAAAAATCGAATAACATTGATTCATGTTATTATCTCAAGATGAACATATCATCTATTTCCCCATATTTTATTAACATTAATTTCCCATTGTTTCATGGAATACCAAGAAACACTCCCGTCCGCGACCGCGTAATTAGCCCCGTTGGCATGACGCTTCGGATCCCCGTTGTTATAACTGTCATTTCCCCAGGACAGCGATGCCGCGTTCGTGTCATTTAGTCCGTCACCGTCACCATCCATTGAAAATGGATATTGTATCGGATTATATATGAAATAACTTTTTGCCGCATCAGAGAAAAGGAAACAGGCGTTTGGCACTTGGTCGATACTCACTGAGTGGTTCCCCGCCGTCCATGAAAGAGACGGCGCCGACACAAACGGATATTGGCAGTTGGAGCCAGCGCCAGAGTTGGCATTCGAATAATTTATGCCATAGTGAATCGTATAACCATCATCGGCATTATTTTCGGTAGCGGCTAAACATTTTAGCTTGGCCACCAAACCGTTTCCACCTATAACCAAATTATAAGTTGTGAGATCATTTGGATCGACACCCAGATAAGGGCACAACGCCGTATGCCAATATTCCAGGTACGAAGCGCCGTTAGCGGTAGGCATAATCCCGTTATAATCGGTGGTATACACCAAGGTGGCAGTCACCAGTTGCTTCAGGTTATTGACACAGGCAGCCCGTCCCGCCATACCCTTCGCCTGTTTTAGCGCCGGAAGAAGGAGCGCGGCTAGAATAGCGATAATGGCGATAACCACGAGCAACTCTATAAGAGTGAAGTGATTAATGGCTGACAGGTTGCATGTCTTTTCTTTCGCTTTCACATTGCCTGTTTCCCTGTGGGAGTTGATTATTTGCACAACCGCGTTCCGGTTAATTTTCACCGCCGGTCGTGGTCAAGGTGAAATTGTTCGTAAAACTCGAAAACCAAGGCAACGCATGCTTCTGACCGGGGCAACATTGCTACGACTCGAAACACGGCAAGAGGCTGCCAACGAGTTCCAGTCACCGCCGCGGATCGCCATTTCCCTGCCGTATTGCCCCCCGCCTGCATAAGCGGGGGAGTCGCTATAACAGTCGTCCGTCCACTCCCATACATTACCGCTCATGTCGCAGAACCCAAGTTCATTAGCCCTTTTGAGGCCGACTTCATGTGGTTCATAGTTACTGTTACCATACTTCCAGGCCACCTCATCAATTTTCGCCATTGGGCCGCCGCTACATTCATAATTTTGACTATTGCTACCCCCCCTGGCAGCGAACTCCCATTCCGCTTCCGTCGGCAAACGATACCGTTCATTGTTCAACAGTCGCCCCGCCTGACGTTCCATTTGTGTCAATGCCTCGCAAAAAGCGAGCGTATCATACCAGGATACATTATCAACCGGATAATTATCTTTTTTTAAATATGACGGATTGTTTTTCATGACAGCTTGATATTGGGCTTGCGTTATTTCATATTTACCTAAATAATAGCCGTCTGGAACGGTGATTTTATGGCTGGTGGCGGTCTCGGTAAAACTGCCGGGGGCGACATAAATCATCTCCAGCTTCAGATCGCCGGGAAGACTCACGGTCATTGACGGGCGAGGAAACGTGGAGGACTGTCCGGGCGTAAATTCCGCCAGTCCGATGCCAGGCTTCGGCAACGGTTTCGCCTCGATCAAACACCCGTCAATGTAGGTATTCATCTCTCCTTTCAGCGCCATGTCTCCCCCGTAAAAAACCGCATAGGCCCGGTTTTCACCCACGGGGAAGACGTATTGTGTCCCACCGCTTCCCGCGCCCCATGGACGTCCGCCGTTATATTCCGGCCGGCTGTAATAAACGCTTCCCGCCCGCTCATAGTTTTCGCCATCCGCGCTGATAAAAAAGACGGTCGGGCGGTCTCCTGGCATACACAATCCGCAAATCATGAGATATAATCCATTGCCGAGCCGCTTGATGTCAGGAGCGTTCCCTGGGATATTCGTTTCCTCTGGCAGGGTCCAGGTCTTGCCGTTGTCTTTGGAAACAATCTTCCACATATTGTTGACTGGGCGCGAGTCAATCCGGGCGAAACCGACAATGGAGCCGTCATCCTTTACCGCGAAAGCGGATTCGTTGAACCTCAGCGCTTTTGCGCCGGGCACTTCCTTGAACGCCTCCTCCAACCCCCCCCAGGTCTTCCCACCGTCGTGGCTGCGGAAAAAACCGGAACCGTAAACCGCCCCAGGCTGCCTGTCGGTACCGGCAGTCGGGAAGCAATAGGCGGACAAAATCAGGTCTCCGTTCTTCAATTTAACCACCGCACTCATGCAGGAAACCATGGCGTTGTCGGGTGATTTCAACACTTGCAGGGGGGTAAAGCTTCTACCTTCATCCCGCGTGGTCATCATGGTGATCTTTGAGGTAGTCAACATTTGCTGCGCGCTCTTGAAGGTGCTGTCCTTATGTATGAAATCGTGCCTGGCTACCAGGAGGCTGCCGTCATCCATGGTGTGCGACAAAAATAGAATACTGACCGCATGAGTATCTTTTTCAGGTCCGATAATCTGGTATGGTTGCGACCACGTCTGGCCAGCGTTTGGGGACGCAATAAAATAAGCTTTGCAGCCGCCAGCGGTGTCGCCTCGGTCCTGAAAGGTGAGAAGCCATTTTCCGCTTGGGGTCACACTGATGCCAGAAGGGGCGATAGCATCCATGATCGCATCATTCACCACGCCATTGCGCAATATTCGAAACTCAAAGTTCGGTGCCGCCGCAAAAGAGAAACCGGTGACTATGCACTGGATAACCGAGATAAAAACGCCCGTTACTCTCACTTTTACTACTCCTTGGTTATGCCAATACTGATAGGAATTTTGATTTTTTGCTTTGGGGCGGAGGGTGGCGTGGGCGACCGGTTATTGCAACATCCGTTTCGCCGGTAGCCAGTGTTGCACTGGCTATCGGTTAACGGGGGTATGACGATCTGACTTTTGCCGCCAAGTTGGCTGCGATGAAACGCGGCCCTCCCTGGATCCTTGTCAATCTCGGTCGCCCATGGGCAACTGCAACTATTTCCGCTTGCGCCACGAGGCCAGCAGGCCAATCAGGCCGGGTGCCAACAGCATCAACGCCGACGGTTCTGGAATCGCATTATAGGTCAAGACCACGTAACCTTTGATGACAAGGCCGTCTACGGCCCCATAGGCGTCGGCGGCAGGAGAAAGCGCAAATGTTCGCGTCACCGTATCGCCAAGCAAGTTGAGCGACACGGTGTCGTCACTGGGGTTCCATTCAATTTTCTTGTAATCGCCTGCTACGTTGAAACCGCCAGCACCAGCGCTAGCAAGCACATCGACTGCCGTAGATTCTCCCGTATGACCTGCAGTTGTTTCCGTCCATTTCCACGCGGTCGTATGACCGCCGTTGCTTATGCCGTAGACGCTGATTTCGTCGATTACGAGCGTCAGCTTGTAACCAGGGTTGCTCGTATCAACGTTTGCCGGGGCCACGCCGTTGTAGCTGCCGTCGATCACCAAGGAAAGGCCGTAAGTGGTACCCCCATCCACGCCAAAAAAGCCGGCGTAATTGGCGGCGCCGTCGGTCAACGTCATGTTGCCGAATGTGCATCCCGTGGTGGACATTCCCTGGCCGCCACTCGGCGCCGGCGCGTTGAATGTAAATTGGCCTAGTGTCGCTGGGCTGTTCGTACCGGCGTTTTCCGTGCCAGTCCATAGCTGAACGTCTCCCGGTTTCAGCCAGCCATAGCCAAGCGTGAAAGCGGAACTGGTGATTTGCGCCGCATGAATCACCGAAGTGGCTGACAACGCAACCAACATGCTAGCTGCCATTTTCCACTTTCTTACGCTGGCGTCGGTTGCCAATCCTGCCAGCAGCTTTGTCAGCACCACCAGAGTCCAAACCAACTCGTTAGGTTGCCGTTTCATGTTTCGTCTCCGTTCGTTGATCGTCATTTTCTAGTTTGATTACCCGCAATCTTAATTTCCCACGCCTGAATTTTGTTATCACCACCTCCTTTCCTAAAATCAATACCCTGCTGTTAACTGAAGTAAATATTGTCGCTTTCCCCGATTGTGGCAAACTTGTTCGCGTATATATTTCCTTTAAAAATGTGATAAAACCTAGATTGCGACGTTTGACAGTGGAGGAAATCCGTCGTCTCGGCCATGCCAGGTTTCGTTCATCATCGGCGGGACGACGATGCCACACTTTTTCCGCAACAGGTTGATGGCCGTTCGACTATCTCCAGTATGCCGCTGCTGCCATTGGGCAAGGTCAGTTCAAGGCACCCGGGAATTCCGGGAGCGGCGGGAATCGGTTTGCCGCTATAAGTCGCCTGAAAACTTGTCGCGTTGCCATTGACGTAGAGTAATGTCGTGGCATGTCCCGGCACACCGCAAAGCTTGATTTCCGCCCTGATGCCGCCGGCGGCGTTTACCTGCTGCCGCATAATCCACAAATCAAAGCCACCGGTCAACTTTCCTGGCGCAAAGTAGGCCTGGTGCCAGCACAAAACCGGGCTGGAGAGCGCACCAAAGTGGCAACAGCCGGCCCCATGCCCGTTTTGGAGCGAAAAGTGTTCAAAGCAATAGAAACTTTGATCCACCTCGTGCTTCCACAATTCCAAGGCGGTGATGGCGATTTTGCGAGCAAAATCCGCACGGTTGTGATCCAAGGCGGTTTTCCAGAAAAACCATTGATGCGGCATCCATACACTGCCGTTCCAGTAACCATCGGAGCGAAAATAAGGTTGGCTCATGTCAACGGCCGATAAACCGTAGGGAGACCATAACCTCCCCGCGGTTGTCAGCAGTGAAAAGAGCCGGATTTCCTGTTCTGGTGTACAAATTCCGGCTAGCAGCGGGGTGGCGCCGTCAAGTCCAAAATTGAAATTTACTCCACTTTTTGGGTCGCGATAGTGTTCCTTGAATGTGCCGTCTTCATGGTGGACCACATAACTGAACACCCCATCTTTTTCATTCCATGAATAGTGTTGCAAGCCAGCACTAAGAGCTGCGATGTCACGAGCATAAAGTTCCAGATCGGCTTCATGCTCTCCCAAGGCCAATGCCGCCTCTCTGAGTATTCGGGCGAAACGGATCGTATGTGCCGAAATAACTACCGGCGCGACGTCAAACCGTTTGTCGAGGTAGAGTTGCCATTGCGGCGGATAGTCGTCCCACCCCCCGGCATTATAGCAATATTCCATGCCATTGAGGACATCGGTTTTAAAGCTGCGGAACCGGGAGGATGCAATATGTCCGGCGAGAAAACCATAAAAATGCCGCAAGCGCGGGTAAAAGAACTCTAGCAGATCACGATCCTGAGTGCGGTTCCACAGTTCAAGATAGAGATACGCCTGTACCGGCAAGGGAGTGCCATTCATCAAGAAGGCACACTCGTCATCGTCCGGTTCGGTTACATAGGCATTGAGGTTTTCGATTGCCCGGCAGTGGTTTAATTCCGCCAACCCGAGGCCGGTAAAGCCCGAATCCCAACTGTATGGCGAATAAAAAAATTTATCGGGGACATGATGGCGGATGTTTTTGCCTTTTACAAGTACCGGAAATGCAATATTGGTCATGAGTGCCGCGCTCATCAATTGTTGGCTGAAACAATATTTTTTGCCAGCCGGAGTCGTCGGGAGGTGAAAGGCGCTTTGCTTGTTTTGTTGATAGATTGACTCCAACGCTGCCGGAGTGTGATCGATTTTTATCAGCTCATCCTCTACGGCATGGGGTTCGCCCGCGCCGTAGATCGCGTACAGAACCTTACTTGATCCGGCTTCGACGGTAATCGGCAAAATATAGGTTTCCTTACAATAATCAGTCCCCTTGCGGCCCTGGAAAAGCATTTCCGGGGTATAGTCCGGATGTCGCAACAGATAGTTAAATGTCAATAGCTTGGACAAGTCATCGACCCAATACTCGCGCTCTCCCGCGGCCGGAGTGTTCCACCATACGACATAGCGTGTTCCGAGGGCGGTGGCAGCAATCAAATTGCTGTTTTCGATGGGGCCGGGAGCCGCATGAGGGGCTACGGCATGGCTACTGAGAGGAAAGGCGATCGTGTCGATCGGGATTTCTCGGGGCATAAAAACAAAACCGTCGATGCGGATGCCATGAGCCGAGCCGTTGGCGATCAGTTGGAGCCGTCCCGGCGTGATCATGCCGGAATAGAGTTCATACAATTCAAATTGTCCCGTCCCCGTTACTAGATATGGGTAGACGTGTCCGCCAATATTGATCTTTAACGCCAGCGTTTCAGCAGCCTCCAATCTGGCGCGCATCAGGATTTTTCCGGCGGCTGAATGGTAATCAAAGTTATAATGAACCCGGTCTCCGGCCGCTTCGCCGAAACAGGGCAAGGCGCGGTCATAAAAAGGCTTACCAAGGCAACGATTATTGACCGTACCGGGGAAATTTTGTTCTTCACCTCGGCGACCGCCAGAGCAAACCAGATTGCGATCCATGCGAAAATACACGTATTCGACATCGACATGATCCAGCGCGTCAAGCCAAAAGGCAGATTCCGGTAGTTTCACTGTGATTCCATTGCGAGGCGCAAAACGGCAGAATAGCATCAAGGAAGCGGTTTGACACTCGGACGTATGATTGACGAATTCGATCCGTCCAAGCCGGAAATTACGCGAAATTCGCGAATAGCTGGTGTCGCTGAAAAATTCACCATGCCCGATAATTTGCTGGCGGGCGCTGAAATAGCTGAAATCGGCGCTGGCTTCCCAAGGGGAGTAATCGCATTCGCGCAGGGTTTCGGGCGGGAAAAATCGCCGCCGAGCCAGTCCCGGAACCATAAAGAAATCCATGCGCAACCCTTTGTCGCGGTCCGCGATATGTGAAGCGGCAAAGAAATCACGTGCATACGGCCCCCAATCCGGCAGCGTTAAATCATGGGTGTTTTTTAAATAATCATACTTATTCATGGTGGCCTATTGACATTGAATGCCCGCGGCAAAATTTCCCGGCAATCCTGTAGCAAAATAAAAACCGGCAGATCATACTCTTTGATAATGAAACGGGCTTGATTGAATTTTCCGAATTTATGGATTTTCTTCCGTGTGTAAACATCAATCCTTGCTTGTAACTGAAATTAGTATGCCATTAAAACCGATTGCGGCAACCGGATTTGCGTTATATATTTCCGTGAAAAGTGTGATAGAATCTAGCGGAAGAGGTCTAAAACATGGAGGAAATCTACCACCTTGCCATGCAACCCCGGCCGGAGGTGCGGGCGGTGTGCCGCGCTTTGTTGGGCAGCTTGGCGGAGCAGTTGCGGGCGCGGACGGGACGGTTGCGGTTCCCGCCGGCCGACGGTTCCGGACGGCTCCGTCGCGGGATGCATCTGCACATGCATCCCGAGTTGTTTATGCAGATCGGCGGGCAGACGGTATTCCGTTGTCTTGGTGGCACTTTCGTCTTGAGTGCCGGCGAGATGTGCCTGATGCCACGGGCGGTCGGGCATGAAGAACATGCGTTGCCGGCTGGGG
>Ga0265297_10010995_pt1 | contig 11204 bp, 11 predicted proteins | sample Munlanlwell13791_FD_192502 | JGI IMG/M metagenome (GOLD analysis project Ga0265297, IMG submission 192502) | Leachate microbial communities from a municipal landfill in Southern Ontario, Canada - Leachate well 137-91 | ecosystem: Engineered > Solid waste > Landfill > Unclassified | place...
GGTCAAGAGGCCGCGGGCTCGCCATTTAGCCAGGGGCAGGTTCGGGTCCTCCCTGGTAGTGATCACCAGATGCATCTGTGGCGGCATGCGCTCCAGCATGAAGGCGATCGCTTCGTCGACGAGTTGCGAGTTGACGGCGTGGTAGTCGTCGAGCACGACGATGCAACCCTCCGGCATGGCGGCGATGTCGTTAATGAGAGGGCTCAGGATCGACTCGGCTGGCCGCTGCCGGGGAGCCTCCAGTGCTTCCGCTGCACCCTCCCCGATTTCCGCTCGTATCGTCCGTAGGGCTGCGACGAGGTACGCGAGGAAGCGCGGCAGGTCGCTATCCCCTTCGTCCAGCGACAGCCAGGCGCAGGGTCGCGCAGCGCCGGCGATCCATTCGCTCGCCAGAGTGGTCTTGCCGAAGCCGGCAGGGGCGGAGATGAGCGTCAGCTTGCGGTGCAGGCCCCCGTTCAGCCTCTCGACGAGGCCGGGCCTCGCTACGAGCCCCGGCCGATACGGAAGCGCATATAGTTTCGTGGCAAGGAGCGTCGCCGGCATGATTCGATTGTAGCGGCAATAGTTGCTCTTGCAAACGGGCTCGAGGGCTCAAGCTAGCTACATGAGCTGGCCGAGCCCGAGGCCTGAAAGCCTTGCTTCCTGCCGCGGGCGACGCGATCGCGGATGGCATGGTTCGATGCATGGACGTCTCGGAGAGCAGGCTCGTCGCTCTCGGTCATTGGGTGATCGCCCAGGAGACCGTTATCCGCGAGTGGTATTGTGAAGTATGTATAACTAGATCCGTTCCGAGGTTCTGGGCCGATGTCGCCGATTCATGGAACGGGGGAATAGCCTGGCTAGCAATCCCATGGCCTGGCTCCAGGGGCACAAGGTGCCGCACCAGCCGCCGGAAGGGAAGGCCAGACTGAACAGGGTTCCGAGCAGGCTGATCCATACGAACAGCCTGATGCGCATTCCGATGGCGAGGCAGGCGGCGAAGAGAATGCACAAGATCGCAAGCCAAGCCCTAGGGAACCACGATCGCTGGAAAAGGCTGGGCGCCTGGAATTTTCGCTGGGCGCTCTTGCGTCGCACCGCCAAGGCCTTAGGCAACGCCGCCGCGCAATTCACCGGGCAGATCCACATGCAGTACCAACGCCCGAAGGCAAGGCTGGTGAAAATGCCGACCAGGAGGAGCGGCGCCCAGAATCGTTCTCTTCTGAAGAGGACCAGGATGGCGAACAGGGATAGCGCGAGGATGCGGATCGTCCATAGCTCGACGCGAGCCTGAGCCTGCCTCGCCATGAGCTCAGGATTCGACACGATCGTACCTGCCTTCCGCGGGGGCGATGAGGCGCAGGGAGCGTCGGAAAAGCGCGGCGCTCATCAGCGCGGGGAGGAGCATCCCGAGGGCGGATAACGGGCTGGGACGGTTTGATAAGAAAACCGATAATCCAACGATGAGATAGGACGCCAAGCCCACCGCGTAGGCCCAGGAATGGAAATCGCCCAAAAAACGCCCCGACGGGTCCCCGTCCGGCCGGGCGGGGAACAGCATGGCCGAGAACGAGGGATAGAACATGCCGATGAGCGAGATGCCCGCGAGGCAGCCGATCAGCGCCGTGCGCGCCCATGCCTCCGTCGCCGACCAGGGCCCCGCCATGCCGAGCAGACCGGGCGCGACGAAAAAGCCCGTGGTGCCGCAGATGCCCAAGGCGGCGATCGAGGCGGCATGGAAGAGAGCGGAGGGTTTCCGTCGCAGGAGGTTGAGGAGATTCGCCGCAAGGAATCCCAGGAGGATCGCCGCTCCGACCGGCCAGAGGAGCGCTAGGAAATCTCCCGCTCGGAGGATCCGCAGGCGCCATATCATCCATGCGCCCCAAACGAGGGGTCCGCTCACATACATCCACGCCGATAGCGCGAAGATCTTGACGACGCTTCTTTTCATATTAAGTTCGATCCTCTCGTCGATCGGCCTTCATTTGAGAACGATGGCCGGGCATGCGGTATCCATATCCACGCGAAAGCTGATGTCGGAGAAGATCGGGATTCGTGCCGGGCGTTTCCTCCGCCAGCTCATCCCCCAGGGCTCAGAAGGGCCCAGCAACCCGCGGTCAAGCTCGCCGTTCCCGTTGACGTCCAGGAAGCAGCGAATGCCGTATTCGCCGGCGGGGACGATGAAGGAAAAGGCGATTTCCCGAGTCCCCGAGGATGGACCGGAGAGGTCTATGACCGAGCTGCGGCGACCGCTCATGGGCGTAGCGAACTGCCCCTCTCCGACCAGGAAGACATAAAGCTTGCCCGGTCCCGGGATCCGGCAGATCCCCGAGACGATGAAAGAATCCTGCGCCGTCGCGATCGACGGCGCCGAGAGAAGGAGGAGGGCGAAAGCGGCGATTCTCATCATGGTGTATAATTAACCAGGTTAATCAAAAAAGTCAAGAGCCTTCGGAATGGCCTGCCGGTTCCTCGTCGCTCGCCCCGCCTATCTCCAGGGGCAGGCAGCAATCAGCTCGCCCAGGAAATCGCGGATCAGCTCGCGTTCGCGAGGGCTCAACTCCTTCTCGATCCGCCGCAAAGGCGCGAAGGCTCGCCGTTCGAAGTCGGCGTGGGCCTTGATCGCCGCCTCCCCCTTAATTGTCAGGGAGAAGGCGACCTCCTTCCTGTTGCCCTCCAGGTGCTCCTTGAGCAGGTACCCCAGGGCCAGCATCTTCTTGGCGAACTTCGAGGCGGCGGGCTTGGACACCTGCAATCGCTCCGCCAATGCGGTCAGGCTGCAGCCCGGCTGCCTGTGGACCTCGAACACCGTATGGATATCCGACGAGAAAAGCAGGTCTCCGGTCCCATAGTCCCGAGGGGAGCTCTCGAGCCTCTCCAGGAGGCGGTGCGTGGCATTGATCAGTTCCAGGATGCTTTTTTCGGCCATGCCGATATGATATTCCTGGTTAACCATAGCATCAATGCCTCGCGGCGCGTCCGGTATTCCGTGACTATTCCCCCGCCGCGCGGGGTGCCCGGCGGGAATTCCAGCCGAGGCGCTGTATGAGCGAGAACTTCTTCAGCACCACGTAGAGCGATAGGTCGTGGTAGGTCTTGTTCCTCACCTCCTCGCCGGCGAAGGTGTATAGATTTATAACCGGCTCGTACGCGAGCTCGATGTCGAAGTTCTCGTTGTAGGCGAAGAAGGCTCCGACCATCGGCTTCAGGCCGATGAAGAACTTCCCGAAAATCGTATTACCGACGATGCGCGACCCCAGCACGGGCGAGAGGCTCAGGTCGAAGCCCAGGGGGCCCGCGGCCTCCTTCCTCCAGCCAATGGTGACGGGACGGATGTCTCCGATCGTGACGCCGCCCACGGTGTGGAAGATATCCCTTCCGCCCAGCCCGTAATAGAAGCCGCCTATCGCGTCCGGGTCGATGAACGAAAAGGTCATGGAGGCGAGGCCGCCGCCCAGATTGTCCATAGCGAAGGTATCGCCGACGGTGAAGGCGCCGCCGACCTTGGTGATGCTTCGGGAGTACGATCCCTGATTCTGCTGAGCCGCCAACGCCGCGGCGAGGAGACAGAGGGCGCCGATCAGGATGCGGCGCCTCATCCAGGTATCCTTTCGTTGCGCACTCCCTTTACGAGGATCCAGACGGCGATCGCGAGCTCGAAGGGGATGTAGGCGACGTAGAGGAAGACGGGCGCATCCTGGCCGAGGAGGCCTAACACGAGCCCCGCGAAGACGCCCTGGGCGCTGATCAGCCCCCAGAGCGATAGGGGCCGCGCCACTGTGCGGGCCTTGAATAGGAGGGCATAGAAGATCGTCCCGCCCGGGCAGAAGGAGAAGTTGGCCAGCTTGAAGGCGTATTCCTTCGCGTTATATAGCAGCTCTGCCATCGGCTCCAGCGATGCCGGGCCGCCCTCGGCGACGTAGCGCCGGCCGAGGACCAGGAGGAGAAAGAGCGCGAGTTCGGAGACCGCTATCAGGACCCCTTCCATGACGTAGAGGCCGAAAGCCGTCAAGGCGAGCCCCTCGTGCTCCTTTTTAAGCGCCGAGTACAGCACAGCGCCGAGGAAGATCACGCCGGCCGCCGTGACGAGCTCCATGAGGATGTGGAGCCGCGCGAGACCCTGGTTCGCGGCGAGATTGGCCATGATCTGGCCGATGCCCAAGCTCTCGGCGAATGCCTTGACGCCCGTGGCCGCGGGGCCAATGAAGATCCCGCTCGTGAACGAGGTCGCGAACTGGATCAGGAAGGCAAGCCCCAGGATCCGCGATTTCTTCTCTTTCGATTCCATTTATATCTCCTATTTCTCGATGATGTAGGCGAAGGCGGCCTTCTTCGGGTCCCCCCCGAAGGAGCCTACGTATTCGAGCCCCGACGGGGCGACCCTGAAAATCCAGTAGTTATGGAATCGGTACATCACCGAGAATAGCCCGCCCAAGCTGAAGTCGGCCACGACGTACTTGCGCGAATCGAGGAAGGCCGCCTTGAATTCCGACGGAAACTCGTACTTGTCGTTCAGCTCCCACGGCGCGTTCGTTTCGACGAGGCGCGTTTCCATCTCGATCTCCATCGAGCCGTCGGGGGGAAGCCCTTTGAAAGAGAAAGCCCCGCGGAGACCGCTCTGCCAAGCCGACCTGATCAGGTTGACGTATTCCGTCATGACGATAGTGCTCGGCTTCATCGCGAAGTCCTTGACGGAGGGCTTTTCCCCCATCGCCTCGGTGCGGAACGAGGCTCGCCCCCGGTCTGGGCTGACGGCTACGTTGTAGGTTTTCTTAGCCTTCGAGTTGTCGGTCCTGCTCGACGCGAGTCTGCCGTTCTTGAGAAATTCCGAATGCGAAGTCTCCTCGGGTCCGGAATATTCCTCTGTAAACGAGCCGTCAGTATTATATTTATATAATGAACGAGCCGTGGCCTTGGTGAAGGAGCCGGAGCCATCCTGCTTCAATATAATGAAGGCCGAGTCCTTCGCAGCCGGCAAGGTTCGGGACCAGATCTTGGCCGACCATTGATCCAGGCTGTCCATGGCGAAGGACCGGACGACGAGTCCCGCCATCAATACAGCTACGTACGCTCTCATGCTTCTCTCCTTATTGTTTTCTCGGGGCCGAAGTCCCGGCGCGCTCCAGGCTGCGCTCGCCTTCGAAAACTCAAGCCATCCCTTCCGCTCCAGTTTGGATTTCGATCCTTTGGAGGGAGACCATCGTCAGGCCAAGGTCCCTCATCTTCCGAAGCAGGCCGTGGAGTTCCGCCTGGTCCGCGACGAGGCCCGTCAAGATCGAACCGCCGTCGGCCTCTTCCGCGATCGCGAAGCCGGAGAACCATGTGCCCCATACGGGATCCAATCGCTCTTTGAGCCGGATACGGTAGAGGCCCGGGGCGTTGAAATCGATATCCTTGTCCACGGCCGTCTCTCCTTTCCTAATGCCTAGAACTAATCGATCGTAGCGGCTTCTTGTTCTAGGGCCGCGGGCATCTGTCCGGGTATCGGGGTCAATTCTTTGTATCCTTTTATAATCAGCCAGCCGGCAAGCGCCAGCTCCTGCACCAGGATGGGCAGGCTGAGGAGCATTTGCGCCGGAGAGAAGGAAGCCAGGAAACCGAACATGACGGCGAAGGCTGATACCAGGAACAGCGTCAGTCCGATCAACCCCCAGACAGAGAGCCATCGCGGCACGAGTCGGGTCCTGAAGAAGATCGCGTAGTAGATGTAGGCCCCGATGCACCAAGGGAAGACGGCGCTGCCTTGGCTCGCCCAGTCCCTAACCATCCTGATAGCCGCGCCGGCGCTCTGGAAAAACGAGTCGGGGGGGGCGCCCGCCTTCACGAATTCCCGGCTGAGCGCCAAGAGGCCGACGAGCAGAATGGCGCCTAAGACTTGGAGGGCACCTTCGATGAGGCGGAAGCCCATCGCGCCCAGTGCCAGGCTTTGGCCGTGCCGCCGCAGGACGGGGTAGAGAGATATCCCGATGCCGGCGCAGGCGCATCCCAGGAACAGCATGTTGGAAAGGGCCAGCAACAGAATCCGGGCGCTGTTCGCGGCCATTAGGGACAGGTAGTCCGGGGAGGAGACGATCGGAGCCCAGAGCATCCCCGCGATGATCGGCGGCACCGTTCCCAGGATGAACAAGACGCCGGTGATACGGGCTTGCGACCTTGAATCGATCATATTGTTTCTCCTTTTCGAAAACTTAGGACTAATCGATCGTAGCGGGACATACCTCGGAAGGATTATTCGAGGGAGTATTCAAAGCCGTTTTCTCTTTTCAGTTCGTCGGCTTGATGAGAACCCACAGGTCCCGGGGTTGAAGGCCGATGTAGTCTTTGAAAGCGGTGGATATGAAGATAATCGCGATGACGAATCCGAGGAGGACGCAGATTTGCGCGAGCGAGATTTTCTGGATGTCATGCTTAACCTGCGGTTCGCAGCTGTCGCCCGGGCAATGGCGAGGCTTCTCTTTATGAAAAACACCGTAGAACAGGCACCCCAAGCAGATGCCGAAGGCCGATTCGAAAAAAAGGAAGGTAAGGCATGTCAGGCAAATGATCCCCGTGATGAAGCTGTGGGAATTCCCCACTACCAAGTGCAGGAACATGATAGCCGACAGGGAGAAACCGATTATCCAGGCGAATTTCTTCGGCGCGGAGCCGACGTATTCCGGCCTCTGCCTACGGACGATGAACCTGCCCAAGATGAGGGTGGGAGAGTATTTGGGATTGATGAAGACCCTGATGCTGAAATCGAGGATGAACATGAGTATGCCGAGCTTGAGCGGAATGAAATTGTGATTGAATAGGATTTGCATCCAAGACGCGAAAAAGATCAGGAAAAGCAGGCCGGCCGAAGCCCGAATTTCCCGTTCATTCACTACCGGGACATCGTAGCCTTCGACGGTCTCGCCGAACTCGATGGTTCTGCTCATGTAGCCTCCTCGTCATTGAAGCCCGGGGCTGCCCCGATACACGGTGCGGGCTTGTTCCCTTAATTTAGGTTTCGACGAGGAAGCGGAACATACATCGAAAGGAGTATCCGGAGGAGTATTCTTAGCGCAGAAGGCCGAGCGAACGGGCCTTGGCCACCGCCGATCCGCGGCTTTGAGCGCCCAGCTTCTCGAAGATATTTCGGACATGGACCTTGACGGTATGAGGGGATATAAAGAGTTTACCCCCGATGTCCTGGTTGGATAGGCCGTCGGCAAGGAGGAGCAGGACCTCGCGTTCCCGGTCGCTTAGGAAGCCCACGCTTCCCCGCGTCGTCTCGGCGTCGACGTCTTTCGCAGATCCCCGGGGAACGTCGGGAAACGCGGCCAGGATCCGATCCGCGTACTCCGGGAATTCCCCTCGCTCGCGCGCCTCCCTTACTAATCCGCGCATCGCCGGCCCCTCGTCCACGAAGAGGCGCAGGAAGCCCCCGGGCTCGGCGAGAGCGAGCGCGCCTTCCAGCGCGTCGAGAGCCGCCTCGCGGTTTCCTCTCGCCTCTTGAAGGATGGCGCGAAGAACCAGGCCGCGCAACCGTTCATCTGCCCGGCCCTCCGCCTGCGCGGACCACGAGTCTAGAAGCTCGGTAGCCTCCTCCGCCCTCCCCATGCCCAGGAGGATCCGAACGCGAAGCTGCGGCCCGAGGCCCTCGGTTTCCGCTTCGCTGCCCATACGGAGTCGGAGCAGGGCCTGGGCCGCGCGGATCTCCGGAATCCTGTGCCGGAAGCCGTTCTCGAGCGCGATCCTCTCCGCCCTGTCCAGGCGCTCCCGCGCCGATCCCAGGTTCCCCTTGACCGTCTCGAGCCTAGCCAGGAAGACCTCCAGGGACACTTCAAAGCGATCGATGGCCACGTCGTACTGGTGCGCAAGGACAAGGCCCTGTTCCGCGTAGTTCGCAGCCTCATCCAGCTTGTTCCACTCGTAGTGGATTCGCGCGAGTCCCAGGTGTGCCACGCAGGTGTTCGGCTGGGGATGCTCGCCTGAAAGCCCGAGTGCGTGGCTGAAGGTTTCCGCCGCCTGGGGAAGCTGATTGTCATTCTCCTGTAGCTCGCCGATGCCGAGGGCCGAGAGGATCTGGAAGTATACGGCACCGCTGGCTCGGCTCCGCGAAAGGACCTCCTCAAGAATTCGGCGGGCCTCGGCTCGGTCGCCGGCGAAAAGCTCCGCGATACCCAGGTCCCAAAGCGCGGCCATTAGGAATGTGGTATCGAAACCGGCGAGGAGCTCCAAGGCCCGTCGCCCGTGATTCCTCGCATCATCCATGCGGTACTGGCTTATGGCGAGCGTCGCCCGGGCTGTCGCGATCTGTCCCAGGAGAAGCCTTTCTCCGCCTTCCCGACCCAGGAGCGCCGATTCGGCAGCCAGCAGCCGTTCTTCGACCCCTGTCACCTGACCGGCGGCGAGGGCGATCGTCGCGGACTTGACCCAAAGCGAGGGACTCGCGTTCTTGACCGCGTCGGGAAGCGCGGTCAGCCAGCCGAGCACCTCCAGCATCGCCCCCCGGGTATGGGTCGGCATCCTTCGGTCTTCGATGAGCGCTTCCGTGCGCGCCGAGTCGCCCGAGGCCGCCGCATGGCGGAAGGCCTCGACGATGAAGTCGTTCCGCTCGAACCAGGCGCTGGCCCGCGAGTGGATGAGAGGGGGACCTGGGCAGGAGGTAGAAAGGGAGATGCCGAGGCGCTGCCTGAGGAGCTCCGCGAAGAGATGGTGGTAGCGGTACCAGCGGCGCTCGCCGTCGAGGGGGATCAGGAAAAGGTTGGCCCGGTCGAGGGACTCCAATGTTTCCCTGCCCCTGCCGGCCGGTGCCTCTAGGATCGCGTCGCACAACGGCCCGCAGAAGCGCTCGAGGCAAGAGGTGGCCAACAGGAATTCCTGGACCGCCTCGGTGCGCTGAAGGAGGACTTCCTCGACGAGGTAGTCCAGGACGAAGCGATGGCTGCCCGTGAACGATGCGATGAATTCGGCCTGGCCGGACTTCTCCCGGTTGCCTTGGATGGCCAGGGCGGCGAACTGGAGCCCAGCCGCCCAGCCTTCCGTCCGCGTCTCGAGCGCGGCGACATCGCTTTCGGTCAGGGATATTCCCATCACGCGGCGTAGAAAGTCCCCGACTTCTTCATAAGAGAATCGTAGGTCCTTGGCGCGGAACTCCGCCATCTGGCCCCGGGCGCGGTAGCGGGCTAGGGGGAGTCCCGGGTCTTCGCGCGTAGCCAGCGCTAGGTGCACCCGCGCGGGGAGGTTGTCGATCAGGAAGGCGAGGATCCCGTCGACGGGCGGGGAAGTGACGGCATGGTAGTCGTCCAAGGCCAGGACCAGCCTCTCGCCGCTCCCCGACAGGTCATTGAGCAAGCGGGTGAGGAGGGTCTCCAATGAAGGCGGCTGCGGGACTTGGAGGGCATCGAGCACCCAGGCTCCCAATCCCGGCTCGGCGGTCTGGAGGGCGGAGACGAGGTATGCGACGAAGCGCGCCGGATCGCTGTCTTTCTCGTCCAGCGCGAGCCAAGCCACCCGCGCTGGAAGCGAGGCGAGCCACTCGCTGACCAGGGAGGTCTTCCCGAAACCCGGGGGAGCTGAGACCAGCGTCAGTCTCCGGGAAAAACCCGCATCCAGGATTAGGCCTTCGCTCAAGCGCTGGCGCAGCTCCGCTCTTTGGACCGCCTTGGCGCGCGGAGGCGGGGCGAAGAACTTGGTCGCGAGCAAGGACGCGTTCACTTGGTTGAATAGTACCATGAGATACCTTGTCATAGAAGGCTCGTGGCCCGATCGCGGGATATCCGTATTTCATCGTCCCTTCGCCGCACGGCTTCTTCCCCTCGCCCTTCCTCTTGCCTGTCTGACCTTGTCTTTCGATGTAATCTCTGTCGAAGAGGCTTTGGCCGGCGAGGCGACGTCGAAGCGTCTTGCGAATGACCTTAAACCGGGCCGCGAAAGACCTGGCGCGCCTCGAGAAGGTCTCCTCCGTGCGATCCGATGGAAGGAGCGATGTTTTCTTAATGGTAGGCGGGTCGAACGCAGGATCAGCAGTTCCGGAAGCCGCCGAGCGCGTCCACCCGACCACCGAGAGCCTTAAGTCGTCCGAGGACGTCGAGGGAACCGGAAGGGAAAACGCGCGATGATCGACATCGTCCGAGAGATCGAGGCTTAGCGGAGCTCTGATGCGCCAATCCTCATCATCGGCGAGACCCTCTTCCCCGACGAGATCGGCGACCTCAGCAGAGCCTTGCAGATAAGGCTCCTCAGGCTCATCGAGAACAAGGAGTGCTATCCCCAAAACTCCAAGACCCTGATGAGGGCCGATGTACTGCCGCGTCTATGTAGAGATCCTATTTTCGTGCCGCTTCCCGGGCGACATTCGCGTACTCGAGAGCATGGCGGCGGGGGCCCGTTTCGAGGGAGGGCGCCGACAGGACTTCTTTCTTCTCGGGCGATCCCGTCGGTCTTATTGGCATGATCGGATCGGCTTATATCGCTGTGGCAATGAGAGTTTAGAAAGGGGAATCCGAGGAAGGCCGCCGAGCCTGTCGGCGTGAGCTACGACTGGCTCAAGCGGCAGGCGAAGGCACGAGAGACCGAGTTCGCGTTCGATTTAAGCATGCTAGATTTCACCTAATTAGTTATTCTTTTTGATTCTCTTTAGGACCGAGGATCGTCACCATGCGGGGAATGCAGCCCCCAGTGCGACGAGGGACTCGTTGTGCCGTGGGGTAACTTCGCCTTTGCCTGAGCGGAAGTCCCACCATGCCCAAAGCTAGGACCGGCTCAGTTCCGGAAAGCCGGCAAGGTCACGATGAAACGGGCGCCCCCGAGGTCGGAAACGCCCGCGGCGATGCTTCCCCCGTGGGCCTTGACGATTTCGGAGGCGATGGCGAGGCCGAGCCCCCGGCCGCCGGATCCGGTCGATCGGGACTTGTCGATCCTGTAGAAGCGCTCGAAGACCCTCTCGCGCTCCCCGCGCGGTATCCCGGGCCCGGAATCGTCCACGCGGAATCCCGTGCGCCCCTGCTCGGGCGGGAGCTCGGCTATGCGGACCTGCCCGTTCTCTGGCGTGTACTTGATCGCGTTGGATACGAGGTTGTAGATGACTTCTTCGATGCGCAGGCGGTCGCCGCGGGCGAGATCGCGGGAGGAAGGGGGGGGCGCGGCGGCGAGCGCGATGGATTTCGCGGCGGCGGCGGGGGCGAACTGGGCGACGGCCTTCCGGATCGCCTCGCCGAGATCCACGCCTTCCAAGGCGAGCCGCAGCTCGCCCGATT
>Ga0265297_10010996_pt1 | contig 11202 bp, 9 predicted proteins | sample Munlanlwell13791_FD_192502 | JGI IMG/M metagenome (GOLD analysis project Ga0265297, IMG submission 192502) | Leachate microbial communities from a municipal landfill in Southern Ontario, Canada - Leachate well 137-91 | ecosystem: Engineered > Solid waste > Landfill > Unclassified | place...
TAACCGCCACAAACAACAGTTAGTGATGGAGTTTTAGCGAGGTTGGCATGATACCGGTATTCACAGGAATGGTTGACAATGGCGGTTTACGATTCGACAGGAAAAGCGTTGTTGATAATTATATGTGTACGCTTATCGGTCAGCGTGTTGAGGTCATTATCCGCAAGCCTAGAACCAAGAGAAGCGATGTGCAGAACTCTTACTACTGGGGTGTCGTGATCGAATTGTTGTCAAAGGAATTGGGCTACGACAAAGACGAAATCCACGAGATTTTAAAGTACAAATTCCTTCAAAGTAACGCAATGGGTATGCCGTACATCAAGAGTACGACGAAGTTAAGCACAGGCGAATTTGAGGAATATTTGAGCAAGATTAAACGGTGGGCAGCGGAGTTTTTGCATATCGTAATCCCTGACCCGAACGAGGCAGCATGACCCTCGTTTGCCCGAAGTGCGGACAAGAAGTTAATGACGGAGAGGCCGCGCCGACAGTTCCGAGGGTTTCAACCACGGTAATTGCACCGGCCGCCACGGTAGATATTCGATAAGTCCCTGTATAGGTCGTGTTTGTGCAGGAGATGGGCATATCAGCCTCAAATCCTTCGATAATGAACTGAGACGCCGCATCCGTAAATCCGGTTGCAGTAATGGCGATTGACGCAGTGTAAGACACTTCAGCAAAGATTTAAACGTCCAATTCTTCGACAATCAGACTTGACCTTAGAACATACAGTCTTTTGGCTATGGATTGAACGGCGGCATTGACACAGTGGATCAGGTCGTCGCCTTTAACCTGTATATCAGGCCGGTATTGTAAAAGATTATAGATATCTCCTACCGTGCTCATCATCCCCTCCTTGATCGCCTATGGCCCTATAAATCCGTGAGTTATGCCCGCATCAATCAAAGCCTTCACGCACCTTGCCACAAGTCTTAAATTTGCGTCTGTCGCCGTTACAGAATCAGCGTTTACACTGGAGCAATCTTCTAAAATTGTGCCTCCCATTGTTACCCAACCCGTGTTCCTCGCTCCGACAACTTTATTTGCTCCAACATAAAACCCTGTTGTCGCGTGAAAATCTCCCGCGCCTGTAATATAAGAGGTTTGGGTTCCGGCCGTATTGAGTCCAGACAGAACAGCATAACCATTACTTCCAGTATTTTGTAATTTTAAGGTTCCTGTTGCAGAAGTAGTGTTGAGAAAAATATCATCATCGGCAAAAACTTTTGTTCTTGCTCCGGCATTGTATCCGGTAGATTTTGCCGTGTTGCCATATCCAAACATTATAACGGAATTATATGCCGTAGAGTCAATGTACCAAGGATAATTATTCGCATCCAACTCGAAACGGGGAAATATAAGCGCATTATTTGCACCAGTATCGTGAAATCCAATGAGGGTGTTTGCTCCAGTACTTGCTGAAGACTCAAAAGACGGACTGAAAAACACATTATGATTTGGGTTGTGAGTGGCATTATGGACTATATAAATGCCTTTATATCCGGCAGTATCCTGTCCACTTGACCAAGAGAATTGACCGCCGTAAAAATTATTGTAATTCACCCACCCGGAATTATCGCAATGAGTAAGCACACCATATTTATTATTCCAAACTGAATTGAGATATATATTATTGTATGAAACACCCGCCCCGTCGCCGCTAAGTTTTACTCCGGTCTGGTGGTTTGATGCTTGTTTAATATCTATTTTATGGTAATATCCGTTTCGGATAACTACCGCATTACGACTCAGTGTCGTGTCTTGCGCCGTTGCTGATACCGCTAAACCTTTAATATCATAGAACATAGAAGGGGTTGTTCCAGTAGAATCACCGATAATCACACCACTCCCTACGGTGTCGTGAACAAAAATGCCATAACAGGTTAAAGAACATCCGTCCGGTGGATTAAATATTGTGTTGCTAGCTATTGCATAACTCCCCGCTGGCATAATTAAATTATCTCCAGCCGACATTGAAGCAACGGCCTGATTAAAGTAAATCGTATTGTTTGCGGCTGTGGCCGATGAAGAAAATCCCCACCATGCCAGATTAAGATTAGTAGTATTTCCACCAAAAGCAACTTTCCCTGTGCCAGTACAAGAAAACGCTTGATCTTCTCCATGTTCAAAAGGGCCGTTGATCGTCAAGGTCTTTCCGGTTGCTATAGCGACTACCGCTCCCCTATCAATTCTCAAAGAGATATTGGAAGAAATCGTTAAATCCGTGCTTAAAGTATAGGATGTTGTCGCGCCATTCGAGGTATGCGCCAAAACGATAGTAGCCTGTTTGGTCGAACCGATAGCCGTCATCAGTCCCTTGATAGTCCGCGTTCCCGCCGCGCCCTGATCCGCTGCCGTAGGATCTGCATAATAAACCACGCTTTCCGCGATTGCCGAACCATAAGCGATAAACAGAATCAGAAATACTGAAATAATTATTGAAAGTCGTTTTCTCATGTTTTTACTCCTTAATACCAAGTTGTATTTGTTATATTGTAATAAAAGGTCATCTTCTGTCCGGCGCCAACTGCCTGAGCCAATCCAGAGGGATCAAACAGGATTGAATAACTGCCAGTATTGACAATCGTTATTTCATAATCGCTTGAAGGGGTACATGATACATTTCTGTCTGCGCCATTCGGGTCAAGAAGACAAACCAATCTTGCTCCTGACGCCACCAATATTTCATCGCCGGTCATGGTTGATTTATAGAAAGTCCCATCTGTATTGGATGCACCAACAACAGAGACGGCCGTTACGTTTTCAAGGCCGGTAAGTCCGGAGTTCCATCTTAAATAATAACCAGCCACCGGATCGGGAAGGGTTAAGCCTGTATATGTGCTTGACCGCTGAAGCATTAAGGACCTGTTTGATTTATCAACAAGCTGTAAAATCTGCATAAGAAGCTTATCTAACGCGTCCTCATGGGCTTCGGCTGGAAAGTCGTCGCCTTCCGTATAATCCGTTTCCTGAGTATAAGGAACGTCGCGCATCACGGTTAAGGTCGATCCGCTGGGAGCGTCGTTGGCCGGATCAACTAGAACGATAGTGCCACCCGCGTCAACGCCCGCACCTGTGACTGTGTAATCCGTTGTAAGAGTCAGTTGCGTTTCAACGCCTTCGGCCGTGGTTATAATGACATCCAAATCCGAATCATCGAATATTTTAAATGTGTAATTGAATGTCGCCGTTGAACCATTACAGGCGTATTGTAGTTTTTGGGTTGTGCTTGATATGGTCATTTATTCCTCCTCGTCAGGTAACGCCCTAATCATACCCGGGGTTACCGCTTTCTTTAATTGATTAACGCCCTTTAAGCCTTCTTTGGTTTCGTATTCTTCCAAGAATAAAAGGTTCTTTAACGCCGTTCCTAATTGCGTAAGATAACTCAATGACCGCCATGAAAGCCAAAACGTCGGGTCCATGCCTTGAGTAAGCGTAAAGACTTCCCGCTTTGCTCTTGTTTTCATCTTGCCGATAAAAGAATCATCGTCATCGTCACCGGCCAAAGACGTAACAGCGATAACGGCCATTGTCGTGCCTACAATCCGGTATATTTCCCGCGCTTCTTCAGAAGTAAAAGCCTCTCCGTATTCTTTCTTTTTCAGGTTTCCGGCCATCGTGGTTATATCTTTAATTAAGGTTCGTGTAGGCCCGACCGCCCATGCCTTATATTGCATAGCTGAACCGCCGATTGACGTACTGCCAACAAGGGAATTTGCGCCAGGGATTGCCCGGAATCGCCCCATGTCCAGCTTGATTTTAGCCAGCCTTTCGGGAGATAGTTCTTCATTTGCCCATTCTTCTTTGGTCATAGAAGCTAAAAGGAATTGTTTATTTGCGGCCACCGTGGAAATATGGAAAAGCCCAAACATCCCGTCCATAAGCCTCTGTTGGATTTCTTTCCCGGGCGCTGTAAATTCTTCCCATAAACTCCGTTCTGTAAAAAATTCATATTTCTTTAATATGCGCTTGCCTTTATCGGTTCGCATTAAAGCGATTGACTTCGCATATTCCTTATAACCCAAAGGAACCATTGTCGTAATTTGTTCACCCATGAAGTTTATAATTTGTGCCGGGACATAAAAGCCGAGGTCAATTATTGTCGTGATAGTTCTTAACGCCCTGATTCCCAAGTCAAGGACACCACCCTGCCGGATAGCAGAATCATAGCTGATCTTTCGTCCTTTCTTGTTATTGATCCATTTGTTGACGAATGTTTTCAATGAACGATCAAATTCTAATCCGCGCGGAGTGTATTTAACCGGCGTTAAAGACTGCGTGTAAATGTCCAACTTCGGGATAATCGCATCAAAGGCTTTCTTCTTTTCAAACATAGCAACGTAAGTCATAAACGCCCTTACTACGTTCTTTGTCGGGTCAAGCTCTCCGGTCCGGTGAAGTGAAAACTGAAAGAATTTTTCAAGAGGAAGAATATTCCCGGTGTCATCATCAAGAATATTAAAACCTATTTGGTCTTCCTGATATGCAGTGAATAATCCGGTAATAGCCTCTTTGATTCCTTTATCCCTCATATTTTCCATAAACGATTTGCGAATATGAGTGATATAGTTTTGCCGTCCATGCTCCACGGTTTTAATCGCAATCAGGTAATTCAGGGCATTGGAAAAATACTGATTCATAAAATGCGCCATTCTCAACTGTTCCGGTGTCATCTGCTGTGCAACGGCGTTTTTCTCTGCTTGCGGAGCTTCAAGATATTGGAAAATCAACTCGTCTTGCGGAATCATTCTTTCGACAATCCCGCGCTTTCTGGATTTCTCGGCTTTTTTAGCAAGGTCATAAATCATCGTCTCGACGTTATGAACCTTCATTTCTGCGCCCATCATTGATTCATTCATCTTTGTAACCAGTAAATCAAAAAACGGGTCTTGCTCTCTTAATGATGAATCCCATTTAAAGTTTTCATTCCACGCAACTTTTACTTTGGCAAGTTCTTCAATCGGTACTCCGGCTTCTTTCGCCAGCCTTTCCCGCGCTTCCCGCCATGTCTTAATGCCCTTCAAATCCGTCTTATCAACCGTTTCAAGTTCTCTTTGAGTCAGGAAAATATCGTCATTCTGGAACGGCTCTAAGAGTTTGGCGAACTGCCTTAATTGGTCAGTGGTCATTTTATCAATAGACGGGAGTTCTAAAGCCCGCCGGTAATTGTCAACCTTCTGCAATCTCTTTTGTTCAACAAGATTCATCAATTCGATTTTCGCCCATTTATTATCCCGTAGGTCAATGGCTTTCAGATTTACGTCTTTCAGGTATTGAGCAAAGTCGGCTTCGTCCATGAGCAGGGGATTCTTGCGGGAAATCTTTGACATTTCCGTATCAGTCAGGCCGAAGTAATCTCTGACGTTCTTTAAAGTTTCTTTGCGTTTGACCATCCATTTGATAGAGTTTCTTAACTTCTTAAGCTCTGCGGCATTGCCTTCTTTAAATGCTATTCTCGCTTTATTGACGGCTCTGGTAAATTCTTCCCGTGATACCTGTTCATTTCGATATATTTCTTTTAAATATTCTTCTTCAGCTTTGCTTGATACTTTGCTAATCACATCTTTTTTACTTTTATTGCTTAACAAATCCATCATCAGGTCGTTATCGTTTGTGTCCCATTCCTGTGCCACTTCATCAAGTTTCAGGGCACCATCTTTTCTAACAACGCCGGGTCGCTTTTTCATTAATATGCCAACATCTTCTTTGCCCCAATCCACAATAAGGGAATCATAATTTAAGCCGCCACGCTCTTTAATATATTTGGCAATTTCAAACATAGGGTCAGCGTTTACAGCGTCCCTATTCGAGATACTCCCCCGTTCTTCTGATAGTTTCCGTTTCGTAAATTCATAAACCTGATTCATCACATCCTTGAAAGACTCCCACAGATCGCCCAGGGTTTCTTTCATGGCAGCAGACCATTCATTGAATTTTGTTTTACCGGATTCGTAAATATTACGGCCTAGTGCCTCAAGGTGAGGCATTGCTTCTTTGATGTTGGAAGTAAGACCACGGAGATTTTCGACGATTTCAACGGGATTGAGAATAGAGGAAACGTCATTTAACTGCACCCCAACCTCCGGGGGGCGGGTTGGGTTAGGGAGTTCGTGAGCTTTATTGTAGATGTCGGTAAGTTGGTCATCTGTATATTTGATTATTTTATTTTTACTATCTGAATAAACAAACTCAGCACCAATCTGAAATGGGTTATTTTTATCAAACTCATCAGGATATTCAACTATTAAATCCTTAACTTTTACTTGCTTGCTTATAACATTGTCGCCACCATATGATTTTGCACTTTCAAAATCAGTGGTTACATAATCGCCATCTGTGATTTTAGGACTATTGACATTATTTTTATTAATACCTCTGTAAATTGTTATTTTCTTTTCAGCATCTATTCCTAAGTTACTCATCCGGTCACTTTCTAGCGTGGTTCCAAACTTTCTCAAATGAGGAGCATATGGCCTGTATTGTGAGGCATTACCCCTAATAGTATCAATAAATTCCTCCGCAGTCTTATACTTACGCGCTTCTTCAATCAGTTTCGCCTCGGCCTGTGGGGTTGTCTTGGCGGGTATGTCGGCCGTCCCCTTCTTGGTGGTCATTGGCTTAATACTAACAGACCCACGTTCATTTTTCAAGGTGTTCCATGCCTGTTCAACAAGGTCTTTGACTTTTTCCCATGCTTCGCCCAGAACCTCTTTTGCCCTTGCGGTAAAGGCTTCATAAGTCTTATGACCTTCATTGATTATAGACCGTCCCAAATTGATAATAGGCTCAAGGTCAACGCTCCCTCTTTCGCCCAAGGAATCATTGATTGATTTCACAGTATCAAGAAGGGTTTTCTGGTTTTCTTCAGGTGTTATTTCTTCCTGAAAATCCGGCACGTCAACTTCTTTCCCGTATATCTGTTCAATAACGGTATCATCACCCTCGATCAGCCGGTCAATCTTCCCGTCTATGTCTTCATTGCCGATTTTGTCCATTTCCTCTTTTAATGCTTCAGGATCGGGTATATATTTAACCGTGTCTTTTTCGCCTTCTTTTTCGATTGCAGGAACTTCAAAGGTATTACCTGTCAAAGGGTCTGCCATTGTAAAAGACTGAACAACTCCCTGTTTGTTTTCATTGACGCCGATGATGAAAGGTTCTTTATTCTCTGTCGGCTTATAATCTGTCGCAGCCTGTCTGATTTCGGCTTCTTTCTGGTCAATAAACGCATTGCCTTCAGGGGTTGACCTTACGGCATCCAATCCATCTTTAACGGCCTCTTGCGGCGTTTTGCCGTCCCGCAATGCCTTATTCTTCGCCTGATTAAATGTGTCGGCGTGTTCCGTTCTCTGCGTGGCTTTCCCAATGGCTTTATTTGCCGAATAACTCATCCCCGATAAAGCCAGCGTTGAAAGTGCCGTAACCTGAATGGTCTGAGATAGATTGTCAATCATATCCTCAATGGTCATGTCCGGGCGAATGGTCACTTTATCCACAACATCCTGCACAACCTGATTTGCCATTTCGGTCGGAATTTCCGTTAATTCAGCGGCCACAAGTGACCGGACCAAAGAGGCTTTCGGTTTAAGATAAATACCAACAGGAATAAACTCTGAAAGAACTTCCGACATCCCGCCAATAGTAGCCGCCGCAAATGCCGTGCCAGGATCGCTTCCGCCCTCTCTCTGTTCGCCGTAAGTCTGGCCGGTTGCCTGTAATCCCATGCCTGTTAATGTCGCCACCTTGCCATATTTAAAGCCGGGAATAAGCCAGACAAGGTTTGTCATTACGCTATCACCGGCCATATGAACGGTGTCTTTCCAACTATCGGGCGCTGTCGCGGGAGTTAATGATTTAATTTTCTCTTTTGCCGCCCCTGCTATATCATCTCCCAAAGTGCGGACTTTTTTCTTTTCGATTGCTTCGGTTGCCAGTTTAAATGTCTGTAAATCTTCCTCTGAAGGTGTCGCTCCTGTCATTGCGAAAGCGGCCTCCGGGTTTTCCTCAAACATCCTAATCCAGTTTCCAGCGGCATCCATCATATGATAGGGAAGTTTCTGGACGTTCCTTAAAAACAGGGTATGCCATTCTTCCTCTTCGCCGCCCATGTCATTAAATGCCTTGATACGTTGAAGTTTATCCTCTTTGGCTTTCTTGCGTGTCGGGTCAATATCGTAATATTTATCAATTCCTTTTTTAGCATTATAGGCTGTATGCGGATTAATCCCCAATGCCTCGGAGTCAACAAGTGCCAGCGTTGCCCTTGCCTTTTCTTTTTGCGGATCTCGAAAGAATGAAAATACCTTGTCTATATAATCGGGCTCGATTCCCTGCCTGAAAGACAGTTCGTTATTATCTTCCGGCTGCTGAACATTGGCCAGAAGGTCTCTAGGTTCATTCTGCTCTGCTAATAAATCACGCGGCATTATTTAATCCCCAATTTCTGCTTGACCTGTTCCACTGTTAAACTGTGTTTTTTTGCTGTAAATTCCAAATCGGCCTGTGAATATGTTTTTTCATTTTGTTTCGGTGTAGTAGTCGCACCCGCCGCCGCCCGTGCATCGAAATATTTCTGCTTCTGTTCTTCGCCTCTTTTCATAAAAATATCAGTGACCAGCGGAGACAAAACGTGCTTCTCCATAAACTCGGTCAACTTGACATCGAAATTCGGATCATTGGCATTATTGACCGCCCATGTCTTTATCAGTTCGCCGTATTTCATGCGCCAGATAGCAAGCTGGCTGGCGTCTGATTCCTTAACCGCCTTTTTTAACGCCGTTCCGGTGTTGATTTGTTTCAATGCTTCTTTAACGGAATCACGGTTGATCGGGTCCATTTGTTTCTGTAATGTCTTGAGGCGATTATATTCTGTTTTCCCGATGTTTCCGGTTGCCAGTTCTTCATCAAGGTTTTTATCCACGAAATCGCTGGACAGCATTAATGTCGTTTCATTGTCGGTTTGGCGTTGTTTCCTGTCGCGTTCAATATCCCTCAACTCCGCCCGTCTATCTCTGGCCTCTGCACGGTTCGCCCGTTCCTGATAGTCCCGTTCGCGCCGGATAGCATCCTGAAGTTTTGCGGAATATTCAGGGGCAACTTTATTTAGTTTAATCCATTGCGCCGGGGTCAAATCGGATTGCTTATTTAATCCATTCCTTTGTAACGCAAGCGGAACAAGGGTTTGATTGACTTCATCAATGGCGGATTGTGACTGTGCTTTATCCAGAGCGTTTAATGATGACGCTATATTTTGCGCCTGATTCATGGTCAATTCATGACGCTTGATGAAATCAGGCGACAGAACCGTACTGACCGCCCCGACATAATCTATATATCCTTCTTTGGCGTGTGCTTTGGTTACAACATCAAGGGCATCCGTTTCTTTTTGCTCATCGTTTAATATCTTGGCCTGTTTCTGATATTCTTTTGATTCGCGCCCTAGAACGTGATTCCATTTTCCGGTTTCAATGTCCTGAACAAATTGCTTTTTATTGTTGATCGCCAGATATTCCAGATGCGCTTTGACGATTTCCTGTTGTGCTTTGATTGTCGCATCCGTGGCCTGGTCAACATTAATAGAACCCTTTTTATTAAATTCCTTAATCATATCCTCGGTATATTTCAGGTTCGCATTGACATCGCCGCCGGACATCACAGATTCGACAGAAATCCTCACGCCATCGCCGATAGCCTTGTCTGTAAATGCCGTCCTGATTTCTGACTGTTTTTTTGCCGTATAACCGATAAATTCACCGTGGATTCGCCCACTCAGTTCTTCCGCGTAAATCCTGACTTCGGGATGTTTGATATTCTCAATGCCGATAGCCTTGCGGAAGTTGTCATTAAATTGTTTTTTGCTCTGCGTGGAATAATCATCCAATTCCAGAACGCTCTTTGTCGCATTGGCATTGGTATCGTAATTCGCCTGCTGTTCAATGGAATATTCGCGGGCCATATTACTTAAATTAACTTTTTCAATCGCAATATCCCGCTGCCGTAAGTCCTCCGCCTGTTTCGTCACCAGATCGGCAAACTCATTGGTAAATCCCTGAACGGCGTTTCCCATTTCTTTGGCCGCTGCAAGCCCGCTGTTGTTCATAGGCACGTTACCGCCTACGCCGGGAACGCTCTCTTTTCGTGTGTACACTGGTATTCTAGGCATTGATGACCTCTATTTGCTGTATTTATACGCGCTTGCTGCCCCTGATAACAATGTTGATCCCGCTTGAATATATCCGGCCTTCGCTGCATAGGCATTGTTTCTGCCGGTCATCCGCGCAAGGTTCGCCTCGCTGCGTGACCTGGCCGATGCAACATCCCCGCCGTAACGGATAGCCAAGGCGTCAAGCTCGCCCTGCTTTTCGGTGTCTTCCATGACAAGCAACGGCGATCCTTCCATGCTTAATCCTGACTTGCCGTACAAAGCCCTTTGAGTTGCAAGGATTTTGCGGACGTTCTCCCGATGCGCCTTCTCGTCATATTCGGCCTTTGCCTTTGCCGCTTTCGCATCTTCTTCAGCTACCGCCGCGTTATAATCGGCCTGCTGATTGCCTGCCCTGCGTTGCTGGTCTGCTGAATAAGCACCCGCACCGGCTGCTATAACCGCCGCTGCTACAACTGCTGCCGTTGCATATCCCATGATTAAAACTCCATTCTGAAATAGTATTCTGTTAATTTAAAACCGCGCCTGATCAATAAATCCTTCAGAGAGTCCGTCTTTTTATCCACCGGCAAAGACGCATGAAAATTGATCTTTGCTTTTTTTGCCATGTCCAGAAGGTAATCCAGCAACTCTACCATGACCCGCGCCCTGCCGATATTGGATAAAGACTGAACGCCATGCCAGATAAACTCCCTGATTTCCAAAATGTCCGGTGAAAACAGATTCGGAGAGACAATCCCGGCAATCACGCCGACCGGCACATCTTTATGTTCATTAATAAAAATAGGACATTCCAGCGCAATCAAACCAAGTATCTGATCTTTCATGTGCGGTCTGTTATAAGGATAACCCATTTCAAGGCAATCCTCCTGAACCATGTCCAAAATGATTTCTATATCGTCTTTGGTGGCCGGTCGAATCATGACAACTCCGTAATAATCGCAATCACAGTCAAGGGTAAAGGCTTGTCCTGAACAATCATCAACCGCGCATCGGTATCATAAGACCCTTCATAACTGATCTTTTTGTCACCGGTG
>Ga0265297_10010997_pt1 | contig 11201 bp, 9 predicted proteins | sample Munlanlwell13791_FD_192502 | JGI IMG/M metagenome (GOLD analysis project Ga0265297, IMG submission 192502) | Leachate microbial communities from a municipal landfill in Southern Ontario, Canada - Leachate well 137-91 | ecosystem: Engineered > Solid waste > Landfill > Unclassified | place...
GTCCAAACATGGAGACAGCACCTTAACTTTGCCGTGTGCCTCATCAACATCAGACACTTTACCTTCATAATCACGGAATGGCCCGTCGACGATTTTCACCGGCGTATTTACATTGACATCAATCTTGTACTTCGGCTCAACAACGCCCATGCGTTTCTGGATTTCCTTCACTTCATTTTCAGAAATCGGCGTCGGAGTTGTCCCAGATCCAACGAATCCGGTGACATTTGGCGTATTGCGGACCACATACCATGAATCATCAGTCACGATCATTTCAACAAGCACATACCCGGGAAAAATTTTCTCGGTGACCGTTCGGCGCTTACCGTTCTTAATCTTGATTTTATTCTCCGTCGGAATCAGGACATTAAAAATTTTATCAGACATGTCCATCGATTCGATACGTTGCCGCAAGTTCCGCGCCACGTTTTCTTCATAACCAGAATAGGTGTGCAGGACGTACCATTTACGTCCTTGTTTCGCTGTTTGTTTTGGCATAAAAGCAAAGTAATTAAAGAATTTGTTTCAATGCGTAGCTTAATGCAATATCAAGAAGCCCTAAAAAAACTGCAACGAAAAGAGAAATACCGATCACCATTAGGGTGTTCCGGATAACTTCTTTTTTTGTCGGCCAGACGACTTTCTTTAATTCGTCCTTAGACTGCTTGATATACTCGAAAAGTTTCACTGCCATGGTTTTGTAAGTCTTAAAAACAGACCCGTGTGGGTCGTCTAGTCACACTATACGACCCTTTGCTATTCTTTGTCAAGAGATGCTAAATATCGAGGTTTTTCACGTATTAAGCCTGAGCTATTGGATATGTAAATTTGGATACTGCTCTCGTAAACGTTGTTTTTCGGTTGAAGAGAGGCTATCGAGAAAAATAATGTCCCCAACTTCTTTTGGCAGGACTAGGCCTTCGGCTGTGGTGAGGCGACTAAGGTTAAGTAAACCACCAATTTTTTCTGGTAAGGTTAGGCCTTTTGCTGAGGTGAAACCTGAGGTGAAACCGGCGAGGTATAGACTGCGACCAATTTCTTTTGGCAGGACTAGGCCTTCGGCTGTGGTGAGGGCATTAAGGTAAAGATCACCATTGACTTTTTCTGGAAAATTGAGGCCTTCGGCTGAGGTAAGGTTACTGAAATTAAGATCGCCACCAATTTCTTTTGGCAGGACTAGGCCTTCGGCTGAGGTAAGGCTCTGAAGATCAAGGGAACCACCAATTTTTTCTGGTAAATTAAGGCTATCAGCTGAGGTGAGGCGACTGAGATACAGATTGCCACCAATTTCTTTTGGCAGGACTAGGCCTTCGGCTGAGGTGAGGCAACTGAGATCAAGATTGCCACCAATTTCTTTTGGCAGGACTAGGCCTTCGGCTGAGGTGAGGCTCTGAAGGTTAAGGAGACCACTAATTTTTTCTGGTAAATTGAGACCTTCGGCTGAGGTGAGGCGACTGAGATACAGATTGCCATACACGCTTTCTGGAAATGTGGATCCCTTTGTAGCTTGGCTAGGTTCTAGGCTAAGATCGCCATAATGCATCTTGATTCCACCCCTAAGAGCTTCTTCCGCTGTCGTGCTTATTTGTTCTGGGGCATAGCCGGTGATTAAAGCAAGGTCGGCTTTAACATTTTTCCTGGTACTAAGTATTTCTTCAATCCTCGGGTCGGTTTGATAACCAAAACCTTCAATTTTTGAATCAAACTGGTATAAAAAGCGAAGATCGTCAGCGGTCAATACTTCTTCAGCAGCATTTCTTCTGTCTATCTCTGTTAGTCGCTTCATATCAGCGGACTTTTTCTCATAGGCTTGACCGTCAGGGAATTCTTCGAGCTTCTCTTTAACTACATCGCCAATGTAGGGATCCAAGTTTTGGTTAGGAGCAATGCCCCTCACCTCGCCAATACCGTTCCCGCTCATGCGAATGGCTACCCGCGGAATCGTAGGCTTTCCTCTCTTGTCATAAGAATAATAAACATGAAAATCACCATGCTTCAACTGGGCTTCAGCTGTTGATTCACCTGCTGTACACCAACCCGTACCATGACCTTGTAGTGACTCAACTAATGACATGTGATCGGAATTTTGAGGGTACGTAACCCACTCCCCCTTGGTATTTAATAGCTCGTTTTCTTCTGTGGGCGTGACTTTTTCAATTGCATAGGCATAAAGCTTGCCAAAGTTGGCGCCAGCAAGGAGCCCCTGGAACTCTGAGTTGTCAACTTGATCTGAGACCAACTCGTTATTAGCTTTCTTGATAATGGCATCAATCACATAAGCCAGGGCTTCGCGGTTGAGGTCAGGAAAGGGCGCTACCGTCCCCTGATCGCGCTTTCCAAAGGCGTGTTTCCCCTTGTCATAACTGGAAAGCTTCACCATGTTTTTAAAGGCCCAGTACTTTGCCCAAATAGGAAAACTATCCGAATCTGGCGAGGAGAGGTAGTCAACCCAGTTATCAAGGGTCGATTCCTGATCAGTAACAATGACTTCAGATAGCTGTTCCCGCATTTCATCGGTTATCTCAATATCACCATGGCCTTGCTCGCGGGCCAAACGGCGTTGGGTTTCGAAATAACTTTCTGGAATGTCTTCGGGCTTGATGACGAGATCGCGGTGGTATGAATCCTTGATACGCTCCAGTACGCGCGGATCATCTTGGTGGCCAGTGTGGGTGTGCTCCAAAACCGCCATCCAATCTGCCAGCTTTTCAGCTGGTTTTTGGTGGACTTCTTCTTCGGCTAATTTACGGCGTGACTGCTCATGCTCAACCGGTTCTGAGGTGTGCAGCTTGGTGTCTTTTTCGTGGAGGAATTGTCCGCCTGCTAATTCGGGTGATACAGGGCTCATAATAAAAAGGTTGATGGCTTATATATCGAGGTTTTTAACGGTTTGCGCGTGGGTTTGGATGAACTTCTTGCGGGACGGAACGTCAGAACCCATAAGGATCGAAAACACTTCATCAGCCTTTTCGGCATCCTCTACATGCACCTGTTTCATTTTGCGAGTTTTCGGATCCATGGTTGTTTCCCACAACTGTCTGGGATTCATTTCTCCCAAACCTTTATACCGCTGGATGGAAATTCCAGATGCCATACTTTGCGCTTCATCCTGATTTTCTTCATTCGCCTCTCCTTCGGTTGCTTCTTTTTCCTTCTTTGCCAGTTTCACCGGACGTTTGCTTTTGCGGTCAGCCGCAATTTTTTCGAATCGTTTTTTCGCCGACTCAAGTTCCGCGTCACTAAACACATACTCAAAATCTTTGCCGTATTGAATTTTATACAACGGCGGCTGGGCGATGTAAATATGTCCTTTATTTACAAGCTCCGGAAAATAGCGATAGAACAACGTAAGCAAAAGGGTCCGAATATGCGCACCATCAACGTCTGCGTCAGTCATAATCACGATGCGATCATACCGCAAATCTTCGTACACAAACTGTTCACCGATATTTGTCCCAAGTGCGATGATAAGGGACTTCACTTCATTGTTTGCAAGCATTTTATCGATACGTGCCCGCTCGACGTTCAAAATTTTTCCTCGCAGCGGCAATATGGCCTGAAAAGTTCTGTCTCTCCCCTGTTTTGCACTTCCACCTGCCGAGTCGCCTTCTACAATATATATTTCAGAACTCTTTGGATCTTTGGATGAACAATCCGCAAGCTTACCCGGGAGAGTCAGTCCATCAAGCGCGCCTTTGCGCAAAACCGTATCGCGGGCCGCACGTGCTGCAACGCGCGCCCTTTGTGCAATAATACATTTTGAAAGAATTGCATCGGCATCCCGTGGGTGTTCTTCTAAATAAATTTCAAACTGTTGGCTCATGACCTGGTCAACGACTGTTTTGACTTCTGCGTTTCCGAGTTTTGCTTTTGTCTGTCCCTCAAATTGCGGGTCTTTGATTTTTACGCTAATCACTGCAGTTAGACCTTCACGAACATCTTCACCGCTCAAATTCTCATCTTTTTCTTTCAAAATATTTTTTCGTCTTGCATACGCGTTAAGCGTTCGCGTTAACGCCGTTCTAAACCCGATCATGTGCATCCCACCTTCAACCGTAAAAATGTTGTTGGCGAAGGTGAACATGGTTTCTTTGTAGGAGTCAGAATACTGCAATGCAATTTCAACCTGAACATCCTGTTCAGTTTTATCGGTGTAAAAAATTGAATCGTGTTTTGGTTCTTTGTTGTGGTTTAAATGCTTGACGTACGATTTGATACCGCCTTCAAAGTAAAACGAATAGCGAAACGCATTCTTTTTTGATTTTCGCTCATCAGTTACTGCCACCTTCACACCCTTGGTTAAATAAGCCTGCTGACGCAAGTGATCAAAAATAATTGGTAACTGAAATTCGGTTGTGGTAAAAATCTGCGAATCTGGTTTAAACGTAATGCTGGTGCCTGTCCCACGAATGTTAACAGTTGGCTTCACCTTGGTTTTTGCTTTTCCCCGCTCATATTCTTGCACCCACAATTTACCTTCGCGCTTAATCTCTGCGCGCAAGTACACTGACAAGGCATTAACAACCGACACACCGACACCATGCAAACCGCCGGACACTTTGTATCCACCATCACCAAATTTTCCACCAGCGTGCAAGACGGTCAATACTGTCTCTAAAGCAGATTTTTTAGTTGTTTTGTGTTTTTCTACAGGAATACCACGGCCATTATCGGTTACGGTTACGGTGCCGTCTGAATTCATAATAACTTCAATGTGTGTGGCGTACCCGGCCATCGCTTCATCGATGCAGTTATCCACAACCTCCCATATCAAATGATGCAAGCCTTCAGTCGACGTATTGCCAATATACATACCTGGCCGCTTTCTTACCGGCTCCAAACCTTCGAGTACGGTAATCTGTTTCGCTCCGTATTCGGATTTTGTTGATGCTTTCTTTAACGCTTTTTGTGCTGACATACGAGTAGTAATTACTTATCCGGTTAATTGAGTTGTTATATAGACGATGAAAAAAACATATGTGAGTAAAAGCAAAATGCTCCAGAATTGTGGGCGAGACTTAAAGGTAAAAAGAATTGGTGCTGTGAGCATCGTTGTAACAATCATTAAAAATCCAAGGAAAATAAAATGCGACTGTGAGAAAACAATTGGATGAATAAGCGCTGCGACTCCAACGATAAGGGTCAGATTAAAAATATTGCTTCCGAATAATGTGCCCGAACGGATATCGTTTCGTTTTCTGTACAAAGCAACGATAGTGGTTGCAAATTCCGGGAGCGTCGTTCCTAATGCAATCAAAATTGCAGCAAGCAGCATGGCGGAAAAATTCCATTCAACTGCTAAATGCTTCACGCTTCGAATCAGCAGTTCTGCGCCGCCGGCGAGAAGCGCAATGCTTGAAAAAAATAATATCGTTGTAAATGCAAATTCCTTCTTGCTTCGATGTGCGGGGAGTATGTCTCCAATGCGTTCGAGTAAATGTTTCTTATGTTCTCCTTGAACGGCAAAATACATCCACACCGCAAAAACAATAATAAGCATGCCGCCTTCAAAACGGGAAATGGTTCCATCTAATCCGAGAATCAAAAAAAACAAAGTGATTCCAAAAAGCGAAGGATACGTCCAAATTGCTTCCTCGTCTCGTTTTTTTAGAGGGATAAACAATGTGGCTATTGCAAAAATGAGCGCAAAATTTGTCACGTTTGCTCCGAGGATATTGCCCATGCCGACATCTGGGGATCCTTGGCTTGAAGAAAGTATATTAAAAAATAGTTCGGGTGCGCTTGTTGCCGCAGCGAGCAGTGTCAAGCTCAAGACAAATGCACCAACACGAAAAACCCGGGCATAACTCATAACAGAGCGGACAACGCCTTCACCGCCAAGCCAAAGGGCAGCAAGACCAAACAGAAAAAATGCTATTGCGAGTCCAGTGGTCATGTGCGTACAATCCCCCCTTTCTGCTGTAATGCACGCGCGATGCTTGTCATTTCTAAATCAATTTCACGCGCATCCAGCGTGTGGTCATTGGATGCAAATTCTAAATGAAACGCGCACGATACGGTCGCATCAGATTGCGGATGCACATCAAAAAGTTCGCACGCAATAACGTGCGTTGATGCTTGATGAAGCTGTCGTCGAAGCGTAAATGAATCCATGGAAACTGGAACGGTAACTGCGATGTCACGGAGCACGCTTGGAAATTTACTTTGGGGGACATAAGCCCGCTTGCTTTTATGTGCCAACAATTCATGAAGTGAGCACTCAACGCATGCCACAGTCATCCCTTTACGCAAAGGACGCACAACTAAAATTCCAATGGGAGCCGTGCCAATTTTTATATCTCGCGTTTGAGTTCCAGCTCCGATATATATGTCACGTTTTGCGACACCAAGAACAAGTGAAAAAATTTCAGCAACATCCTCTTGAATTTCAATAAACTCACCGCCTTCTTGAAAACTTGCAGCCCAACCAATTCGCCACTCGTGCATACCGGGTTTCATGTGTTTCCAAAAAACTTGACCTATTTCAAAAACTTTCACGCGAGAAAGCGCTTTCCGATTTTTCTCAACTGCAGAAATCATCCCTGGCAACACGTCTGTCCGCAAATATTGCTGTTCTGAATCCATGGGATTTACTACGGTACGGTGCTCACTTTCGGGGAGCATTGCCCAGACAAGTTTTTCTTCTCCATAAAATGACGGCTGTAGTAATTCTGTAAATCCAAGACGTACGGACATGTTTCGAATTTCACTCTGCAGTTTTAACATGTCATCAACCACGCTTGGCTTCGTCTGCATACGCGGAAGTGTAAGGCCAAGTTTACTGTAGCCAAAAACGCGAGCAAGCTCTTCGGCAACATCAGCTTCAAGCGCAATATCGACCCGAAACACCGGAGGGACAACAATGAGTTGATCAGTCCCTTTAGATTTCACATCAAAAGATAATCGCACAAGCATCTCTTTTGCTAACGCCATTGGCAATCGAACGCCCAGTAACTGGTTCATCCGCTTCAATGATACTGTGAGGGGTTTCTGTTTTTTCTGCGGAACCACAAACGATAACATTCCCCGCATGACACGTGCGTGTGTATACCTTTGCAATAAACTCAATGCTCGCAGCAAGGCTCTCTTCGGAACATCAGAGGTTATTCCTTTTTCAAAACGGTTTGACGCATCCGTGCGCAAGCCTAACCGGCGCGATGTATGGCGAATGTGTATTTGTGGGAATATTGCGCTCTCAATAATCACGTTGCGAGTTTCTTTTGTGACTGCTGCAACTTTACCGCCCATGATTCCAGCAAGTGCGATCGGGCCTCGCGCATCCGCAATAACAATATCTTCAGAAGTTAATGTGTATGTCTTATCGTTTAAAAGCGTCATCGTTTCTTTTGGTTTTGCAAAACGAACAAAAATCTTTTTGCCCCGTACTTTGTCAGCATCAAATACATGCAAGGGCTGACCCAACTCATATAACACGTAATTGGTCACGTCAACTATAAAACCGTTGGAACCCAAACCTAGCGCTCCGAGCCTTGATTTCATCCATTGTGGAGTTTCAACTGCCTCGATTTCTGTGGCGCCCTTCAGATGATATTGTTCTGCGGTTGATTTTGCCACTGAAATTGTTCGCGAAGTTGCAAAAACTGGCGCTGATTCTTTAAAGTCTAGTTCGATGTCGCAAATTTTAGTGCGTTCTGCGAGCGCAACCTCACGAGCGACGCCAAAGACCGATAACCAATCGGGACGATTAAGCGTTACTTCCATATCTACTATCGTCTCAACGATATTTGCATCATCGAGCAATGATCCTGCTTCAAGTGCATCATCGAGCACCACAATTCCATCATGGGACGCCCCCGTCCCAAGCTCATCTTCGGCACAAATCATCCCGTGCGACTTTATTCCTCGGATTTCAGCTTCAGAAATTGTCTTCCCACCCGCAACCGTTGCGCCAGGCAATGCGACTGCAACAGTCTGACCAAGTTTGACGTTTGGCGCACCGCAAACAATTGTTCGAGTTTCTTTTTTGCCGGTTTTCACTTCACATACATGCAGTCTGTCGGCATGTGGATGTTTTTCGCATTTCACAACTTTACCGACGACAAAAAATTGTCCAAACTCTTTCGGCTTTTCTATACCTTCAATTTCTAAACCAAAACTCGTCAGCTTCTCTGCAACTTGCGATGCGTGAAGTTTTTTTGTAACCAATGATTGTAACCAGGAAAATGGAACTTTCATATTATCGAAATTGCTCTAAAAATTGTATATTGCCAGCATAGGAATACCTGATATCATCAATGTTCCAGTACAACATCGTGAGACGATCCATACCTAAACCAAATGCGAATCCTGAATACACGGATGGATCAACACCCATATGCTTTAAGACGTCAGGATGTATCATGCCGCTCCCAAGCATCTCGAGCCAGCGCGGTTCCTTGCCTTTCGATGGAGCAAATTTCATATCGACATCCATGCCGGGTTCAACAAACGCATAGTGGTGCGGACGGAAACGCGTTTGAATCTTTTCACCAAATATTTTTTTTATGACTGTATCAAGCGTTCCCATGAGGTCTGTAAGTGTAATACTTTTATCTATAACTATTCCTTCGCACTGATAAAACGTTGATCCATGGGATGCGTTAGCTGCTTCGTTGCGAAACACACGACCAGGAACAATAATCCGAACGGGTGGTTTTCTGTTTTTCATCGCACGAATTTGCATTGGAGACGTGTGGGTGCGCAAAATTGCATCCTGTGACGAACCCCTTTGAACAAAAAAGGTGTCCCACGCATCACGGACCGGATGATCAGCCGGAATATTCAATTTATCAAAATTGTGTTCTTCATCTTCGAGTTCAGGGCTGTCGATGAAATCAAATCCCATGGATTCAAAAACGTGCTGTGTTAAATCTAAAAATTGCGAGATTGGGTGTGCGCTCCCCAAATGAGATCGAGCTTCACGCTGCCACGTCACCGAACGCTTCATTTGCTCTGGTGCGACGGTTTTCGGACGGTCAGTAGTGCCAAATAAACGCTCAATACGGTCCTTTGTTTCGTTTGCGATTTTCCCAATATTTGATCGTTCGCTTTCTGGAACTTCTCTTATGAGCGAAAAAAGATCGGCAAGCTTCCCTTTTCTGCTTAAGAGTTCTTGTTTAAGGGCTTCCCGTTCGTTTTCACTTTTAGCCGCCGCAAACCGTGCCTCGGCATCACGGGCTAAATTTCGAAATTGTTCATTCAGATTTTCCATGTGAGTCTTTTCCTGATGAGCTTAAAAAGAAAAATTCAGTAATTATGATTGCAGCCAGGAGCAAAAGGATGTTCCACCAGTACAAGTATCCCCGCGACTGCAGATAGAGCAGAACGCATAAAAATGCGGAAAGCAACGCGCCTTGACGTGAAGAGGCTCCAAGGTGTTGGAAAATGCGCTCTTTTGTTGAAAGCCAAACACGAAAGAAGAAACCTACCAGTGAAAATAACCCAAACAGCCCAACAAAAAAGCTAATATAAAACGCAAAGAGCATGACGCCGTCAGCAACGGTCGGGTCGACTTGCACGACTATCGAAATCCAGCCAACCCAGGCGACTATGGTGGCAAAGGCGAAGAGAAGAAGGTACGTTCGCAGTGTCATGAGAACAAATCTTGAGATCAAAAATCAATCAAAAGGTGCTTTTATTTTACACGGAAATTGCCAAAAAAACAAGTGGAAAAATGCTAAAAAATGAAGCTAATCTTAGCCAAAAAAATAAGTATAAAAAACAGCGCCGAGTGTGGATAGCCCGGCGCCTTCATTGGTACCTTTTGTGCTGTCGTTATTTCTTTTTTGTCCCCTTTCGTACTTCGTCAAGGGCCGCCTGTAGCCTCATTCGGGTTCCGACTGGAACCGTGATTTGGTGCTTGCCTGCTCCCCAAGAAGCTTCTTTCAGTTCAGGATTCAAAAGCCGAATCTGCCGATACGTGGAACCGCATGCGCCTGCAACAAATTTTGCAGTAAGCTTGCTCCTGATGGTCACAGTGATGGTATCGCTTTCTTGGCGCTGCCACTCTGTGAACTTTTCCGGCATGATGCCGTAAGAGCCTGGGTTGCTCAATATGAGCTTTGCGGCAATTGCTCGAAACAGATAAGCCTCTGTTTCTTTGGGCAACCACAAATCATAGTAGCTATTTACCCCCTGGTCGGTCATAAGGCGAGCCAGCCCGTTTTCACCCATATTATAGGCGCCGCAGGAAAGAGCCCAGTCCCCGAACTGCGCATACAAGGTATCGAAGTACCTAACCGCACTATTCGTAGATGCGATCAAGTTGCTTCGCATGTCTTTGTAAGCGCTTTGGTCAAGATCAAAGCGCCTCCCTGTTGATGCGATGAACTGCCACCACCCCCCTGCATTGGCCGAAGAGAGAGCTTTGGGTTTTAACCCTGACTCAATCACACAGACCCACTTTAGATCGCTTGGCAATCCATGTTCTTCGAGCATCGGTTCGATGGTCGGAAAGTAATTCAGCATGCGCATATAGTAGACGACTAATTGCGCCTGATTTTCAGACATGAAAAGAAGCTGCTGATAAAGCCTTTCCCGAACATCAGGATTTTCGATTGGAACTCTTTCTCCACAAAAATCAACAAACTCAGGGATCTCGTTCGACATGGTATTGCGGCGATATTCCCGAAATCGCTGATCAAATTCAGTGAGAACGACTCGAAATGAATCGACGGTTTTTGCCAGCGAATCAGCACGCAGTTGCTCAGCGCAAGAAAGCGAATCCAGTTGAGCGTTTGTTTCCGCTCGCGTGTAATAAGGCAACTCTTCTGCCACTTTCGGATGCGTACCGCAACCGAATAGGAAAAGAGTCATAAGGACAGTTAATATGACAAAGGTCTGTTTCACGATATACTCCTTGCAATTCGTTTGTTTTCTCTTTGTCTTGGGTGTACCAAAAGAGCCTCAAGACGTCAACAGGCGTGAGGCGCCATGCACCCAAATTTCTTTTACCTCTTATTCTTACTCAACAACAAAAACTTTATGTTTTGACGAAGCTCCGGAACGCAAAACAATATTGGATTGTGAAACGCTTAAATAAGCAGCTACTGATTTTTTGATTGCCTCGTTTGCTTTTCCTTTAATCGGTCGTTCTTTTACGGAAACCATAAAATGCGTGTCATCGATTTGCTCTATGAATTCTTTTTTTGAACCAGTCTTTGCGGTGATAAATATTTTCACTGTGCGTTATGAAAATGTTA
>Ga0265297_10010998_pt1 | contig 11200 bp, 10 predicted proteins | sample Munlanlwell13791_FD_192502 | JGI IMG/M metagenome (GOLD analysis project Ga0265297, IMG submission 192502) | Leachate microbial communities from a municipal landfill in Southern Ontario, Canada - Leachate well 137-91 | ecosystem: Engineered > Solid waste > Landfill > Unclassified | place...
GTGCTGAAACTCAAGGACTAACCTCTCTTGCTCTGATTTACTTCGGTATAAAACCGCCACTTTCATTTTGATATGCCCACCTTATATATTTACTAGCTACAACCGGTAGTTGACCCGCACGATGTGCATACGTAACAGCTACCTGCGCGTTGTGTTTGATTACCACAGTTATAGCATAATGGGGCAGTGGTATCTTTTGCAACCTCAGATTTTTCATCATGTGAATGTACGTGTTTTACTGGCTCAAGGGCCTCAGCTTCTTTGGATGGTTCTATATACTCTGCATCTAGCAGAGTAGTCTGATCTGACGGCATATCATCTATGCTTGCCAGCCCAAGTTCTAGCCGATCGTCGAATGATAAATAATCCAACGCTAGTCTCCTCAAAATATAATCTGTAATCGAACTAGACGTTCTGATTTCTTTATCATCTGTTATACCGGCTGGCGCAAAACTGGTACCCATTAAAGTTTTTACGTAACTCTTTAGTGGCACGCCATACTGCAAGCCATGGCTAACTGATATAGCAAACGAATCCATCAGACCAGATAATGTTGAACCTTGTTTGGCCACGCTCACAAATAATTCACCTGGTGTGCCATCCTCGTATTCGCCTATAGTAAAGAACCCTTTAAGGTCTGCAAGTCTAAATTTGTAGGTATGGCTAGCACGGCGCCGTGGTAACACTCTGCGAGTTGCACCCTTAACTATAAAAGTTTCGGGGTTTAAGGGCGCAGTTATTTTGTGACTAATGTCTTCTTTATCGTCCTTTTTGGCCATAGAAAGCGGCTGCGCCACCTTGCAATTGTCGCGATATATCGCAATTGCCTTCAGGCCCATCTTCCAGGCATCAATATGTAGTTGTTCAATGTCTTCTACCGTTGCTTCTTCTGGCAGGTTAACAGTTTTGCTTATAGCGCCAGACAAAAACGGTTGTACCGCGGCCATCATTTTTACGTGCCCCAGATAATGTATTGAGTTGTCGCCCATCGAACAAGCAAAAACCGGTAAGTGCTCCTCTTTTAAGTTTGGAGCCCCTATGATGGTCTTCTCTCTGTCGATGTAAGCTATTATTTCGTCTATCTGGGTTTTGGTGTAGCCCAAGGCTTTTAAGGCGCGCGGGACCGTTTGGTTAACTATGCTCATGGTACCACCACCTACCAGTTTTTTGACTTTTACAAGACCAAGGTCAGGTTCAATCCCGGTAGTATCGCAATCCATCATTAACCCGATTGTGCCGGTTGGCGCCAAAACACTAGCCTGGCTGTTTCGCACCCCATTGGCTTCGGATAATTGTACCGCCTCATCCCAGGTTGTTGCCGCTGAACTTAAGAGATCTTCTGCAACATATCTGGCATCAATCTTATTCACCTCTTTGCGATGCATTTTTATGACATTTAACATGGCCTCCCGATCTTTATGAAAACCACTAAAGGGGCCAATTTTTTTAGCGATCTTGGAGCTAGTCACATAGGCGTGACCAGTCATCAGGGCAGTTATAGCCGCCGCCTGGGCACGACCTTCGTCAGAATCGTATGGGTGGCCCTGAGCCATTAGCAATGCCCCCAAGTTGGCATAGCCTATGCCTAGCGCCCTATAAGCCCTAGCATTCTTTCCGATGCTTTCTGTCGGATAGCTCGAATACCCGACTAGTATTTCTTGTGCTGTAAACAAAACCTCGACTGTGTGCTTAAAGGCTTGCACATCAAATGTATTATCGTTTCTTAAATACTTCAAAAGGTTGATGGACGCCAAGTTACAAGCCGAATTATCAAGATGCATATATTCACTGCAGGGATTAGAGGCATTTATCCGGCCAGCTTTTGGTGTTGTGTGCCACCTATTTACCGTCGTATCAAATTGCATACCAGGGTCGGCACATTCCCATGTCGCTTCGGCGAATTGTCTAAATAATTCACGGGCTTTTAGGGTTTTGGTGGGTTTACCAGTTGTCACAGCTTTCAGGTCCCAGTCTTTATCATCAACTACAGCCTGCATAAAATCATCGGTCACCCTAACTGAGTTGTTGGCATTTTGGTATTGGACACTAAAACCGTCTCTACCGTCTAAGCTCATATCAAAGCCCGCATCAGCCAATACTCTCGCTTTGCGTTCCTCTATCGCCTTACACCATATAAATTCCTCGATATCCGGATGATCAGCATTCAAGATTACCATTTTGGCAGCACGGCGAGTTTTGCCACCACTTTTAATTGTACCGGCACTGGCGTCTGCTCCACGCATGAAGCTAACTGGCCCAGACGCTTTACCGCCACTAGCGCTTAAAGTCTCAGCACTAGATCTTAGAGGCGACAAATTAACTCCGGACCCAGAACCACCTTTAAAAATAGTCCCCTCTTCGACATACCAATTTAAAATTGCACTCATATCATCTTCGATACCTAGAATAAAGCAGGCGCTTGCCTGCTGAGAACGGCTAGGGACACCGATATTAAACCAAACAGGGGAATTGAAGGCTGCGCGTTGAGTTGCTAAAACAAATTTTAATTCTTCAGCGAATGTTTCGGCCTCTTTATCGCTCGTAAAATAACCCTCTTGAGAGCCAGCTCGCTTAATGGTATCAACGATTCTATTGATAGTGGTTTTTAGCGAAGTTTCTCTGTTATTGGCACCAGGAGTACCTGCGAAATACTTCTGAGCTACGATGTTAATAGCGTTCAAAGACCAATCATCCGGGAATTCTACCCCTTTTTGTTCAAAAACTGGTTCTTTGGTCGCCGGATTTGTTATTAACGCGTCCCTGGCAACCCAACTGAGTTGGTCATAAGCTTTTTTGCCAACTCTTGTAAAGTACCGCTCTAACCCTAAGATGATTGTTTGTGCCATTTTATACCCTCACTTTTTTAGTTAATGTTTTTTGATTTGTTTAAAGCCCGTTTTAGCCTTTGCGTAATGGTCTCTCAGGTCATCACGTAATTTGCTTTAACGAAACGTGCTCAGCACTCGCTGCTTAGATAAACAGCTTGTGCAGAATACATTTGCGGACAGGTTTATTACCTAAGTGGTTTTTTGGCTCGTTCTTCGAGCCTTGATCTGCGCCAGCTCTGTTTCGAACCCTGTTATATCAGTAAAGCGCCTATATACACTAGCAAAACGTACGTAGGCAACGTCTGATAATTCGGCCAGGCCTTCTATAACTAACTCGCCGACTTCACGCGAATTTACCTCTGGCTCTCCGCGATCGTACAGCTTGTTCTCGACGTTAGCCACCAAAGACTCTAGCTGAACATTCGTAACTGGCGTTTTTTCGCAAGCCCTATGTAGGCCAGCTAGTAACTTCGATCTGCTAAATAACTCTCTGGATCCACTTTGCTTGATTACAATCAACTGCGGTCTTTCTAGCCGTTCATAGGTTGTAAAGCGAGCATGACAGCTTGGGCACTCACGGCGCCTTCTTATTGATTCGCCATCAGCGGCATCACGCGATTCTAAAACTTTCGTGTCAGCAAATTGACATTGATGACATCTCACTTATAATCCTTCCGTTCGTGTTTATAATGTGCACACGCTACATGTAGCGTGTATAGTGTGTATATTAAACCCTTTATGTGGTGTTTTCAAACAAAAAATGTAGTATTTTATAGTACAAAACCAGCAACAGATATGGGTTTATTCGTCGTTCTTTTTGCGCCTTTTTAGCCTACGCAAAAATGATGGTTTATCAAATTTATCTTCTTCTTTATCGGATTCATCAGCATCAAAAGACCAAATATTGGGTAGTGGAGCCTCGTCTTTAAGATCGCTCGGGTCTTCTTTTGGTTTTTTGTCTTCTAGCTCCATATCGAGCTCTTTGATGTCCTCTTCCCTGATGGGGTCGTCGCTAAGTTTCGACTCATCAGTATCACTAGCATTCTTAAGTAGCTCAGCAACTGTATCCTCATCCTCGTGGGCCTTTGGCTTGGATCCTTCCTTTTTACCTTCGTCAGTTAGGTTTGAACGCACGTGCTGGCGATTAGCGTAATAGGTCGCCTCAAAGCCAGTGGCTACTACCGTTATTATAATTTCACCTTCTAACTCTGGGTTAATTGTGGCACCAAAAATTATATTGGCCTCTGGGTCAGCAGCAGCTGTAATGACTTCGGCAGCGGCGTTGATTTCGTGCATTGTCATGTCTAGGCCACCAATGACGTTGAACAAAACACCTCTGGCGCCATGGTGACTCAATCGCCTGATGTGCAGCTTCGATGGCCCTGTCGTCACCGCTGGCCCTACCAATGCCCATAAGTGCACTGCCAGCGTTAAGCATGACTGTCCTAACGTCTGCAAAGTCGAGATTTATAAGACCATGCACTGTTATTAAGTCAGATATGCCCTGGACTCCCTGCCTCAGTACGTCATCTGCAACTTTAAAGGCTTCTAGTAGGGGAGTTTTGCGATCTATGGTCTGCAACAAACGATCGTTAGGGACTGTTATGAGGGTATCGACGTTTTCTCTGAGCTTTTCTACAGCATATTCAGCATTTCGGCGTCGCTTTTCGCCTTCAAAGGCAAATGGCCTGGTTGCAAAACCAACCACCAACGCGCCAACATCTTTGGCGACCTTCGCCACGATATGTCCGGCGCCACTGCCAGTACCACCACCAGCACCCAACGTCACAAAGACCATATCAGCGCCTTCCATGACATTCTTAATATCTTCTAGTGAAGAGTTAGCTGCAGCTTCACCAATTTTCGGGTCTGCGCCAGCGCCAAGGCCCTTTGTAGTATCACCACCTATATGTAACTTGACCTGCGCCTTAGAATGATGCAAAGCCTGGGCGTCTGTATTTATGGCTACGAACTCGACGCCTTGCACGCCAGACTCTACCATCCGGTTGATGGCGGCATTACCTGCACCCCCTACCCCGACTACTTTTATTCGAGCGAACGTTTCAATCTCTGGTGTCACTTGTGGCATCGTTGTACTATACCTTCCTCTTAACTAATTGATTCTATTATATACGATTATCGTCATAAAAAAGTATTCAGGCTGATTAAATTATTATTTCGCCCGAAACAATTAACTACTCGAAGCTTTACCGGCTTATGGCACGCTTAATTTTTGTGAACAATCCCGATGTTATACTTGCCCCCGCGCTCAGGGTGCTAAATGTCTGTTGTTGGCCGCTAAGTATCATATCGAGCATCATTAGACCAACGCCAGTAGCATACTCGGAGCTATTGATTGTATCTACCAAACCGCCAACATTATTGATTCTGCCGATCTTTGCCGGAAGCTGCAGCCGTTCTTTAGCATAATCAGCTAACCCGGGTATGTGTGCGGTCGCTCCCACTAGAACCACGCCGCCTGGTAGCTTTCTGGATTTCCCAACTTTCTTAAATTCCCTATCAATTTGCTCAAACAACTCTTCCATCCGTGCTTCTACCACTAATCTGACAGTTTTTTCTGAAAATTGGTGTCGTTTTCCTTCGTATTCAACACTAACATGCTCTGCAGGTGCAGTACTAAAATCTAAGGTGGCGTGTGTGCGTTTTACGTTTTCTGCTATATCTAGGTCCGTCTTTAATCCTATGGCCAGATCATTAGTGAGATTTTGCCCACCTATCGGGATGACGGCCACATGCTCAACTTCACCTTCTTCTAAAATCACTATATTGGTAGTCCCGGCGCCAATATCTACCACTGCAGTACCTGATTCTTTTTGTCGTCTGTCCAATACTGCTTCAGCGGCGGCCAAACTGGCAACCGTATGATGATGTACGCCCACTTGAGCACGCTCTAGGGCCGCATCTAAGGTTTTTAGCAAGGGGATGCCAGCCGTTAATACCAAGGTGTCTACTTCTAGCCTTACGCCTTGCATGCCAACTGGATCCTTGATGTTATCTTGCCCATCTATACAATAATTTTTTGCAAAAACTTGAATTATTTCTCTGTTGGCAGGTAGATTAATCACTGTTGCAGCTTCTTCTACGCGAGCTCTGTCGTCATCGGATATTTGCCTCGTAGGGCTGCTAATTGCTACAACTCCGTGGGAGGATTGGCTATTTATATGTGCACCGTTAACATTTATAGTGGCCCCACTTATGCGAACACCTGCGATTCTTTCCGCTTCGGTGACCGCTTCATTGATTGCCTGGGTAACGTCTTCGATATGTACTACCGTGCCTTTACGCATACCGTGGTTCTGGCTGCTACCCACGCCTATAACAGATAAAGTATTTTCTGTTTCGTGCGATTCAAGCATGCCGACTACACAACGTACATTGGCAGTCCCTATATCAAGCCCAATGCAGTAGGGAACTTTTTGCATGAGCCCAGTATAACGCTTACAATCAGACGACGGCAAGCTAACTTATACTTTAAATCCTAGTGAGAATTTCAGCGCCGTCTTTTGTTACTAGGACTGTATCTTCAAAGTGTGCAGAAAGGCTTCCGTCTCTCGTAAGTACCGCCCAGCCATCTTCTGCGGTCATTACCTCGTACGATCCCATGGTGGACATTGGCTCAATGGCAAGAGTCATCCCAGTTTGTAAAACAGGTCCCGACCCCGCCAAACCATAGTTTGGTATGTTCGGATCTTCGTGTAATGTACGGCCTACACCATGACCAACCAGATCGCGAACCACTCCGTAGCTGTGCTTTTCTAACACCGTTTGTACCGCACTACCTATGTCGCCAATATGAGCACCAATTTTAGTGGCATCTATCCCTGCATTTAAAGACTGCCGTGTGATGTCTAGAAATCGCTGTTTGATTGCGTCTTGGCCTACTAAATAGCTACGAGCGGCGTCAGTGTATAGACCTTTATACTTAACACCAAAATCGAGACTTACTATGTCGCCATCTTTAATTGGGGTGCTTGTTGGTATCCCGTGTACAACTTCGTTGTTTATAGAGATACATATCACGGCAGGAAATCCCGAAAAACCCAAAAATGCTGGCTCTCCGCCAAGCTTTTTTGCTTCTACGGCAGCAATCTCAGCTAAATTCTTTCCGCTAATTCCAGGTTTTATACTTTCACCGACAGTCTTTAAAACCTGGGCTAAAATCTTCCCGCTCTCACGCATCAACTTTATTTCGGCATCGGTTTTAATTTGAATCACTTAAGCCTCTATGCCAACACCCTTAAGTCCAGCCACTATGTCGTTAAGAATCTCTTCGGGGGCTTGGTCAGCATTTATTTGTAAAACGGGTATGCCACCATCTTTTAAAACTCCTACTGCAGGCCTCGAGGTCTGTTCGTACACATCAAATCTGTTAGATATTGTTTCTTCGCTATCGTCGGCCCGACCCCTAGACATTAGCCTTTCCTTAACCACTTCTTTGGCTGCACATAAATTGATTACTGCCGATACGCGTAATCTATTTGTGCTGTGTTGTTCCAGTAGCCACTCTGCTTGATCTTTGTATCTGGGGAAACCATCAAGCACTAGCTCTGGATTATCGCCGAGCTCTCTTAGCTCCACGTCTAGCAGTTGGATGGTCTCTTTGCTGTCCATCAACTTGCCCTCTTGCATTTGTTGGTGCTGCTCAGATGTAGCTTTTTCTCTAAAAATCTCCCCCATAGATATCCATCGCAGCTTACCACGGTCAACCAATAATTGCCCCTGTGTACTTTTGCCAGTTCCTGGGCCACCTAATAGTATTATCATTTATCCCCTCCATCTAAATGTTGTTTGACCAGTTCTGAGATTCGTTTGCCATCCGCCCTTCCGCCGATTTGTTTCATAACCAGCGGCATAATCTTAGCAAATGCCGCTTCGCCATCTATCTCTTGAACGCAAGTTTTAATAATTGTCTCTATTTCTGAGTCACTTAGTTCGGCCGGGACATATTTTGAATAGACCTTAAGCTCAAAATCTTCTTTATCAGCTAGCTCTTGGCGATCATTTGCAGCATATAAATCTCGCGCCTCAATTCTTTTTTTCATTTCTTTTCTAATAATTTTTATTGTTTCTTCGTCAGTTAAATCACGACGAACCTCAATTTTGGCGTTTATTAGGGAGCTTTTTAGTAGGCGTAAAGCATCAGCAATGGCGCGATTACCACTTTTTAAGTTTAAAATTATATCTTTATCGATTTGCCCAAACATCAACGCTGGCCGAGTTTAGCTCGTTTTGCTTTGTCAGCTTTACGTGCTCGGCGAACAATAGCTTTTTTGCGCCTATCGCGTTTACTAACAGGTTTCTCAAAATACTGTAATTGCTTTACAGACGCCAAAACACCGGATTGTTGGACTTTGCGCCCGAATCGTCGGATTAAACTTTCTGTGGACTCTTTTGAATCTTTTCTGGTAACTTGAATCATACTTCGGTTATTTTAAGATAAAGTAACAATTTTTACAAGAGTAAATACTATTGTTTCCGGGGTGAAAAATTATTTCGCTGATTGGCTCTTTGACTTTTTAACACTATGCCTTGCAATTCTTTAAAGATTGGGAAGCTCTTGTTGGTAGAGTAAATCTTTGTGTTGCCCTGTTTTTCACTAACCAAAAAACCAACTTTTTCTAGGCGTTTTAACTCTCGTTGGATATTACCCGCGTCTTCTTTAATCAACTTAGCAAGGCCCCTTACGTGGGTTTTAAAATCAGGGAACTTGGCATAGACCACAATAATCTTGCGCCGTACTCGGGATGTAATAAAAACGTCTAACATTTATAACCACCTGCTGTTATTCAAACAACGATAATTATAGCTGTTGCGAAGCCCTATGTAAACCATTTTTGATAATTTTGCCGTATAGTTCATATGTATGACATATGTAGAGGTTGCCATTGCTAAGGTCCACTCAGGAGGAAAAACCTTCTCTTATCAGTCGGCAGAGCCAGTTGCTATTGGGGATGTAGTTAAAGTCCCTTTTGGCAATAAGCAAGCCCATGGGGTGGTTTTAAGTATAGTCAAAAAACCAACGTTTAAAACAAAGGGGCTATCATCTGTTTACCCGTTTAGGCTGTCTAGTCAATCAATAGACTTAATGCTTTGGATGTTTGATTTCTACCCAGACGACCCTGGCTCTATCACTCAATTATTTTTGGCCTCTAACTTTTTAAAATCAGAATCCAAGAAAACAGCCCAAATTCTAAGGGGCCATGGTGAGGCTCTACCAATAGCAAATACCGATCAAAAGAAAGCTTTGGCCACATTAAAAAATAAATCCAGCAAAAGGTTCCTTTTGCACGGTGATACCGGTACGGGCAAAACCCGCGTTTACTTAGAGATGGCTCAAAAAATACTGTCTACAGGGAAATCCGTTCTAGTTCTAGCCCCAGAAATTGGGCTAGCTCCACAGCTAGTTGATGACCTAAAAAAACATGTGTCAGCGCCAATAGTCTTGACCCACTCCTCTTTAAGCGTCGCTGAGCGTCGCCGTGTTTGGGAATATGCCCTAAAGGGCCAAGAGCCAACAGTTTATGTGGGCCCTCGTTCAGCCTTATTTTTGCCATTTAACAAATTAGGGCTGATCGTAATCGACGAAGCACACGATAACTCCTACAAACAAGGGCAGGCGCCTAGGTATCAAAGTTTATATGTAGCTAGCAAGCTTGCTGGGCTACACGATAGCATTTTGGTACAGAGCACAGCTACACCCAATGTTAGCGACTATGAAATAGCAAAAAACACTGGTTATAAAATTATAAGGATGATTAAATTGGCTGCTGGCGAACACACCAATAGCAGTCATATAGTTGACATGACAAATCGGCAAAATTATAAACGTGACCCGTATATCTCAGACAGCCTTTATGAAGCAGCAAAGAAGAGCCTGGCAAACGGCGAACAGGTTATGTTGTTTCTTAACAGAAGAGGTAGCGCGCGTTTAGTCCAGTGTAATAATTGTGGATGGAGAGCAGTTTGTCCTCATTGCGGCCTACCGCTGACCTATCACCACGATAACCATGTAATTCTATGCCACGCCTGCAACCATAAAGAGCCCGCCCCAAGTTCATGCCCAATATGCAAATCTACAGATTTGATTTTTAAAAGCATCGGCACAAAATCCCTGGTTGATCGTGCAGCAAAACTCTTCCCAGATTCAAGAATAATGAGATTCGATGCTGACTCTGCGGCAGACGAACAATATTTTAAGCATATAAACGCCATTAAAAATCGCGAAGTCGACATCATAATAGGTACCCAAATTATAAGTAAAGGCATCGATTTACCCCACCTGGGCGTAGTCGGCGTTATCAATGCTGATAGCGGCCTCAACCTGCCTGATTATCGAGCAGAAGAAACCACTTTTCAGCAACTTTATCAGGTAACAGGTCGCACTGTCAGGGGTCACAGGCCGAGCAAGTCATTTATCCAAACTAGGGTAGCCGAGCACCCTGTGATACAATCGGTGTCCTCTCGTTCTTGGGATAATTTTTATAAATATGAACTGGATAAAAGACGAAAGTTTAATTACCCACCCACATGCTACCTAGCAATTTTCAGGGTACGCAAAAAAACCGATAAAGGAGCCGAAGCTGCGGCCACCAAAGCCTACAATGTGCTTCAAGGATTGGCTGGCCTTCAACTTCTTGGGCCATCACCAAGTTTTTACGAGAGATCCGGCGGAACCTATTCTTGGCAAATAGTCGCTAAAAGTAAGAAGAGGTCAGTTCTAATAAACGCCGCTCACCAATTAACATCCGGCTGGGTATGTGATTTAGATCCAACTAGCCTTTTGTAATCTACCTCTGTTATAATTATTTGCATAAATATGAATATAGACGAGAGAAACTTGCTCATAACACTACCCAACAGCCATTTGCGGACTAGATCACGCAAAGTTGGTTTGGTATCAAAAGAAGTGGTTGAGATTATAGAGGCCATGAAAGCCGCCACCCTCGACTGGGAAGACAGCCGTGAATTTGAGGTAGGTGTTGCACTGGCAGCTGTACAGATCGATAAACTATACCGTATAGTAGTTATCCGTGATGATTTTGAAAACAAAAAAAATCGCAATTTCTCGGTATTTATAAACCCCACTATCACCAAATATGAGGGCAAAATGGTCGAAGATTACGAAGGCTGCTTAAGCGTTAAAGATATATATGGTCGTGTACCCAGGTATGAAAAAGTTAAAGTTAAAGCACTGGATATCAACGGAAATGAGTTCCGTGTTACCGCCAAAGGCTTTCTGGCTCGGGTACTACAACACGAGGTCGATCATGTAAATGGAAAATTATTTATAGACCATATAAAGGATACCCCCGGGGCATTTTATATGTTAGGTGATGATGGTAAGCTAACCG
>Ga0265297_10010999_pt1 | contig 11200 bp, 9 predicted proteins | sample Munlanlwell13791_FD_192502 | JGI IMG/M metagenome (GOLD analysis project Ga0265297, IMG submission 192502) | Leachate microbial communities from a municipal landfill in Southern Ontario, Canada - Leachate well 137-91 | ecosystem: Engineered > Solid waste > Landfill > Unclassified | place...
GGCAACGCGTCATTGGAAGAAGTAGTTATGGCGCTTAAGACCCGCAAGGATATTTTTGGCGGATTTTACACGGGTATCGATACAAAAGAAATATTCCGCACTTCGCGCCTGGTGAGCAATCTTACGAATTTTGTTATCCCCCCGAATAAAGCCATCGTCGGAAGCAACGCCTTTGCTCATGAGTCCGGCATCCATCAGGATGCGGTGCTCAAGAACCGGACTACATATGAGATTATGGACCCTAAAGAAGTCGGCATATCTTCAAGCCGGCTCATTCTCGGCAAGCATTCCGGCAGGCACGCTTTCGGAGACAGGCTGAAATCGCTGGGATTCCATTTGAACGATGAGCAGTTGAATAAGGCTTTCATCCGCTTTAAGGAAGTAGCCGATAAAAAGAAAGATATTTTTGACGATGATTTGAGGACGATCGTTGAAGACGAGATCAGCGTGATCAAGCCGCTTTGGCAGTTGAGCGGCTTTGAGGTTACCTCCGGGACAAAAATTAAACCGGAAGCAAGAGTAGTTTTGATTAAGAAATCGAAGAACGTATCCGGGGTTTCCTCCGGAGACGGGCCGGTAGACGCCTGTTTTAAGGCCATAGATAAGATTACCGGTTATAAAGTGAAGTTGGAAGATTTCCGGCTGGAGGCAGTTACTTCCGGCAAAGATGCCTTGGGGCAAGTGAGCCTTAAGCTAAAGATAGGCAATTCTATCTATAGCGGTCGCGGCTCAAGCACAGATATAATCGAAGCTGCTATCCGGGCGTATCTGGATAGCGTCAATAGAATAGAGTCCAAATGAATAACGGACGTGTTTATGGTTTAGTCGGTAATCCTATCCAGCATAGCCTGTCGCCGTTAATGCACAATGCGGCCTTTTCTTCTCTGAAGATAAAAGCCAAGTATAAATTATTTCCTTTAGAGAGAAAAGAACTCAAGCCTTTCTTGAATAATCTCAAGAAGAGGAATATCTGCGGTTTAAACATTACCATTCCTTATAAAGAAGAAGTCCTTCATCTGGTAGACGGTTATTTATCAAGCGCGGTCAGAGCCATATCCGCAGCCAATACTCTGGTTGTAGACAAGTCCGGTAAGCTTAAATTGTTCAATACCGATTATCTCGGATTTACCGCACATCTTAGAGAACTTAAGGTCGTTCCCAGGAAAGCAGCTATTATTGGGGCGGGGGGAGCGGCCCGGGCGGTTTGTTACGCTTTGGGGAAAAAGAAGATTCAGGAAGTGGCAATTTATGATATAGATAAATTCCGTTCCTTGAGTCTGATGCAAAGATTCAATCAGATATTCCCGGATACTCAATTCGTGGCTGCGCAGAATATAGACTGGTTGAAACTGAAAGAAAAAGATATTTTGATTAACACTTCGCCGGTGGGAATGAAAGAAACCGACCCGCTTTTAGTGGATAAATCGCAATTAACCCCCGGATTGTTTATTTACGATTTAATTTATAATCCCGCCCGGACAAAATTGCTGAAATTGGCCGAAGAAAACGGGCTTGCGTATTCAAATGGGTTAGGCATGCTTCTTTATCAGGGAGCAGAGGCCTTTGATTTATGGATATCTCCTGCCAGGACGCCGGTGGAGGCAATGCGTAAAGCATTAGAAAAAGGAGTGAAAAAGCTATGATTGGGAAATTAATAGTTTTTATTTTTGGCTCTATCATCGGAAGTTTCTTGAACGTCTGTATCCACCGTATGCCTAAATCCGAATCGGTCGTCTGGCCGCGTTCGCACTGCCCCAAGTGCAAAAAAAGGATACCCGGTTACGACAATATTCCTTTTATAAGTTTTATCCTGTTAAAGGGCAGATGCCGTTTCTGCAAGGAAAAAATATCATTGCGTTACCCGTTTGTTGAGCTTCTGACCGCGTTTTTATTTTTAGCCTTCTTTATGCGTTACGGATTAAGTTATAATTTCTTCTTTTACCTGGTGCTTGCCTCTGCGCTTATCATCGCGACGTTTGTAGATATCGAGCATAGAATCATACCGGATGAAATATCCATCGGCGGGCTTATTATCGGGTTCATTTTAAATTCGGTAAGAGGGTTTAATTTGAGCCCTCTGGCGTTTAGCTTTAAGCCGATGTTAAGCTCGCTTGCCGGGATTATCGTAGGGGGTGGAGTGATTTACCTGACCGGCTGGTTGTTCGACCTGGTTTATTTCAAACTGCTCAAGAATCATCCCATAAACGGAGAAACCGAATCGATGGGCGGCGGCGATATAAAGCTTCTGGCAATGATTGGCGCTTTTCTGGGTGTGCCTCGCGCTCTGCTTACTTTTTTCGTCGCTCCATTTTTCGGCGCGATCATCGGCCTGATTATCCTTACGGCTAAAAAAGACCACACTATTCCTTACGGGCCATTTTTATCTTTTGCAGCATTGGTGTCAATATTCTGGTCAGATAAAATATTGCGCCTTTTAATTCCTTAATGAAAACAAGATGCCGCAAGCAAGCCAACTAGAGTATTTTTTTCCCCGCAAAAGGGCAGGAGTATTGGTTCCGGTATTTTCGCTCCATTCAAAAAATAGTTTTGGCGCCGGAGATTTAGCGGATTTAAAATCAGTTATTGATTGGTGCCGCGATACGGGCAATTCAGTAGTCCAGCTCTTGCCGATGAATGATATGGGCGGCCTGTTTTGCCCATACGATGCCTTAAGCGCGTTTGCGCTTGAGCCGCTTTACATATCCCTGGTTGATTTAGACCTGCCTAAAGACAAATCCATAAAAAGGCAAATCGAAGCCCTGCGCAAGAACTTAAAATCCGACAAGAAATATGTGGATTACAGCGTTAAAAATGAAAAATTGCGCGTCTTGCGAGAGATCTTTTCATTAAACGCTGACGTTGACCCGGAAGCCTTCAGCCGTTTCAGGAGCGATAACGCGTATTGGCTGTTGGATTACGTTTTATTCAAAACGCTTAAGTCAAAATTCGGGGAGAGCGCCTGGTATGATTGGCCGCCGGAGTTTAGAAACCGCGATAAGGCAGCGTTAGAAAATTTCTGCAAAGAGAACGCCCTGGAGATTAAATTCCAGAAATGGGTTCAATGGCAGCTTTTTGAACAATTCAAGGCGGTTAAAGAATACGCGAAAGAGAGAAGGGTTTTCATTAACGGAGATTTGCCGATTTTGGTCTCCCGCGATTCCAGCGATGTCTGGGCGCATCCGGAATTTTTTAAATTGGAATTTGCCGCGGGAGCTCCTCCGGATATGTATTGCTCCAAAGGCCAGCGCTGGGGAATGCCTACGTATAATTGGAGCAGGATCTCCGACGAAGGGTATCTTTATTTAAAAGAGAAGTTGAAATACGCGGAGAATTTCTACGATATCTTGAGGGTTGACCACGTAGTGGGTTTGTTCCGCATCTGGAGCATTCCTTATAATGATCCGCTTGAGAATCAGGGTCTGCATGGATCTTTTGATCCGGTTAATGAAGCGGAGTGGCGCGAACACGGCAGGAAAATCTTGGAAGTTATGCTTAAAAGCACCAGGATGATCTTATGCGCTGAAGATTTAGGGGTAATCCCTCAATGCTGCACCGAGACTTTGCGGCAATTGGCTATTCCGGGTAATGATGTGCAGCGCTGGGTCAAGAACTGGAATATAACCCATAATTTCCTTAAGCCCGAAGATTACCGTCAGCTTTCAGTTACCATGCTTTCTACTCATGATACGACTAATTGGCCTGCCTGGTGGGAGAATGAAGCCGGCACAGTGGATGAAGATTTGTTTTTCCGCAAATGCGCAGAGGCAGGGATTAATTTTAATTTGATCAGGCCTTTGCTTTTTGATTCAGCCCGCTCTAAGCATGGAAGGTTGCGCTGGATAGAGGGGATTGAGCCGGTGGATAAGCTGCTTTCTATTTTGCATAAGAGAAAAGAAGAGGTTTATATCTTAGTGGATTTATATGAGAATACTTATGGCGAAAAAGAGAAGCTTTGGAAGTTGCTTGAGATGGAAGGCGTGATGCGCGAGAAATGCGATAAGGAGTTGTTCGAGGCTATCCTTAAATTCAATCTGGCGGCCAGTTCATTATTCTGCATTAATACTCTGGTTGATCTTTTGTATTTGGGGGATTTGTGGGAAGGGGATGCTTACCAATACAGGATAAATACTCCCGGCACAATCGGCGGCCACAACTGGTCCCTCAAACTCCCGCTTTCTCTCGAAGAATTACATAAGCATCCAATCTCCAAGCAAATTCGCAAATTAATTTCTGATTCAGATAGAATTTGACATAGCGGTCATTGCGAAGCGCCGTAGGCGCTGAAGCAATCTCTGTAACTTTCGCGTCCGGGCTTGTCTGGAGTTTCTCGGGAACGCTCGCATTTCCCCAGCGTGGAAATGCTTCGCTCTGGTCGGCGTGTCGCTCTCCCGCATCCGGGCCCTCGGACAAAAAGAGTTTTTGGATAATTGAACCGGCTGCGGGAACCGTGCCCGCTCCACGCCTCCAAGTCCCTCGAAACCCCAGCCAACCCAGCCGCTAAGAATATATTCTGGCGCGCACAGCTCTTTCCGCTCGCCACTAGCTATAGAACGTTCAAAAACGGATGATTAACTTATGTATCTTTGTATTATTGTTACAACTCGTTGTTAAAATATTATGAGTAAGTTAAAAGAATTTTTAAACGAAAAATCTATTCGCTCAGAAGAAGACATAAGGAAGAAATGTTTTAATTCTTCATTATCCGAAATATATGAATTCATATTATCTTTTTACTTAGAAATTGAAAAGAATGCGTATCAGGATGACGAATTACTAACTGAATCAGTTTATTTAAGCACATCCGCTCTTGGTTTATTGCAATCTTGTTCCTCTCCTGAATGTCGTATAAATCGTATTCAGAAGACGTTAAAATCTGCATTACTTTTATCCGATAGAGTATTTATAGATAATCCATTAGAGAGCATGGCAAATTACGAGCCTATCAAAGATACTTCGGTCTTAAGGTTTAATTATTCTATAGATTTATTATATATTTATTACATCGCTAATTTCTTAGACGCAGGTGTAGTGACTAATTTACCTAGATGGGTCGCTGTATGTAAGCATTGCAAAAAACAATCAGTAAGAATGAGAAATAAGATTGAAGAATCAATTTTATCAAGAAAGAAATATTTTTATGAGTTGATGAAAGATAAATTTACTGGTAGTTTAAAATTCAATAGAGATCATTGGGAGCTATACTATGAAGGTAATCTCAATCTCATTCCAGATGGTCATCCTTTGATAAGGAATATGCTAAAAGTACCGGAAAAACTAAAACGATTTAAGAATCGCCAGCTAACATTTAACGATTTTGTAAGATTTGGTCACCCTGATGCCATTATGCATAGTTTAATCAGTAACGCAATTCTATATTTGCCATATAAAACTCGGCATGGATTAAATGCTTTTGTTACAAATGAACTAGAGGCAAGTGTTTTTAATCAAATAGTAATGGGAAAAGATGATAGAAAGCACGAAATTCCGTTTATTAATTTTGAAGATGTTGATTTAAATAGATTAATAATGGCTAGGCGTAAACAACCAGAAGAGTTTCAGAATTTCCGTAGAGAAATTAGTAAAGTTATCAAAGAAGTGAGATTAAATAGTGGAACACAATCAAACGATGAAAGTGGAGAACTAAATAATTTTATCAAAGATGAGGTTAATAAAAATCTAAACCGTCTTCATGCTAAAATAAGACATTATACTGGTACTCAATTGAAGAAAGCTCTGCAAAGAGGTTTAGCGGTTGGGTCTATACTCGGGCTAGGTGCTTATACAGGTATATTATCAAATCCAGCTCAAATTTTAGTAACAGCTACTCTTGGAATCTTGCCGCATGCAGTAACAGAATTATGTAACCGGAAAGACGCAATAAAGAATGATAACTGGTATTTTTATTGGCAATTAGCTAAGGCAAAAAGCTGAGGGAAGTAATTATGAGGATACGATACTTAATTTCTTGGAGAAAATAGTTAAGAAGTGTTCTCCTAGAGTTAATTCGAAGAAAGAAATGTTTAATAAATTAATATCAAAAAATAACCTTTTATTAGCTTGGCGGAGAATCACAACTAGTGGTAATTCGCAGTATAAAAAGTTTTATCGCAATTTATATTCAATTTTTGAAGTTGCAGTTAACGAAAATATAAAATACTTAAATCAAAACCTAAAGGCTAATATTTATAAGCCTAAGTTCCCGGAAAGAACCTACCTTCCTAAGCCGTCTGGGTTACAACGTCCTATCACCTTTCTTTTTATTGAAGACCAAATAATCTTACAGGCTTTTGCGAACTTGCTTGCTGACAAAATAAGGGAAAAAAGAAAAGAAGTTGAGAGAAAAGTCGTCTTCAGTAATTACTTAAATAAATCCAGTGATATATTTTTTGTTAAACCTTGGAGACAATGCTATAAAGATTTTCAGAATGCTATTACTGAACAATTTAATTCGGGTTACAAATGGGTTGGCCACTTTGATTTAGCGGCATTTTACGATACAATTTCTCATGATTTATTATTAAAGCAACTTGTTCCACGAGGAGAGGATGTTGAAGTATTAAAGTTTTTAAGAAAATGTTTAAAAACTTGGACAAAGAATTCTTATTCTCACGGTATTCCTCAGGGGCCATCAGCTTCAGATTTGCTTGCGGAGTGTTTCTTGCTTCCGCTTGATCTGGAAATGATAAAAAGAAAACATAGGTATTTTCGATATGTTGACGATATAAGGCTTTTTGGTAAAAATGAAACAGAGGTGAGGAAGGCTTTAATTGATTTAGAGTTATTGTGTAGGGAAAGAGGTTTAATCCCTCAAAGCAGTAAACATAGCATTTTGAAAGCTCAAAGATTGAAGGATGTTTTGGGGAATATGCCGAGTATCCAGGATATAGATATAGGTATCGGTTCAAAGTTTTTCGTAAGAAAAACCGAAACAAAATTTAAGCAGTCTCTGGATATAAAAAAGAATGAAATTATAAATAAGAGTATTGCAAAGTTCATACTTTATCGATCCCCTAGGTCTAGATTTATTTTAAAGCACGTATTGAAGCTTTTACCACATCAACCACATTTTATAGATGCGTACATATCTTTTTTGACTCAGTATTCACATTATAAGAAAGTAAAGAAGATGTGCTGGTCTCTTATTATTGAAGATTTCCCTTATGACTATGTAGTAGGTGAATTATGGAAATTATTTTCTCTGGATATTGATAAAAATTATAATGCAATGAGAGATCTGGCCGTTAAGATATTGCAGGATAAGAGTAAGCACAAATTTTCTTCAAGGTTAGGTGCGGCAATATTCTTGAATGAATATGAAAAAAGAACAGGACAAAATTATAGTAATTTTTTGTTATACGAGCATTCTTTAATTCAGGCTTTTACAACACCGCATATTCCTGTAAATAAATTACAGGGTTCATCTCTTTTAACTCGTCTCTTGACTAGAACTGATTTTGAAGTATCAATGGCAGTAATTAGGCAGCTCATGTATTATAAAATCGATTTTCCTACATCTGGAGTTGCATTTAATAAATTACCTCAGCAAACACAGAATGTGATGTGTGGATTAGGTTATGCAACTGGAGTAGCTAAAACTAAGATAGATTTAATCGGTCAAATATTGACTAATGAGTATAATATTACAAAATGGACAGGCTGGAAAACGATATTAGGTAGTGAGTATGGGCATGCGTTGATGTTCTTAAGAAGCGCTGTATCAGTTCAGAAAAGTAATAGAAGCGATTGGCTTATGTTAACTAATTCATTTAATGATTCAATATACAGAGTTCTGCAAATAATTTTAGCATCTAATCATGCTCCTGGGGTAATGAGTACTGTTTACCCAGATGGGCAGCTCAAAGAATTTGGAGGGCTTGTTAATCCTAATTGTGCTTTTGACAAGGCGTATCCTGCGCTTTGTGCAAGCCTGCGAATTATTAACGCTAGAAGAAATAGATTACCTCAAGCTCATCCTTATGATAAGAAAACGGGTGCAAGAGCAAAGCCGTTAGATAAAAAAGAGCAAATTCTACTAAGAGGTAAAGTGGTTAATGCTTATAACGAAATCGTGAGAATTTGTATCGGGTTAGGAATAAATTAGGCCCAAGAAATAAAGAGGGCTATTTTGATTAGTATTTCTTAGTGGGTTGGGAGTGGAAGGAGTGCTCGGGTCCTCGGTATACTTATAGCGTCCGGGTTGGATGGGGTTTCGAGGGACTTGGAGGCGTGGAGCGGGCACGGTTCCCGCATCCGGTTCAATTATCCAAAAACTCTTTTTGTCCGAGGGCCCGGATGCGGGAGAGCGACACGCCGACCAGAGCGCAGCATTTCCCGCTGGGGAAATGCAAGCGTTCCCGAGAAAGCCCCAGACAAGCCCGGACGCGAAAGCTAGAAGGGCAACTTGAAGTCACAAATTGTGACTTCAAGATCACAAATTGTGATCTTAAAAGATTAATAATAAGGAGTATGAATGGCAATGTTGCAGGGAGTTGAGTATTATATTTCCAAGCGCATGGGCAAGGCGATTATGGATTATAAGATGCTTGCTGATGGGGACAAGGTGGCGGTGGCTGTTTCCGGAGGCAAAGACAGCCTGAGCTTGCTTAAAATATTGAATGACCGCCGGCAATTCGTGCCGATAAAATACAGCTTGGTAGCGATACATATTGATCAGGGCTATCCTAAGTCCATTTCCGCAAAACTAAAGAAATATTTTGAGAAAGAAGGCGTTGAATACCATATCGTAAAAGTCGATGCCCTGCGTAAGACCAGGAAAAAAGATATAAATTGTTTCTGGTGTTCCTGGAACAGAAGAAAAGCCCTCTTTGAAGCATCTGTCCGGCTTAAATGCACCAAGGTTGCCTTGGGCCACCATATGGATGATATAATCGAGACGACTTTATTGAATATGTTTTTTCAGGGCGAGATATCCTCGATGAATCCTAACCAGGTATTGTTCGACGGGAAAATTACCTTAATCCGTCCGCTGGCTTATGTGGAAGAATATATGATCAAGCGTTTTGCCAAAGAAGAAAAAATCCCGCATGACACCTGCGTCTGCCCGAATTCAGTTACTTCTAACCGCGCCAAGATGGGTAAGATAATTCAGGATATGAAAAAAATCTGCCCGGACGTGAAGAAAAACATTTACCGAAGTTTAAAAAGGATAAAAACAGATTATTTGTTGTAAGAAAATCCCCCAGGGTGGTATAATGGAAATACAGTAATAGTAGGTAGTATATAGTATGTAGGGAAAAACAGAGGAAACATAAAATGCTCTGGTTAGTTGGGTTAATTTTTGTAGGGTTAACTATATTCATCGTTGCCATAGTTTTTAAAATGTCTGCGCAGGTAAATGAGCGCTTAAATCAGATGAACCAGTCGCTCCAGGAAGCCGGCAAGATCATCGGCTTAAACCTGGGAAACACCACCAATGTCTTTGGCAATGTCAAAGAACAATTGGGCAGGTTAGAAGAAACCAATAAACAGATAGTCGATATCAGCAAGGATATCTCAAGCCTGCAGGAGCTTTTGCGCGCGCCCAAGTTCCGCGGAGCAATGGGCGAAGTTTTGCTGGAGAATTTATTATCGCAAGTCTTGCCCAAGGATCATTACTCAACCCAATACCGCTTTAAAAGCGGAGAGGCAGTGGATGCCATAATTAAACTCGGCGAAAGAATCGTTCCGGTAGACGCCAAATTCAGTTTGGAGAATTTTCAGAAGATGCTTGAGGCTCCGGATGAGCAATTAAAGTCCGCCTTGCGCAAAAAATTCATCCAGGATGTCAAGAACCGGATCGATGAAGTTTCCTCGAAATATATCCTGCCGCAGGAGAATACCTACGATTTTGCGCTGATGTATATACCGGCGGAAAATGTATATTACGAGATAATAATAAAAGAAGATATCTTTTCCTACAGTTTATCCAAAAAAGTAATTCCGGTTTCGCCGAATACGATTTACGCGTATCTGGAAGTCATCTGCCTTGGGCTAAAGGGCCTGAAGGTTGAAGAGAACGCCAAGAAGATATTGAAATCTTTAAGCGCTTTGGAAATTGAAATCGATAAATTTAAGGAAGAGTTCAATATACTCGGAAGCCACTTAAGTAACGCCAATACCAAATACTCGGATTCGCAGAAGCGCCTGGATAAGCTGAGCGATAAGCTTATCAATATTCAAGATGCCAGGCAAATAGAAGCCAAATAATGATTTTGAGCGTTAAAGTTTGCCCAAAAGCCAGCCGGAATTTAGTTAAAGAAGAAGCGAATGGCTTAAAAGTGTATCTGACTAAACCCGCGCAAGACGGCTTAGCTAATGAACAGCTGGTCAATCTATTATCCGAACACTTAAAAATAAAAAAATACCAGATCAGGATACTTAAGGGCGGTAAATCCAGGAATAAACTTGTTGAAATTACTCAAAAATTATAATCCTCTGGAAGGCGCGGTTGGGGAAAACGTAGCCTGCGCTTTTAGCTCAAAGGCCGGCGGCAATATGTCTTTATCTTACGGGGATACAAGCAGGGCGCTTGAGAACCGTAAAAGTTTTTTAAGCTCTTTGGGTATAGATTATAAGGATTTAGTTTGTGCCAAACAAGTCCACGGGAACAGCGTTCGGTATGCAAGTGAAGCTGATAAAGGCCGGGGCGCGCTGGCTTACTCCGCATCTATTCCGGATACCGACGGTTTGATAACCGATACAAGAGATTTGCCGCTGGCAATATTTACCGCTGATTGTTTGTCCGTGTTTCTGTATGATCCGCAAAGGCCGGCAATAGGTTTAATCCACGCCGGCTGGCGTTCTTCCGAAGCCGGCATCGTTGCCTGCGCGGTTAAATCAATGCAGGGCAAGTTCAATACCGACCCTGCCCGGTTAATTGCCGGGTTTGGCCCGCGCATAAAAGATTGTTGTTACGAAGTGGCAAGAGACTTTAAAGGTAAATTTAGCTTGGGGCTGGCTGAAAGAACAGGCCGCCTGTATCTTGACTTGGCGCAAGTTAACAAAGAGCAATTAACCGGTTTAGGCGTTAAAGAAAAAAACATCTTTGATTCGGATTTCTGCACCTCCTGTTCTAATGAAGAATTCTTTTCTTTCCGGAAAGAAGGAAAAGAAGCCGGCAGGATGCTTTCGGTCATAATGCTTACTGAATAGATGATTCATATCCCGAAATTTAAACTGGATTTCGTTCTGCATACTTACA
>Ga0265297_10011000_pt1 | contig 11200 bp, 2 predicted proteins | sample Munlanlwell13791_FD_192502 | JGI IMG/M metagenome (GOLD analysis project Ga0265297, IMG submission 192502) | Leachate microbial communities from a municipal landfill in Southern Ontario, Canada - Leachate well 137-91 | ecosystem: Engineered > Solid waste > Landfill > Unclassified | place...
GAGTTTCGCCGTCAGCGGATAACCCATGTCGGAGCCGTTGCGTTTGCCGTCGGCCCGGAGCACGAACTCGCGCTCGATGTCCCACGTCCGACCGCCGTCACGGCTGAGACAGGCGCGGATGCCCATGGGCGCGCGGCGGTAGCCGTAGATGCACAGCACGCGGCTGTCGCCCAGCGCGAGCAGATGCGCAGGGTAACCCCACATCGGAGTCTTCACCGGCGGGCTCCATGTTTTGGCGCCGTCTTCGGAGACGGATTGGTAGAGATAACCGTGTCGATCCGGATCGGGCCGCATCATCGCCATCACGCGGCCGTCAGGCAGCTCGGCAATCGCCGTCTCGTCGAAACCAATCTCGCCTTCCTTCGCGTCGGACACAGGCTTGGCGATGGTCACCAGGCTCCATGTCTCGCCGTCATCGGCGGAGCGGAGCACGAAACTCGTCGAGTGACTCGCGCCCTTGGGCCGGCCGTAGATCGCGTTCAGCCGCACGCCTGCGCGCGTTACGCACAACGCGGCGGAGTTGTAGCCCATCAGCGACAACCCTGCGGGAGTGGGGACGGGCGTGCGTTTGCCTTTCTCTTCGCCGCCGCGCCGCAGGAAACTGTAAGCGCCGCTCAGATAAGCGACGACGCCGGGCCGCACGTCGCGCACGGTCAGGCCTTGCGCGCGAAACTCCTCCGCGCGTTCCACGGGCACCTCGCGCCAGCCGTAGGCCGTCGCGTAGGTGATGCCGCCGTCGCGCCGCTGAAACAGCGGATTCGTCACGCTCTTCTGCGCCGGTTGCCACGTGCGACCGTCGTCGCGCGATGTGTAGACTGCGCTGCCACCGGTGCTGTCCATGTGCGACCGCCGCACGCGCGTGCCGAAGCTGGTCATGAACGCGCCGTCGGGCAGGCGCATCAGGCTGGGGAAGCACGCATAAACGCCGGCCTTCTTGTAGACAATCCCGTGCTGGACGCCTTCCGTGAGGCGCGCAGCCGGCTCATGCGTGCGATGCCGGACAAACTCCCACAGGGCCTCACCCGTGGCCGCGCTGGACAGGGAGCCGAAACCGACACAGTTGCGACCGTTGTATGCCGGTTTCGACAAGCCCGCAGCCTCGTCAACGACCTGCCGGCCGTCCACCGACAAGCTCACGCGGGTGCCGCGCAGTTCCAGCCGATACGTGTGAAACGCATCGCTTGTGTTCATGGCGTGACTGCGCCCGCTCTGGCCGAACTCGACGCGGTCGGGATGGAACGTCAACGAGGTTTCATTGGCGCCGTCGGCGGCCATCACGATTACGCCGGCCGGGCCGCTGCACGAGCAGACCTTCAGCCGCGCCTCGACCACGCCGCCCAGCGAACGTTCCGCGTGCCATTGGCGGTTGTAGAACCGGAGCTGGCCCTTCGCCGTGCCGCGGTCGCTGATGCGGAGGCAATCGCCTTCGACCGCTGCCGTCGTGTTCGAACCGGGCGACACGCTCCAGGGCCATTCGCCCGACTCCGGCAATGTCGTGCCGCGATAGCACTCGTCCCAATTCTCCGACGTTGCGGCCATCACCGAAGCGGCTGTCAACAAACAAGCAACCACCAGCGTGCGTGAGGGATTCATGGCGTCACCTGCTCCAGGACGAACGGCTCGAACAAACCGTAGCCGACCGTGTCGTAGTCCGCGCCCGGAGGCGGGCAAGGCTTCGGCGCGATCTGGAACATCCGGGGCCACGCACTGCCAAGCGGCTGTTTGCCGTGATGCGGTCCCATCGTGTTTTTCAGCGTGCCGATGACGACAACCTCGACGGCGTTCGCGCCACGCTTGATCTTGTCACTGACGTCGCAGCGCCACGGCGGGCTGACGATGTGGCCTGCGAGCTTGCCGTTGACTAGGACTCTGGCCACGCTGCCATACCACGACGGCAGCGCGACGACATAGCGACCGGCGGGTGAGGCCACGTCGAACGTCTCGCGATACGCCACGCCCGCGCTGAAGAACGGCGCGCCCTGTTCGTTCCAGCGGCCGAGCTTCAGCGGCTGGTCGGGCGCGATGACGAAACCTTTCGCCACCGGCTTGAGCGTGAAATTGCCGAGCACGTAGGCCGGCTCCAGTTCGTGGAAGACCGTCATCGGCGACGCCTTGATGGTGACGACGTTCTCGCCGACGCGCGCCGCCGAGGCGATGGCGATGCGGCCAAACGCCTTGTCGAGCCACCACGCGCCCTTCGCCGCGCGCACCGGCTTGCCGTTGCAGGTGACGGTGTAGAGGTCGGACCGCTCGATGACGATGGCGAGGTCTTTCGGCACCGCGCCCTCGATGGTGAAGCGATAGCTCGCCGCGAAGCCGCTTCCCTCCGGGAACTTCTTCGTGATGATCTCGTCCTTGAACTGCACGGCGCTGTCCCACGGATTGCGATCCATCCCGTTCTTCTGAAACGCGAACTGTTGTGCCTGGTAGAAATAGGCGTTCGTCCGCGTCTCGCCGCCTGCGGTGATGTCCACGACGTCGAGCGTCAGCACATTCGGCGCGACGCGGCGCGCTTGCGGCGGCCCCGCAGCGGCGACGGTTGTGACCTTTTCCGAAACGATCGGCGCGGGCGCGCAGGGTTTCTTCGAGAGGAACAACAACAGGCTGCCTGAAGGCGGCAGCGAGAACGCAGCGCGGACGCCGCTGTCGCGAGTCTCGAAGCGATACGGCGCGCTCTTACCGGTCTGGAGATCCCATTGCTCGACCCCGCGCGCGCGCGACTCGATCACACCGGCCGACGGTGACTCGATGCTCGTGTTGACCAGGAAGAGCAGTTCGCCGTCGTCGAACTGGCGGCGGTGATGGAACAGGATGCCTTTGTCGCCGGCCTGGCGGCCGATGGCGAATCCGTCCGCATCCGCCGCCTTTCGCAACAGTTCCGGCAGTGCGGCAGGCTCGATCTTTTTCCACTTGGCCTGCTGCGCGAGCTTCATGCCGCGCTGCGAGACCGCACCGTCCACGCGAGCGGGCGGCTCGCCGGCACAAAGGACCGCTCCGCCGGCCTTCATGTAGCCGTCGAGCAGCGCCACTGTTTTGCTTTCGAGGTTTTCATTCAATGGCGGCAGCACGACTGTGCTGTAGTCGCGTTTGCCAACGCGCAACGCCGCGCCGCTGACGGACCCGTGATTGGCCAGCACGTCTTCGCAGCCAAGATCGTATTCAACCTGCGCCACTTCGAGGGACATCAGCAGGTTGAAGAACGCGTCGCCGAGTTCCTTCAACCGCGCCTCGTCGCCCTGGCTCATCCACGCGGTGGTCGTCGGCACGATGACCAACACGCGGTTGATCTGCTCGCCCTGTGTGAGCGCCGCCGTCAGCCGCGCGAAATAACCGGCCGAGACATGATACGCCTGCCACCACGGCTCGTGATACGAGAACGATTGCGGATGGTCACGTTTGCGCGCGCCGCGAATCGTGACGTAGGAGAGATGCTCATCGAGCGTGTTGACGCCGAGCACCTCCAGCCAGTCGCCGATGCGCTTCATATCCTCGAAGCGCAGGTCCCATCCGCCGGCGCCGTAGAGTTCCACGAGCGTGCGCTTGCGGCCGAGCTGGTTGGCGAGGCTGGCGACCTCGCGGCAGGCGCGGACGTTGCCGAACTGGGCGTGCGTGTCCTCGCGGTATTGGTTCATCAGGATGTCGATGCCGGGGCGTTGTTGCCACGCTGCCATCGCCATATTATCGGTGACGCCAACGCAGCGCGGCCAGTCGTGCTCCCAGTAGTGGCCGGTGAACTCCAGCCCGTTCTTGGCGCAATACTCGTAATACGGCTTCGCCCATCGCTCGATGAAGAGGCTCAGCAGCGTCGCATAGAAATTGTGGCGCACCTTTTTCCAGTCACCGACCGGTTGGCTGAGGCTGGCCAGGTTCTCCAGGAGGCTGTAGCCCCAGCGTTTCTGGAACTGCTGCGGCAAATCTTCCGTCCACGGCAGTCCGCCGGCGGGGCGGATTTCCGGTTCATCGGTGAATGAGCCGGGCACGCGCTTGCCAAACTGGCTGCCGATCTCGCGCCGATACGCTTCGAGCGTGACGTTGAGGAACTTCTCCGTGACGCCGGGATAGAGCAGGTCCACGTAAGTCCGCCCGCCGTGCCACGGTCGCGCGTCCGAGCGCTTGATGGCTGCGGTAACGTAGCGGCCCGCCGGCAGCGCCGCGCCCGCGCGAACCTTCGCGGTCACGTTCTCGGCCTTGTCTCCGGCCAACTGGAAGACCGCGATGAGGTCGTCGGTCCATTGCGGCGGCTTTTTCAGTTCGCGCAGGTGCAGGCCGCGACCGCGTGATTCCGGCATCAGTTCCGGCACCCAGCCTCCGGCAAAGCCCGACGGGTAGGAATTCTCGTCGTAGATCCAGACATTCATGTCGAGCCGCTCCGCCTCGCGAAGCGCGACCTTCCAAAGCCGGAACCATTCCGGCGACAGATAGGGCGTCATCAAGCCCGGCCGCGGATGCAGGAACACCTGCTTGACCTGCTGGCCGGCGAGGTCGCGCATTGTCTCGACCACCTGCCGCTCGGTCATCATGTCGTTCCAGACCCAGAGCGGCGCGTCGGCGTACTCGCGCGTCGGTTTGGCGAATAGTGTTCGCGCTTCCGTGGAGTCCCCGGCTTCGGCTTGGAACGTGAACGCGAGCAGCAGGAGAGTGGCGGCGCGAAGAAGAAGAGATGCAGAAGTTTTCATATTGAGACCTCGCTGACATAGTCGCCAACGCGCCGGCCAAGGCAAGAGCAAATCAACGGCGATGTGGCCAGGACTACGGTTACTCGGCGATCAACTCAACGCCGCAGATCAACGGCGGCTTTGAGCTGCGCGGGACGAACTCCATCTCCAACGCCTCGGTAGCCTTGATGCCGCGAAACTCGCGGACAATGCCGCGGCGGGCGCCGCCAGCCTGCTTGAGGATGTCGAGCGACGATAGAACTTCCCGTCCCTGAAGCTTCACGTCGAAGACACGCTGGCCCGTGCGAATTTCCTCCGGCTCCGCGAACACCAGCCGCACCGTGAAGGCGCGTTCGGCGGGCGCAACCGTCTGGCGCGATTTCCGCAGCAATGGCGGCAGTTCGCGGCCCCAATTGAAGTTGATCTGGGGGTCCACCTGTACCAAGCCCGGCCCGCTGGGCTTGGTGCTGGCAAAATAGACACCCGCCACGCCATTGCGCCGGCCGTCCGGCGTGAACAGGCAGTTCGACGGAATCGCCGCCCGGGTGCGCGAGGGACTGCTCCAGTTCAGTTCGACTTGCGCGTCATTGGTAGTGTGCGAATACTCGACCACCAGCGTGTATTTCCGTCCGGCTTCGAGGAACAATCTGCCGGTGGCTTTGCGCGGCATCGTGGAGAGTTTCAGGCGGCTGGTGTCCAGGATGGGAAATCCCTCGACCCAGACGCGCACAGTGTCATCGCTGAGGATATCGAACGTGTTCGTCTCACTCGCGTCGGTCTGCACGAAACCGGTCCATCGCGCGCTAAAACTCGCGGACGGCGCGTTGGTGGCGCGGGCCGTCGTCTCAATGCGCACCGAGCGCACGCCCTGGATGCCCGACGCGAACACCCAAGGCCAGCCCACGCCGCCTTTCATCCAGAGCGCATGCCGGTAGAACGGTCGCGCATCGGCGGGAGTGACCTGCACCCGCACGTCCGGTGACGGCCCGCCGACGCTGGGCCAGTCAAGCCAGAGCGTGCCGTCGCGTGTCATGCGATCACCGGGCGCGCCGAAGTTGATGCCGACGCGCTGGATGGGCCCGTCCTCAGCCACACCGCCCCAAGCGCTCCATTGCTCGAAGCTCTCCGGCATCGGAACCAGCGCGAGCGAGGTGAAGACCGGATAGTTGCAGGTGCAGTTGCCCGTCCACGACGGTACGCTGAGCACGCCGCAGGCGGGCACCATGTTGTTGCGGCAGCCGGAACGAAGGCCGCTGATGTTGATGGTGCCGCTCTCGCTGCGCTTGTCGTAGAACGCCGCCGTGCCGGAACGCAGTGTGATGAGGTTGCCGTAGTCGGCGCCGACGAGATCGCAGCCGTAGGTTTTTACATACTCGCGCGCTTCCTCTCGGCCTGTGATCGGGTTGCGGCGGGCGAGCGGCAGCGGCCCGGCGGGCGCGGTCTTGGACGCGGCTTTCGGGCCGTGCTCCAGAGCCCGGCCGGTATAAACATCGCTGAACGCCGCTGCGTGTGTCTGCTCGTTGAACTTCCTCAACATGTCCGCGTAGCTCTGCGCGGCCGGCTTGGCGCCATACGGTTCGGTGACCAGATAGCTTATCACGCCGTCCTCGACGGTGATGTAAGCGGGCAAGCCGCGACCCGATTCCGTCGAGACACCTTTGTAGAAAAGCTTGTGATGGTGGAACGTGTCGCCGAACCACAACAGGCCCAACGGCGCGCGCACGAGCGCGTCGAAGTTCGGCTGGCCGGTGTAGTTTGCCGCGCTGGGCAGCGGTCCCGCCCGCACCACGAGGGTCCAGTCGCCTTCGTGCCGCAACTGTGCGCCGGCCAGTTTCGCGATCTTCTCACGCGGCAACTGCGTTGTCTTCACGCACAACGTGCCGCCGTAGGGCCGCAGCGCCGCAAAGGCTACTTCGAGGAAGTTCTCACTCGCCGCGGAGGGTTCTTCGCAGACGATGAGATTCGCGAGATACGGCGGCAACCCAAACGCCGCCGGCTCCCCGACGTGAGCGGCAATCTTCCCGCCATAGAGTCCCGCCGCGTCCAGTCGCTGCCGAAACGCGGCGACTTTCTTCGCGTCGCGATCCACCGCGACGACGCGCAGCTTTGACTGCGCCGCCAATTCTCCGGCGAGCTTGCCGTCGCCCAAGCCCAACACCAACGCGTAGCCTTCGCTCTGTCCGCTCAGTCGCAGCAACGCGCGCGCGCCCTCGCCCGGCTCGACCGCCCGCGTCTGTGTCGCATATCGCGCAGGCTGGATCTGTTTCTTGCCGAAGCAGTAGATGCGACCCTCGCGGGTGATGACAAACAACCGGCCATTTGCCGCGAGCATGGTATGGATGGTTCCCTCGACGCCGGGAAAACCGTCGCGGAAACGGAAGTCACGCGAGCCGGCACGAATCGCGCCCGCCACACCTTCTTTCACACGGTAGGATTCCTTGCCGATGGTGACAGTCTCCTGCACCGCGTCGCCGGCATCCCTGCGGCGACCGATCTGCCCGACGGTCTGCAATCCCCCATCGTGCATCTCCGCGTCAATCTCCGGGTCAACACAGAGCCGGCCGTCAGCGTCACTCGACAAGAACCATCCGCCCGTCTGGCTGTCCTGGCGGCCATGGCCGAAATCAAACGACAGCAGTTTGCCCGTTGCCGGATCGAGAAACGCAGGAAAAGCGCGGCTGCTCGGCACCACCAGCCGCCCTTGATTGATCAGGAGATAACCCTGTGGCGACGGCCCTCCAAAGGACAACGCACCGTGCGGATGCACCAGATACAACGAACCCATGCTGTCGTTGACCCACAGTGTGCGGCCGGTCCGCGCGTCGAGTGCGTGGATAAAGATGCCCTCGAACGGCCAGACGCCCGCCGCGAAATACACGCGCCCGCCGTCGAGCACCGGCCCGCCGCGCGCGGGCCAGACCGAGATCAGCCGCTCGTTGCCGAGCGCCTTGCGGTTCGAAGGCGCGCCGCGGACTTTCCACAACAACTTCCCGGACGCCGCATCGAGGCAATAGAGACGACCATCGTCGCAGGAAAAATAGAGTTTCCGTTCCCAAGCCACCGGCGCGAACCGCACCGGGCCATCGGCGTAAAACCGCCACTTCTCCGCGCCGGTCTCAGCATCCAGCGCCGTGACGCTGTCGTTGCGCGAGGAGGCCACGAACATCGTCCGGCCCATCACGATCGGCTCGTAGCCGAGATCGAACTGCACCCGTTCCTGCCGCACTTGCCAGAACGCCGGTTTCAGCGGCGGATACTCCCGCACCCACTGCAAGTGCAGTTCTTCCGGCAGCGCCTCGCCGGAGCTTGCCGTCCTTCCCGCGTCGCATCGCCACATGGGCCAGTCGGCCGCCGGGAGGTTCGCCGGCACCAACAACGCCAGCACGAGGAGGAATCGAAATCGCGAGTTCATGGTTTTTCCAAAATCAACTCCACGCCGCAAAGCACCGGGCCGAGGTCGGAAGTCGGGGAGGGTTGGAGCTTCACTTCGAGTTGTGGACTCAAGGACACGTTCTTGAATTCCTTGACCACACCGCGATTGGCGGCGCCGGCGGCTCTGACGATGTCGAAGTTCTTCAGCACCGGCTGGCCTTGCAGCAGCACGTCGAAGACGCGCCGGCCGGGCGCGGCGTTGTCCGGCTCCATGAAGTAGAGGCGGACGGTATAGCGCGCGGATGGCAATGACGCAGGACTCGCAGCGGACGCCGTCGCCGTTTCGGTCCGCGTCCCGGCGGCAACGGCCGCGCCCGCCGCTTTGTTCTTGCCCGAATCCTTATCGCCTTCGTCCTCGTCCTTTGACGCGGCGGGCGCGGCTGGCAGCGGCGACTTCAGCGTCTGCGGCGTGATGACGATGGACTGGATGTCGCGCAGGCCGGATGCGAAAACCCACGCAGGGCCGTCACCGGAAACGGCGCTCGTGTGACGACGGAAGATGTTGGTGGAGGAACCCGTGATGGTCACAGGCAGTTGCGGAGAGATGCTGCCGGTGGAGGGATATTCGAGCCAGAGCGTGCCGTCGTTTGCCACGTGGTCGCCGGGCGCGCCGAGGTTGATGCCGACGCGCGCGATGCGTGTGCCTTCGGGCGCGTCGAAGCCGGCGAAATTGTAGGTCCACATCTCGGCCTCGGGCATGGACACGAGCGCGAGCGAGGTCTGGTTCTGATATGGGCAACTGCACGTGCGGGTGTAGTCGGGGGCGTTGAGGACGCCGTTGGCGACAATGAGGTTGGCGCTGCAACCGGACTTGAAGCCGCCGAGGTTGCCGGTGCCCGCGTGGGTTTGCAGGTCGTAAAATCCGGCAGCGCCGGAACGGAACGTCATCAGGTTCTCCGCCGCAATCGGCGTGTTGCAGCCGTAGGTGCGATAGATTCGCCAAGGTTGCGGCTCGCCGGTGAGCGGGTTTGTGATGAGGTGCGGCTTGCCGTCGAGCAGACTGTAGGCGCCGGCGGATTGTTTGTAGGAGGTCGGCGTGGTGATGATGAGGTCGTGGTGGAGAATGCACGGGCCGGTGTATTTGAGCGCGGTGTTTCGCCACACCTCGCTGCCGTCCTTGGCGCGAAGCATCGCCATGCCCTCCTTTGCCTCGTCCTTCAAGCGATCGCTGGCGCTTGCGCCAGCCTGAAGCAGGAGGTCGCGTTCCTTCGAGTAACTCAGCCATGAGCCGAAGATGTCCTTCGTGTTTTCCCACAGCAGTTTCCCGGAGCGCAGGTCAAAGGCGGCGATGCGGTAGCTCGCCGCGACCTTCTCGCCGCGCGCGGCGGCCTTCAGTTCTGCGCTGCGCGGCAGCCGGTCGAGGCAATAAACGCGCCCGCTGCCGGCAACGATGCCGTTGTGGACAAAACTGTGGCGCGCGTCAGCCCGCCAGAGTAGCGCGCCGGTGTGCCGGTTGAACGCGGCCAGTCCGCGGCTGGCAGCGAAGTCGCTGATGGCGGCGAGGAAATCAAGGCCCGGCGACGGGAATCGCTTGTTGAAGCGGGCGAAGTCGGCGCCGCCAAGCAACACGTCGCCGCAGACGCCGATGTAACCCCAGTCGCCACCGGGCATCGGGATCGTCTGCAGAATCGCGCCGCTGGCCGCATCGAGGACCGCACAGTGGTTGCTGACGGCGATATAGACCTTGTCCTCCGTCGCGACGAAGTTCGAGCCGCGCGCATTGGCGCCGGGCATGTGGCGCTGGCTGTAGAGCGTCGTCAGGGAATTCGCGAGATGCGTGTTGTCGTGATAGACGCCGGAGGTGTTGAGGCCGGGGACGACTGTTTTCCACAACACGCGCCCGGTATAAACGTCGCGCGCGCTCAAGCAGTCCATGCCTTCGATGAACAACCGGCCGCCGATGACCTGCTCGGACGGGCCGTGGCCGTGGCGCGGCAGCACGTCCATGTGCGTGTTGCCGCCGAACCACAACAAGCCGACCGGCAGCTTCAGTACGCTGTCGTCGGACTTCACCGTGTTGGCGACATCGCCATATTGGTGGGTCCAATCCGCCGCCCCCGGCAACGCTCCCTCGCGCACCACGCACACGGCGTTGGCGAAGGTTTTCACTTTCGCCTTGGGCATGTCGGCGGCAGCGACACTCTTCGCGCCGGCAATCCACAGCGAGCCGCCGTAAGGCCGCAACGATTCATAAACCTTTCGCAGCGTCGCTGGAGCCAACGGGCTTTCAAGCACAATGAGACTGGCGATATAAGGTGGCGCGCCAAATGCATCCGGTTTCGCCGCCAGCAATGCGACGCGTTTGCCATAGAGGCCCGCCGCGTCCAACTGTCGGCGCAAGCGGTCCACTTTTGCGGCATCGGCATCCACGCCGATGAGATGCAGTTTTGATTCCGCTGCCAGCGCCGCGATCAACCGGCCGTCGCCCAGGCCCAGCACGAACGCGTAGCCTTCGCGCGCGCCGGTCCGCTCGATGATTTCGCGAGCCTGTTCCTGCACGGAAGATGGAACAGCATCTGCCGGCGTGGTGGTTGCTGACGCCAACGCAGCCGGAGGTCGCGTTCCACCTTCGGATGAACCGAAGGCCATGATGCGGCCTTCGAGCGTCACTGCGAAGAGCATCCCGTTGGCGGCGAGCAGGCGGCGCACGGTTCCCTGGACGGGCAGCGACCACACAACGGCTGCCTTGCCGCCTTTCTTCGGGATCTCAATGGCCACGATAGTGTTCGAGCCGGCGGCGTATAGCCTGTCGCCGGCACGAATGAGGTCGCCGGAACCATCGGCTTGAATCTCCCACTGCAACGACTTGTCCGCCTTCCACGCCTGAATGACTTTGACGGACGCGCCATCCGGAGCGCTCTGCCTGGCGCGGCTTACGAGCGTCTCGGCAAGCTGGACCTTCTTTGCCGCGGAGCTTTCCGCTATTGCTGCGCGTTTGATGGCGCTGGCGTCAGCCATGTCATGGGCGTCAGCGAGATCGTTCCTGGCTTTGATGTGGGCTTGACGTGCCGTTTCAAGTTTCAACTCTGCCTCCGCGCGCGCGGCGAAGTTCGTGGAGCAACTCGCGGCGCCATAGATGTGCGTATGGCCCAACACCGGTTCATCGACCGTGA
>Ga0265297_10011001_pt1 | contig 11199 bp, 9 predicted proteins | sample Munlanlwell13791_FD_192502 | JGI IMG/M metagenome (GOLD analysis project Ga0265297, IMG submission 192502) | Leachate microbial communities from a municipal landfill in Southern Ontario, Canada - Leachate well 137-91 | ecosystem: Engineered > Solid waste > Landfill > Unclassified | place...
TCAGCGCCAAATCCAACTTCCGGCCAGGTTTAAAATCGTTATCCTGTGTAACGTCCGTATCTCTGTCAATTATGATTGTATCGCCAGAATCCCAATTTTTAAGTGCCCTCGCTCCAGAAGCGTATGTAACTGTAGTAATATATCCGCCGGAACTGAATTTATTATTTTCCCCTGTAACTTCATATTCAGTGCCATAGGCTAAAATTGTATCAACTCCGGCAGCGGTTCGTAAAGTCACCACCAAATCTTCAGCCTTGATAATCGGCGAAGTAAAATAAAACACCGAAGTCGAACCGTCACATACAGTTTCAAATGGAAAATTGGTTGCTGATACTGTCATTGGTTTTGCTCCTTATTTAATTGCATCCGCTTTTGAAAGTAAGTCTGTTTTTTTATCGGAACCTCTGGAACTGCCAAAATAATATGCCAATACCTGTTCGCACTTTGCAGACAAATAACCAACCAGAGTTCCAGCCAGTACCGATTCTACTTTGCCAAATCCAAACAAGGTTCCGCCAACCACAATAATAAATGCCGCAACAATAGCATACGCCAGAATCCGGTTTGCATTATCTTTAGAATCAGTATCACGTTTCCGAGCATTTTGAATATCTGCCAACTGCACACGGTATATTTCCAATTCCTGATCGCGTTGTTTCAGCTGGAAATCGTTTTCGGCCTGCACAAATTTTAATCTTATTTCCGTCATATCGGTACTATTCATTATTTGCGTAGCAATGGTTTCAGCAGATGAACCTTCCGGCAATCCAAACGACTTTGCCAAAGCACCTACCGCTGCTACCGCTGCCGCCACAGGAGCACCTACGCCAGTTGCCGCCAATACTGCTGATATGCCAGGAGCATAATTTCCAACTGCTTTTGCTATTTTCTGAAATATAGTTTCCTCTGCCATGATTAATTTACCTCCTTATGCTAATATTCCGCCTGCTTCAGTATAGATTTCCTGAAGTGCGGATATTTTCTGCTGATGTTGCCCATAATTATTCCCCGGAAAACTTGCCCATATTTTACTACACTTTTTCACAGCACGTTCAAAATTCCCTGCATCCACATCATCAAGAGCCTTGCATTCCTTAATCTGCTGAATGGCAATGGCATCCTGTGACGGTGCGGAAAAATCAGGTAGTTTAAGTAATTTTTTGTAGTAATCATAATAACGGGAAAGTAATTGATACCGGCCTGCCGCTGTGGATTTTAACTTTGAATTAATTACAACCAATTGCCGTGGATGGTCATTGTAAGAAAAGAATAATTCCCCGCCAACCAACACATTATATCCATTTTCTGATTCTGGAATGGTTGATGTTCCTTCACTCCACGCAATCATATCCAAAAATGCTTTGCGATTTTTATTATTTATCATCTACCCTTTGCCCCACATGCGCCCTAATAATGTTATTTGTGTTTTCAGACAACTTTTTTAATTCATCCAATGAATGAATAATATACGAATTACTGGTTTCTATTTTTGTAATCCGCGATTCATGCCTAAAAAGCTTATTGCAAATATATCCAATTACCATAACAAACAGTAAAATCACCTGCCACAATTCAACCTCGAATTTCATTATTATTCCTTTTCGCAACTTCATTTATTTTACTGCTTTTTCCCCTGCTCTCTTTACTTTCCTTTTAACATGTGGGCATCCAACTTAGATTCAACTCTTTCATTAGTTCTCTTATTTTCATCCAGCAGCCTTAATATATTGGAGTAGTTGGTTTCTAATGCGGTAAGACGGTTATTATTAACATCAATGTTTGTCTGCATGATATTCATTTTTGACTTTACCGCAGTAGCCTCTACTCTAACATCGTTCAGCCATGAATTACTAAACCATCCAACCAAAACAAGAAGCAGCCATACCACCCATTTACCTGTCGGATAAAAACCATTAGCTTCTCTTCTTCTGTTAGGTGCAACCATTTACTATTTTCCCTTTAGTTATTTACAAAGCTCTATAAATTTATACATTCTCTTATGGTAACTTCTCCGTCAGTAAATAAAAAGTGGTGCTTCCAGCCGTTAGACTAGCCAACGTAGTCGCTGCTCCTGTTGTAGCGTCAATGGTCGCATAGACAGCAGTCGTTCCGGTCCATGACGGCATATACGCACCCTGCTCTTTAGCCGCACGAGTCATCGCCGTACCCATGTCAGCGTCTAAATCACCAACAACTATCGGTGCAGCGAATACATTATGTACAGCTAATATCTCAGCTGCACCCTCTGCGGTAACGCCTACCTCTAATGTAGCAGCGGTAATATCCGTTCCGGCGTAAGCCACTGTCGTATCAGCATAGGCAGCAACTAATCTTGTTTTTGCGGGTAGTGTTGCGATGACGATGCCTTTGGTTAAATCACTGTCGGTGTAGGCTGTATAGGTCGTAGTTACTTTATAGACCTGTTGGATAACCGCTCCTGTATGATTTACCGTTATTCCAGTTCCAGAACCGGAAGTAATTACTGAAGCGGTATTTTTAAGTTGACCAGTTCCAGCAGGGGTTAGTGTAATATCACCATCGTCCGTTCCAGAGCCACCAGTAATGTACTTAATCTGCATATTCCCCGCAGTGGCAGGGTCTATTTGAAGTCCTTCGTAGTTTGTTCCGTCATTTGCTGTTTTCCAGAAATTTACTTTGCCATCACCGAGGATGGAGAGGTATTCGGTAGAATGATTTTTTATATTTAATATTGTTTCGGTGGCAGCTAATGCTTGAACGGTTGCTCTTATATTTTTTCTCGCTACAAATGATATAGCAGGAATATAATCGGTGGGATCACTCGCACCCAAATAACCTTGAAACAATATGCCAGAAGTTAAGCCAGTATCCGACAACCCCCTTATTAAAACACCACCATCACTTGAATTAATCTTACGAATAGACATATATGTATCTACTTCTTCATATTCGGTTGTGGGTTGCGCAACATCACTGGATTTTAATGTTATTATATTGTCATCATTACCACCTTGATTGACAGTAATACCTTGCACGGAAGTGGTATTGGTATTATCATTAATAAAGATAGAACCATTAGGCATTAACCGAAATGTATTATTTAATTGATAATCAAGCCCGGCTATAAGCGGATTTGCTTCGTACGAACCAGTCGGCTCAGAACCGACAACTAACGTTGCTACATTGCTTGATGTAGTTAGGTCAGATTGCAAGTCCATCATTGATGCCCACGTTGGAGCGACAAATAATGAAGATGGAGCTTTGGCAATATACCATCCACCATTATAGATTCCACCATTTTTATTGATTGCGCCGACTTTAACACTGTCAGTAGCTCTGTACCATTCCATTGAATTGCCAGTTGATTCAGTTCCTTTTGGCGATAGACTAACTAAAATACTATCATTGGCCGTACCTTTTATTGTTACCATTGCATTGGCGGCGGCAGTCGTACCCATTTCTAAACGGGTTACGTTGGCGACACTAGAAACAGTAAGGTCAGTAAACGAGCCATTAATAATTCCCGTAAGATTTCCGCCGGTAATATTGGCGTTGGTAGACGATAGATTTCCGACCGTGCCAGTGCCTACGTTAAATCCTGTCCACGTTGCGCCCGTAGCATTCACCGCTCCGGAAACGGTCAAATTGGCAGTGCTGAAATTTGTTATACCGGTTATGTTACCGCCAGTGATGGCTACGTTGGAAGCATTTGTAAGACCTGAAACCAACGGAGTTGGAGGGAAAGCATAAACATTAACTGCGATCAATAAACTTATAAATATTCCAATTAACTTTTTCATACTTCCTCCTTATTCAACCCAGCATTCAAAGTATAAAGTAACCTGATCGCCGGTTGTTCCAATATCACTAAGGGTAAGATAAAGTTTTCCGTAAATTGCCGGATAAGCATTGTAATCTTCAGCCATACTTATTCCGGTGGTATCGGCAGTATTAGAATAACCTGTATGAACGAAAAACGCCGTGCCCTGGGCATCGGATAAAGTTACATCAATAGTCGTGTCCGGCGCCACCGTGGTTAATCCAGGGGAAACTTTCATGATCATTAATGTTGTACCCATTGCGTATTTCTTCAGGTCGGCAGGCATCTGCGCAACAAGGTCGGTTGCCGCCAAAGAAGAACCATCAGACGTACATATAACCTTCCACAATAAATAATGTCCAGACCTGCTTACTATGCTCGGTGTCAATGTCCATGTTGCAAATGCCTGTGAAACCATCAGGAAAAATACTACCGCTGCCAATAACAATCTTTTCTTCATCTTACTTACCTCCCCTATTTTTATTATTATGATCTTTGTATATGACTTTTTTCTTCCACCATCCCGGCTCGTCCCGTTCCAGAGGCGGAGTTAATCCGGCTTCCTTATAGGCTTCAATAATTGTAGCAAAGTCCGCACGGCCTCGAAGATACTGTGCTTTGAATTCTATGTCTGTCTGTGTCATGGCTGTTCCTCCGCTTTATCTATAAATTCATTTAATTTATCTAATTCTTCGCCATTGAGTTTTTTTCTGGCACGATCAATTTTTTCTCTATAAATATCCTCTAATTCAAATCTTTCATTTTCAGATAATTTCGACCAAGCATAAATCATAGCATTTATAGACAAGGTAGAAAAAACATCTTGCATCGGTGTCAGTTCTGATCTTTTTATAATATTATTTTGTTTTTCATTTGACCAGTTATCATAAACATTTTGCTGTTCTTCAGTAAGTTCTTTTCCTTTTCTTAATTTATTTACAATATCTTTGGTTTGCTTGCTGTTGTCTTGATAAGTATTTGCATTAATACCAATTAAATCAACAATAGCACCGGCAACTTTATCAGCAGAAACATCATCTTTTATATTTATAACATTTTGAATACTAATTGGAGTGAAAGAACGATAGGCTGCATCACTCCATGTAAATTCATTATTTTCTCTGTTTTTACCTTTAAGCCAAAAAACAACAGCACTTGTAGGAGGAGAAGTTTTATTTATAAGAAAGTCAATCAAAGCATCAAAAGGAGAACGCTTGCCATAACCAACTCCATATTTAATCATAAGTCCTGATTGAGTATCTTTGGTTTCTTTTGTAATAATGCGTGAAGCCAATGTAACGATAGATGCGGCACCGCCTGTAATATCAAAACGAGTATCATTAATTTTTATTTTTCCAAAGTCGGAACTGCGGGGATCAGTTTCAGCACTTCCCGGCATTAAAGCATTTGCAACTGTTATCATTACAGCAGTTTCACCAACTATTTTTAATAAATTTAGTCCAGCTTGTTTTCTGGTAAAATTATTTTCTAATCCCGCACCAAAACCGTGCATTGTTAAAACATCAAGATTAGCTTTTAACATTTTTGGTGCCCAAAGAATTATTCTGACAATGGCAGGTTCGCCTCGCTTTCCCCATTGACCGCGAGCCGTAAGAGAATTTATTAATTTACCCAAACTTTCAATGTTTTCTTTATTGGCCATATCAACGCCATTTTCTTTAGCTTGCTTGGATAACATATCGTATAAATCTGTTCTCATTCTTAATGCGCTACCGGTAAATGCCTGTTCACTTGCTTTAAAAACTCTACCAGCAACGGGTATTCTTTCCGGTAATGTTGCAGGATATTGTTCTTCTGACTTAGCAATTATTTTAGCTTTCTGATATTCACCATTTAAAAAATTATTCCTCGAATAAATATCAGCCAATAAAGCATTTTTAGTTTCCTGCCCACCAATAGTTTTTGCAAAATCAATGAAAGAGTTTTTAGCGCCCGGCCACCATGCAGTAGGATGTGTCATTAAAGTTTTTAATCCCTGTCTACCAAGAAATGAATTATCCAAAGTAGCAACCATTGCTATTGAATTATTCGTTATGGTTTGGATTACATCTTTCCCAACATTCAATACTGCTTTTGCCGGATTATCTTTAAATTCTACTTGTGCCTGTTTTAATCTATCAGAAAGAATTTCCTTTATTGTATTGCTTCCTGTTTTTAAATCAGTAACATAATTTTTATAAGCAACATCCGCTGCACCGTACATGGCCTTATCTTGAATATTTTCCCATCCGGTTTCGGGATTATGTTTCTTTCTCAATTCAGATTTTAAATTAGAAAGTTTCATTAAATTAGAAACTTCTTCTTTTGTTACCGTACCAGATGATTTTATTATTGTCTGATAATCTTTTTTAAGACGATCATATTCTTCTTTTAATTTTTTACCTTCAGAATCCAACTCAAACTTTCTTTTTTCTTCAAGGGTAAAATCATTATTTATAATCTTATCTGTTAATTTCTGAATCTCATTTTCCATTCTCGTTTTCTGTGTTTTCTGATAAAGAGATTCTTTCCAGCCTTCCGGAAGAACAGTATCCTTGACTTTATCCCAAATATCTTTAAGATGAGGCTTTACCCATTCACCAACATCCTGAATCATTTTTACCGACCAGTTTTTAAAACTTCTGGCACCGGCTTCAAAATGATAAGTTCCAATTTTACCCAGCTTAACTGCAATTGTGGGATCAATACCAACATTCATCTGTAACCCGAATTGTTTTCTTAATTCATCCCTCAATACTGTATATTCTTCTTTTTTAACAAGTTTGTTTAACGATCCGTATTCAGCTTTTTTAGCTGTAATTTCAAGATGACCAACCAGTTTTATTTTTGCATTGTCCAGTTTTGTTTTAATTGCTTCTATTTTACTGGAATCGGTTTTCACTTTTTTACCGGTTGTTTTTTCTGTTTGTGAACTTCTTTCTTTTGCAATATCCTGAAGGTCACGAATTGGATCATCAACAAGTCTTGAATCCGCCGCTTTGATAGCCTGTCCATATTCACTTAATTTAGAAGGTATAGTTGATTCAGTTGCAAGTTTCTGAACAGTATCAACATCACCTTCGGTTAAGGCGCGTATTTTAACAGCTTCATACATTGTCGCTTCACGCACACCTTCAGGTGGTTTTTCTTCGCCCATAGCCATGCGTTTAGCTTGTTCGTAATCAGCATTCATTATTTCTTGTGCGCGATTAGCCTGATCCTTCATACTCATTGTTTCGTATTGAGGCAATTCACCAAAATCTTCTGTAAGTTTCTTTTCAATGGCATCTGCTTCGGCGCGAACAGCTAATTGGCTTTCTTTGGTTTCTTTCGTTTCATTGTTAATCGTACCCTTTTTCGCTGGTTTTTCCGGTATACCCTCTAAATTGGTTTGTTGGCCGGGTTTGGGTTCAACTGGTTTAGTTGCTATTTCTTGCTCGGTATAATCCTTCAAGACTGATTCGGAAACTGGTTTTGCATTTTTCATCATTTCAGAAGGTGCTCTGAATGATACAAAACCAGATTTTATATCTGCACCAGTATCATCAAACGATTTTTTTAAATAAGGACTATCTATCGGAACATCAATGTATTCAATTCCACTATTTTTATTTTTAGCGTAACCAGCTGCATATCGAATATCAGGTGTTACATCTGCTGCATTACCTAAGGATGTTCCCCCATGATAAAATCTTACATAACCTTCTGTAACAGGTGCGACTATTTCATCAAGTTCTTTTTTATTCATTTCCCACGGTTTCTTGGCTTGCGAGGTTGCCGCAGGTTCAACTTTATTCTTTGCCTGTAACTCTGCCTCATTAACAGAAATAATGCCATCCACACTCATATTTTTGACATTTTCAGGGGTAAAGTGTTCGGAACTTGCAACAAGATCAGAAATAGGCATTTCAACCTTTTCGCCCAAAAACTTTGCTTCATAATAAACAGAAGAATCTTCAAACATTTCTTCCGGCTTTAAACCCTTAGTAACCAAAATATCATTAACTTCTTCCATTGATATTTTTATTTTTGAAAAATTCTGTGTAACATCTTCAACAAAATTCTTAAACAATACCGGATCACGTTTTGCAAGTTTGGATTCCTTGGCAGTATCAAGAATTGTTTGAATATGGTCTGCCATTTTAATAGAAACAGTTTTAGACAATTTTCCAACAAGAGGGTAAGCTGCAAACTCTGCTCCTGTTTCAACTGGATAAATAATTGACTCGGGCGCACCAGTTGATTGTAAAACAGGTTTTACCAGTTCTCTGCCAATATTAGCCGGTACACTTAAAATAGGTTGCGGAGTTGCACCCAATATTGAAACAGGTCTATTTATATCTTCTGATATATTCTGGCCTTCTTCAGATTGTGGTTTGTATGTAAGAAAATTAGCAACTCGTTCATGCAAAATTTTAGCAGTTTCAACATCTGCTGTTCCGGTCATTGCTTTGCTTAAACCTAATATTCCAATACCGGCAACCGCACCAACAGTTGTTCCAACAATTCCCGTTGTTAAATTTAAAGCATTTTCATAATCACCATAAAGAACATTATTGAACCGTGAAATAAATTTACAAACCGATTCCATTTTACTTAATGACTTGGTATCATCATGCGCCACTTTCGCAAATTCAATATTACTCATGTGCTGGGCAGTCTTATCTTTTAATCCAACAAAGTTTTTAATCGTATCGAACATGCCAGCAGGAGAAGGTTCATTGTTTGCCGGAGTTGCAAAGGCCGCAGGGATTCCCTGGGCAACGGCATCTTTACGGTTTTGAGTGTATTTATCCGCATTAATACTATGGGCAACAATAGCTGATTTAGTAAGGTCAGAATTGGTGTCCTGAATAGGTTGATTATCAAAGGGATCAACTATATTTGTTTTATTCTGATTGTCGAAAGGGTCAACTATCATTTATATTTTCCCTTGTAATACTTTATTAATTCATCATCAGAAACGCCATTATTGACTTTTCTTGCCGCATTTAACCATGTATTAATATCAGGTTTGGTTGTCTTATCCCATTTATTTCTGGAAGCATTCCAGTCCTGATTAAAAGTTCCACCAGCTTTGTCGTAGATATATTTTGCCGCTGTAACATTTGCACCAACTTCTAATAAATCATTTGCATTTTTTATAATACCTGCTTGTTGAAGTTCTGGTATGTGAATACTATTTATTTGAAATAATCCATAATCAGTTGTTCCATTGGTATTTTTATTTACAGCCTTAGGATTACCACCTGATTCTGCTTTCATTACTGCTAATGCTTTTTGTGATTCAGAACCAAATGCATTGGAAATAATATTTTCAGGTCTTTTATTTTCAGGCATCGTATCATCATACTTACTTAATATTGCCGCTTTATTTTTAACTTCCATAAGGTGTTTTTCGGTTTTAGTCGTACCTATTGAAATACCCATGAACGATTTCTTTTCATTCACAATAACATGCTGTAAGCCTTTGATAATAGTTGCCTGCGCTTCATCAGAAGTAAGATTCCGGGCTAATCTCTTTTCTTCAGCGTAAAGAAAATTAGCCGCTGAACCCATTAGTTTTTGTTGTTCATCAGATTTAATTCCAGCGGTGGTTAACATTGTTTTTACCGCATCAGTTTTAAATCTGGCATAATTTGCTTCTTCAGGATTCTTTAAATATTTTTGTCTGGCTGCAAGAAGTTTTTCAATATCAGCGCGTTTTAATCCACGCTTCAAACCTTCTTCTTTTATTTCTGCTACCGTAGATGTGGTAAGTTTTTGTGAATCCATCATGTCAATCATTATACTATCAGTAGTTGTCCGATCTTTTTTATTCAACTCATTTTTAATTTTAGACATTTGACTTATGGCTGATTTATTTCCTTTGGCCGCCGCTTCTTCCAACTTTTTATATTCAGGAGAATAAACTATTTCATCAACTGTCATGGCACGTCCTTGTTCCCATGCCTTATTCATTTTATCTTCAATGGCTCCATAATAATTATAAACAGTATCAATTTCAGCAACGTGCCTGTCGGTAATCGCCTCTGATATTCTTCTTTTAATATATGAAGCACCTTCCAAATCCAAACCGTGTTTTTTCATATTTTCTGGATTTTCAAGGTAAATACTCATTTTATTTAAATCGCCGTTAAACTTTTCATATAAATCAGAATAAGCCTGTGTATTGTTCTGATCTTTAAAAACACTTTTCATCTGCCTGCTTAAATCATCATAAACCTGCGCACCCTTTAATTCACCCGCCCATTTTTCCAAATAAGCCTTTGCGTATTCTACCTGTCCTGAAGCGATTGTGGCCTGAATAACACCAGAAGCGTAGGAAACCGTTGCTTTGTTTTTTACAATTTCAGGAATTTCTCTGCCGATAAATGTATTATTTAACCGGTCAATCATATCATCGTAAGTTTCCTGAACAGTAATAGGACTATCGCCAAAAGTTGCTCCACGTTTAATGGAATTGGTTACAATGTCTGATCTTACACTTGCATCATATTTTTGCTGTGCTTCAGCCTGCCATGTTGCAACATGGGTAAGATTACTATTTTTTAACTTACCCAAAGCAATAGATAATTTTTCAGTTATTCGTGGATCAGCATTTTTTAAAGCATCTTCATTGTATTTTTCAAGAGCAAAAGCACCTTCTTGAAATACTCCATAAGGATTAACGCCAGGCTGGTCCAACACATTCTTGACTTTTAATATCATTTCAAGTTGAGCATCATTGGCCTTGTTCAATTCAGCTTCAAGAAGGTTTGCTTTTTCCCGTTCTTCCATCATTTGCGCTGAAGCAGTAATTCGTTCACCAACATTCATACCAGTTGCCGCTAAATTCTGCATTGCCCGAATATCTTCAGGGGTATCAGTCGGCATGAGAACATTAGGCGCCCCAGGATTTATCTTTTCTTTACGTTCATATATTGGAATAGGTATAGGCATTATTTCAATCCTTTATACTTTAGCTGAAGCACTCGGCGTATATTTATTCATTATTGAAGTCGCCGCATTTCCAAATCCTGTAAGCAATGATGAACCGGCATTAATAGTCCCGGCTCTCTGTGCTTGCTGTCCCTGCATACGGTAAATTGCCGCCTGTGATTCTGATTGTTTTGCCTTGATTTCACCACTGTATCTAATCGCCAGAGCATCCATTTCCATTTCACCGGCCTGGGCACCTAAAACTTCCAGTGGAGTTCCTTCACTTAAATCCACCCCTGAAGCAAGATAAGCAACTCTCTGACGCGCGCGCATCTTTGCAGCTTGTTCACGTTGCTGAGTTTCTTCGAATGCCGCCGCCTCCCGTTCGGATTGAGCCTGTGCTTCCATAACTTTAGCATTATAATCAGCAGCGGCTTTTTGTGCTTCCGCCGCATCCATAGCCGACATTGCACCCGCAA
>Ga0265297_10011002_pt1 | contig 11198 bp, 9 predicted proteins | sample Munlanlwell13791_FD_192502 | JGI IMG/M metagenome (GOLD analysis project Ga0265297, IMG submission 192502) | Leachate microbial communities from a municipal landfill in Southern Ontario, Canada - Leachate well 137-91 | ecosystem: Engineered > Solid waste > Landfill > Unclassified | place...
GGCCATCCTGGGGGGACTCAACAGCCTCCCCGGGGCCATTGTGGGAGGCCTGATTATCGGTGTCGCCGAAAGCCTGGCAGGCGGATTCATATCCGTGGCATTCAAGAACACCCTGGCCTTTCTCATCATCATCGCGGTCCTGCTAATCCGGCCGGAAGGCCTCTTGGGAACGGAATTCAAGGAACGGGTATAAGCGCTCACCCAATTGAAATCTTGCCGTAACTAAAAAAAATGCCTATATTTGTTTTATGTAACACTTCAGGTGTGCGAAAAAGTTCCGTGGTATGCCCTGTATCCAGTGTTCCGATCGAAATGGCCGGAAATCATCCTCCTGCTAAAAAAGGAGTCCATAGCGCTATGAATAGCTATCCTATCCCCAATCCAGATGAGCGAAACAGAATCGAAGCAGAGACTCGATCCGAAGTGAGTCTCTGCTGGATGTGTAGTACCTGTGATTCCGAATGCCCCGTGTTCAAAGCAACAGGGAGATTGCGACCCCAGAAGATCGTCAGAATGGCCAATCTGGGTTTTCTCAACGATGTCATCTCCCTCCCTGACATCTGGTATTGCCTCACGTGCAGGCGCTGCAACCAGGCATGTCCCAATCTGGTAAGACCGGCCCAGGAGGCCATTTATCCTTTGTTCATAGAAGAGGTTGATTCGTTATGGGGCGCCCATTCTGCTTAGGGGAAACGTCTCATGTTCAGGGCGGGATGTCGCGGCAAAGATAGCAAGGAAATCGGGATAATGGATAAGGGTCACACTCGATTCAACCGGAAGGTCTGTCGAAAAAGAGAGGCATGGGGAGGAGGGATCTCGAACTACTTGAAAAATGGCATATCCGGTGCGTCCGTAGCCCTTCTGTTCCTGATGGTTGTGGGCGTTGCCGATGCAGACAACCTCATGATGAAAAACGGCGAACGCCTTTGCGGAAAGGTGGTCTCCATGTCCAAGGGAAAGCTGTTGTTAAAGACATTCGATGCGGCGGAAGTCACCATCAGATGGGAGGATGTGGCGAGTCTCAGCACGGAAGAGCCTGTGGAGGCCTGTCTGCGGGACGGAGAGACCCTCATCGGAAAGATCATGGCCGTAGAAGACAACACACTCGTCCTTATGCCAGCCGGCGGCAATGGTCCAGTGGTTCTGAAGATGGCCCAGATCAAAGCGCTGGAACAGCCCAGAGAACCGGCCGGGTGGGATTTCGGCGTCGATTTATCGGGCAGGTTCAGCAAGGAAACCGGGAACACCACTGTTGAAAAATACGATATGATCAGCGATCTGACGATCTCCAAACTGTCGAACGTCATTAAGCTATATGGCGAATTCCACAAAGAACGGATCAACGAGGAGCTGAGTAAAAACAATGCCACAGGTTCAGGAAGCTATGACCTCTTTCTCGACAAAAAGTGGTTTCTATTTGGCAACGCCACGGCAAAAACTGACAAAGTGAAGGGGATGGATCTATCGGGCAATGTTGCCGCAGGGCCTGGCTACCAGGTCTGGAGATCGAAGGAGAAAAATCTCTCCATCAAATTTGGGCCGGCCTATGGATATGAAAAATACCCTAACCCTATGGACTTCCTAAATAACGAAAAGGAGCGGGACTCCCTTGCCGGCTACTGGGCCCCCAAATTTGACATGTGGTTTTTCCGCGGATTCTTTCAGCTGTTTCATGATGATAATGTCGTCTACGATTTTCAGGACAGCGACAACTGGGTGGTCCGCACCCATACCGGAATTCGAGTACCGATGCTGCGTCACTTCGTTGGCTCTTTTCAATTCAACTATGAATACGACAACCAGCCGGGAGCGGGGAAAAAGAATGACGACCGGTCGTGGAAATTTGGTCTGGTATGGGCCTTTTAGCGCCGGGGTCAATCCCTTTGAGCCCTGAGCTATCAGGTTTGAGCTCTCTATATAGGCAGAATCCAAATTCCCCTTGATTCGGGAGCAGATCTCATGCAACCAAAGAAGACGAACGGGCTGTCAGTCTGCATCATTTGTTACAATGAAGCCCGAAACATTCGGCGATGTCTTGACAGTGTCACCTGGGCGGATGAAATTATCGTTGTGGATTCCCTGAGCAGCGACGAAACGGTTGAGATCGCCCGGGAATACACCAATTCCGTCTTTCAGAGGACCTGGACAGGGTATGCAGACCAGAAAAATCACGCCCTTTCAAAGGCCCAAGGGGACTGGGTATTGAGTCTGGATGCGGACGAGTCCATCGCCCCGCAGCTAAGAGAGGAAATTTTGAGGGAAATAGCCAGGCCCCATGCAAGGGACGGCTATCGAATTCCCCGTCGGTCCTTTTACCAGGGGAGATGGATCAACCACAGCGGATACTATCCAGACCGTCAGTTGCGGCTTTTCAGGCGTAAAAAGGCCCGGTGGGTCGGGGGCCGGGTGCACGAACGGGTGGAGATAACAGGCGCGTTAGGAGAACTGAGAAACGATATTCTCCACTATCCCTATAAGGGGGTCATTTCCGGCCAGCTCAGGACTGTGGACAACTTCTCCGGGCTTATGGCGGCGGACCTGTACGAGCAGGGGAAACGGTTTCATCCCATTCTCCTTCTTTCTCGCCCCTTCTTCAAATTCCTTGAGGTCTATTTTTTGAAGAAAGGCTTCCTCGACGGCGTTCCCGGCCTCGTTATCGCCGCGACATCCGCCTACGCCCTGTTTGTACGCTATGTCAAACTGAGGGAGATCGAGAAGGGGCTTGGCCGATAGGAGGTTCATCCTTCCCATCGCCGCAAAGGGATTCTGGTTTGACCATCCCCCTCGGACCTCATGAAATCACACTGTACAGGATTATTTTTCCCACATCGGGATGATGCCACGACCCCAGTTTTTCGAGGTCGCCAGGTTCTCTTTGGTTTAAAAAGTCAAATCCGTCTGTTGGCCACACCTTCTCTTCCCAAAGAAAATAGGGAATATGGTTTCTTTTCAGGTAACCGATAAACACTTCATAGTCTTTGAAGACCACCTCATCAAATGGGTCAGGTTCCATCCCGAAGTGAGTCCTCGGGCAGGCAACCCCCCTGTAATCGAGATTGGCGTAAAAGGCCGACCAATCCGGAGTGCGCAAGGATTTAACGATTCTGATCTCTCTGTCGTTGCCCTCTCTATGGGCGATCAATTCGCCGATTTCCTTATAGATTGTCTTGTCCTCCTCCCTCGATTTCAGGTCCTTGGGCAGTGCACAGAGAAGGATCAGAAGACTTAGTATCGAAAGGGCCATTGATTTTTTCAAACGACATCGACTCGTTAACAGAAAAACCCCCTTTTGCAGGCCAAAGCCGATAATCACAAAAGCAGGAAGCATAAAAATCGCCCAGAAACGATCGAACATCATCCATGTCTGAATTACATGCAGATAGAACACACCGAAAAGAGAGACAGCCGTGAAAGACAGATAGAGAATCCGACGATCTTCCCTCAACCGATGCCATACGCTTCCAAGGCCAAGGATAAAGAGGATGAAAAAGAGATAAAAATACGCTTTGATCATATATTTAACGAGGGTTCCGAGGGCCACAAGCCAGACTAACTCTCTCGTCTTGTGGAGAAAATGCGGCGTGACCCCATCAAGAGGGTGTTCCATCAATCCCTCCAGCCCTGACCTGAGGGCTTCGTATGCAAGGACCGGGACCGACAACTTGTCCACGATATCATGCAGACGCAAGGTTTCCACAAGCGGTTTATCGAGGAAAATAACTGCCCACAAGATAAGGAGGAGGGCGCCCATAAGAGGGAGGGCAAAGGCTACCGCTTTCCTGATCCGCCTTTCCTCTGGAACTGTCAGAAGACAGACGCAGCCGATCAGGATGAAAACGAAAGACTCGATGCGCGCCCATGAGGCCATCAGAAAAGAAAGGCACGAAAAGAGGAGAAAAAGCCGATCGTTCTTCTCGTATGATCGAATAAAGAAGTAGAGTCCGAGCGACAAGAAAAACCAGCAGACCGGATCCCTGATAACCTCTGCGCTCCCTGAGACAAAAACAGGGAGCATGGCGAACACAAGGAGGGTCAATAAATTGATATCTTTTTCAAAGAAGCGCTTACATAGAAGATGAAGGGGTATCAGGGTCATGGAACCGAAAACGAGCGACACAAACCTGGCAGCGACCACCCACTCCTCAAACAAGGCATATGCGCCTGCAACAAAGAACGGATAGCTCGACACAAAACTGAGGCAGCACGAGGTCAGGCTGTTCCATTCCCCGAAATAAATGGCCTTTGCCTGGTGGATGTAATATACCCCGTCGGGATTGACGATATGGGTGTGCTGGCAGGCGAACAGTCGAATGACAACGCCCAGAAAGAATATGAGGACAAATCCTCGTGTCCCTGTGCCCTCGGGGGCATCGGGAGTGCCGTTCGGAAATGTGGCGGGGAAAGACGATGGGGGCACGGTCAACCCTTATTGAAGATGTTTTATGGCGAGCGGGAAAGTTCTTCTACAAAATCAGCTCACCCTCGAATGCGTTGTCATCCAGTTCCGGCGTCACCCGGCCTCCTGGTGGGAGAGAGTATATGGAAACCGGGCGGGCGTGTCAATGCACAGGTGTCGGCTCTCGAGCCCATATCTCAAATCCTTTCAGCCCTTCTTGACCTGGCCTGTATAAAAGGATAAAGTGCCCGTGACTAAAAAGATGGACACTCTCACGGCCCCTGGATCATCCTCAGGGGCGCTCACAGGAGGCAGTTTTTCTGTTGCTGTTTGGTGTTAACGAGGCCCGTTCGCCCGAATGTTCGGCATTTCTATCATTATTGTCAACTACAATACAGCCGATTTGCTGGCTCCTTGCCTAAGCTCGGTGAAGCCCCGGTCTGACCTGGGCCTGGAGGTCATCGTCGTTGACAACGCATCCCAGGACGACAGTTCGGCGATGGTCAGTCGGGATTTCCCTTGGGTAAAACTGATAGCAAACGAATCCAACGCAGGCTTTGCCCGTGCCAACAATCAGGCACTGAAGGTCTCAAACAGAGAATATATCTATTTTCTGAATCCGGATACGGTGGTGCAGCCGGGGGCCTTTGAGGCGATGATCGGCTTCATGGAATCCCATAGGGATGTCGGCCTTGCAGGCACGCGTATCCTGAACCCGAATGGCTCCGTCCAATCATCCGTTGAAAGGCGATATCCCGGTGAGAGGCGCGCACAAAAAGACCTGCGGGGTCTCCCCGGCGACATCGCATGGGTCCTGGGGGCCTCCATGATCGCCAGACGCGCCATCGTCGAAGACCTGGGGGGATTTGATGAAAGATTTTTCCTTTACGGCGAGGAACAGGACTTGTGTTTGAGAATCCGCAGGGCCGGCTGGAAGATCGGGTTTATTCCGGATGCGGTGGTGGTTCACTGGGGGGGCCAGAGCGAGCGCACCACCTCTACCGAGGACCTCTGGAAAAAGAAATTCACCGCTGAGTCCCTGTTTTATAAAAAGCATTACTCAAAACGGTCGATCCTGCGAATCCACAGGGCCAACGCAGTTCAGGCCATCTGGAGGATCGTTTCACTCAGACTGACCCTCCCTTTCTGCGCGGACAGGGACGTATCGTTGAACAAATTGACCAGGTACAGGTTGGCCTTGAAGGCCTTTCACTTCTGGAAGGCTGTGTGATGCCGCATCAACGACCCCAGGGTATGAAAGTCGCGGTGGTCATTCCCAAATACGGGCTGGTAGGAGGGGCAGAGGGCTTCGCATACGAGCTGACCGAACGGCTGGCCATGCGAGGGCGGTTCGAGATGCACGTATTTTCAAACCGGCATCGCCGAGGAAATGCCCCTGTCACATTTCATAAGGTCCCGATCCTTCATTTTCCAAGGTTTATGAGACAGATCAGCTTTGCCTTTTTTGCACAAAGACAGATCCAGCGGGTCGGTTTTGATCTGGTCCACAGCCACGACCGAATATTTCGAATGCACCTTCTGACCATGCACGGCATCCCCCATGCGGGATGGATTCGCGAGGCGAGAAAGAAGCGGCTGACCCTCTTTGACAGGGCCATGGCGTGGGTGGAGCGGAAGGGATTGACCGGGCCAGATATGCGAATGGTCCTCCCGGTATCCGGACTTGTAAAGGAGGAACTCCTCAAGGCATACTCGATTCCGGACCATCGGATCCGCGTGATCCACCCGGGGATGTCCGAGGAACGTTTCGCTTTCCTTGACAGAGCCAATTGTCGACGACAGATTCGAACCCGCCACAGTCTTTCCGCATCGGATGTGGTGGTTCTCTTCGTGGGAATGAACTTTGAGATCAAACGGCTCGGCCTGGTCATCGAAGGCCTTGCCGGTCTGATCCGGGAAAAAAAGGAGGGGACCGACCTGAAACTCCTGGTGGCAGGAAAGGGAGATCCGCTCCCCTATCAGGCCCTTGCGCGGCGTCTGGGGATAGCGGAAAGGATTATCTTTGCCGGCGTCACCCGCGAGGTGGAGGCCTACTATCTGGCCTCGGATATCTTCGTCATGCCCTCTGTTTTTGACACCTTCGGCATGGCCGTACTGGAGGCCATGGCCGCCGGCCTGCCGGTCGTCATTACCCAAAAGGTCGGGGCCAGAGATCTCTTGACAGACGGTGTTCAGGGCTTCATATTGGAAGACGCCCCCCAACCCATAGACCTTGCCGCCAAAATTGCCGTGCTTCTGGACCCGGAACGACGAACGAAGATGGGAGAAAAGGCCCGTGCCACAGCCCTTGAACACACCTGGGACCGGGTGGTGGATGAAATGGAAGAGATCTATCTGATGCAAAGAGGGCTTGACTTTAGTTGCGAAGATTGACTATTGACTATCGCCAATAGGACAGGCTGCTCAACTCTGGATACTCCAAACTTCAGGCACTTTAGTCACGTTAGTTTATTTTAGTCACTTTAGCTCACTTTGAGGAGACACTGTTAATGAACCGATATCTCCCCCTGATCCTCTTGGGGGTACTGCTCAACGCCTTTGCACAGGTTGCACTCAAACAGGGGATGCGCACCATAGGTCATTTTGCCTTTTCCCTGGAGAACGTCCTCCCCATTGGCACACGGGTGATGCTGAATCCCTACGTCATTGCCGGGCTCCTCTGTTACGTCGTGAGCGTTATTGTCTGGCTTCTGGCCCTCTCCCGGGTTGAGGTGAGTTATGCCTATCCCCTCCTGAGCGTGGGTTACATCGTCGCCGCCTTTGCCGGGCAGATCCTTTTCCAGGAGGCCCTGACGCCGGTCCGCTGGGCCGGGATCGCGGTGATCTGCCTCGGGGTCTTTCTCGTTACTCGGAGTGCCTCATGAGATCGGAATTTCTTCCTTTTTCAAGACCATCCATTGCGGAATCGGACATCACTGCCGTAGGAGAGGTCCTCCGTTCCGGATGGATCACCACAGGGCCCCGGACAGCGGCCTTTGAAGACGCATTCCGCGACTACGTCGGATGTTCAAGGGCCATTGCCCTTTGCTCGGCCACAGCCGGCATGCATCTGGTGCTGAAGGCCCTCGGGATCGGTCCAGGAGATGAGGTGATTACCCCCTCCATGACCTGGGTCTCCACCATTAACCTGATCGTCCTGGCGGGGGCTAAACCGGTATTTGCGGATATCGACAGGGATACGTTGACCGTTTTACCCGATGCGGTAGAGAATGCAGTGACCTCGAAGACCCGGCTGATCGTACCGGTCCATTTTGCGGGGGCGGCGGCCGACATGACGGTCCTGAAGCGAATCGCCTTACAGAATGACGTCCCGCTCGTGGAAGATGCGGCCCACGCCCTGGGAACCCATTATTCAGGCGGGCATGTGGGAAAAGAAGGGACCTCGATCTTCTCCTTTCATCCCATCAAGAACATCACCACCGGGGAAGGCGGGATGTTCTGCACGGATGACGATCGCCTGGCGGACCGCGTCAACCGGCTGAAATTTCACGGTCTGGGGGTTGATGCCTATGATCGTGAGACTCAGGGCCGGGCCCCCCAGGCCGAGGTGTGGGAGCCTGGGTATAAATACAATATGACAGATATGGCCGCTGTACTGGGTCTCGGACAGTTGAACCGCGTCGATGAATTCAACAGAAGGCGGGAAGCCATCGCCATGACCTACCGGCAGCGCCTCTCCGAGGTGAATGAGATCCTCCCCCTTGAGATCCCGCTCGACACCACGCGACACGCCTGGCACCTTTTTATTGTACGCCTGGACACTGACAAGGCAGGCATCAGCCGGGATGATTTCATGGCAGCGCTGAAACAGCGAAACATCGGAACGGGTCTCCATTTCCGCGCCGTGCATCTCCAGAAATACTACCGGGAATCCATGGGGATGCACCGGGGCACGCTCCCCAACACGGAATGGAACTCGGACCGTATATGCTCCCTTCCCCTCTTTCCGGACATGACCAGTGAGGACGTAGACGACGTGTGGAGGCCATCAAGGACGTGTTGAGCAGCAGATGAAAGCGATGCAATCACCAATGGACGATCGAAAATCGACAATCTCCGTTGTCATTCCCGTATTCAACGAGGAAAAAAACCTCAAAGAACTTTTGGACAGGTGTCTCAAAACGTGCATGGAGATGCGAAGGGAGTTTGAGATCGTTCTGGTGGATGACGGGAGCTCAGATGGATCCCGAAACATGATCAAGGAGGGGGCGGCCCAATACCCCGGTCAGATTATCGGGCTCCTCCTCAACCGGAATTACGGACAGCATTCGGCCATTATGGCCGGATTTGAACAAACAAGAGGCGACATCGTGGTCACCCTGGATGCCGACCTTCAGAACCCGCCCGAGGAAATTGCCAGGGTGGTTGCAAAGGCCGATGAAGGGTTCGATGTGGTGGGCACGGTCCGAATGAGCCGGCGCGACACCTTTTTCAGGAGGGCGGCCTCTCATATGGTCAACAGGGTGGTGCGAATGTCCACCGGCGTGGATATGCACGACTATGGCTGCATGCTCAGGGCCTATCATCGCCGCATCGTCGAGGCTATGCTCCAGTGCCATGAACGGAGCACCTTTATCCCCGTCCTGGCCAACAGCTTTGCCGCCCGTACGGCCGAGATCGATGTTCACCACGCCAAGAGGTCTGCGGGCGACTCCAAGTATGGGCTGTGGAAACTCATCAATCTCCAGTTTGACCTGTTGACCAGCATGACGACGTTTCCCCTCCGTCTGTTGAATGTGCTGGGGGCGCTCATATCGGCCCTCGGGGTAGGCTTCGGCATTTTCCTGTTTGTTATGAGATTGATTTATGGACCTGACTGGGCCGCTGCCGGGGTCTTCACCCTTTTTGCCATTCTCTTTATCTTCATCGGGGCACAGTTCCTCGCCATGGGACTGCTCGGAGAATATATCGGCCGAATATACAGCGATGTAAGGGCCCGTCCCAGGTATTTTGTGGAAGAGACTGTCGGAACAACCAACCTTAAAGATTAGGATATTCATATGAAAGCAGTGGTACTGGCCTATCACACCATCGGGTGCAGGGGAATTGACGCCCTTCTCCGAAATGGTTTTGACATTGTATCTGTTTTTACACACAGGGACGCTCCGAATGAAACCATCTGGTTTGAATCGGTCGCCCAACTGGCTGCATCCCGAAATATACCGGTGTACGCCCCTGAAGACATCAACCATCCCCTGTGGGTCAAGAAAATTCAGGAGATGGAACCCGATATTCTCTTCTCCTTTTACTACCGTGACCTGGTGCAGCCACCCATCCTGAACATTCCGAACCGGGGGTGCCTGAATCTTCACGGGTCCCTCCTCCCGAAATACCGCGGACGGGTCCCGATTAACTGGGTCCTCGTCAACGGCGAAAAGGAAACCGGAGTGACCCTTCATTACATGACGCCCCGCCCTGACGACGGCGACATTGTCCATCAGAAGCAGATCCCCATATTCGAAGACGACACAGCAAGATCCCTTCACAAAAAGGCGGCAACTGCCGCTTCAGAGATGCTCGATGAGATCCTTCCTCGAATACTGGACGGCACGGCCCCGCGATCCCCCCAGGACCACGCCGTCGCAACCTACTTCGGCGCCAGATCTCCACGGGACGGCGAGATCGACTGGACCTGGTCTGCAACCCGGGTGCGAAACCTCGTTCGGGCTGTGTCTCTCCCCTACCCCGGCGCCTTCAGCCATGTGGGCGATCGAAAATGTCTCTTCTGGGCGGTTTCTGAAATTGAGGAGGGTGGCGAGGGGCCGAGGTCTGGAACGGTCGTGTCAATCGATCCCCTGGTGATTGCCTGCGGAAAGGGTGCTGTATGTGTCGATTTCGGCCAGACAGAGGGGGGCGTTTACATGAGCGGGACCCAATTGGCCGCAGAACTGGGTCTCGTGGAGGGGATGTCTTTTGGAGAGCATGCGGCCAGCCGGGCCGAGGCAATGAGAAAAAAAAGCGTCCTCATCCTGGGCGTGGACGGGTTCATCGGGAATGCATTGAGCGAGCGGCTGCTGGAGAGCAACAGGTATGAGGTGCATGGAATGGACCTGCGGTCCAACTATATTCAGCGGCTCCTGAAGAATCCCCAGTTCCACTTCGATGAAGGCGATATCTCCATCCATCGGGAGTGGATCGAGTACCATATCCGCAAATGCGACATCGTCATCCCCCTGGTGGCCATCGCCACCCCCATCGAATATACGCGAAACCCGCTGAGGGTATTTGAACTCGATTTTGAGGAGAATCTCAGGGTGGTGAGATATTGCGTCAAGTATGGCAAACGGATCATTTTCCCATCCACCTCAGAGGTTTACGGGATGTGTGATGATGAGGATTTTGATGAGGATTATTCCAGACTGATCCTGGGCCCCATTCGAATGCAGCGATGGATCTATTCCTGCTGCAAGCAGTTGCTGGACCGGGTCATCTGGGCGTACGGGGCACAAAAGGGCCTTCAGTTCACGCTGTTTCGGCCTTTCAACTGGATCGGTCCCCGATTGGACAGCCTCATGTCGGCCCGCATCGGGAGTTCGCGCGCCATTACCCAGTTAATCCTAAATCTGGTGGAGGGCTCTCCGATTCAGTTGATTGATTCCGGGAACCAGAAACGATGCTTTACAGATGTCTCCGACGGCGTGGAGTGCCTGTACAGAATCATCGAAAACAGGGGCGGCGTCTGTGACGGCAGGATCATCAATATCGGAAATCCCGACAACGAGGCCAGTATTCGAGAACTGGCCGAGCTCCTGGTCCGTAAATTCAGGGAGCATCCGCTCCA
>Ga0265297_10011003_pt1 | contig 11198 bp, 11 predicted proteins | sample Munlanlwell13791_FD_192502 | JGI IMG/M metagenome (GOLD analysis project Ga0265297, IMG submission 192502) | Leachate microbial communities from a municipal landfill in Southern Ontario, Canada - Leachate well 137-91 | ecosystem: Engineered > Solid waste > Landfill > Unclassified | place...
GACAACGACTTACATGCAATTCAGGAATGCCTTAATAACCGACCAAGAAAATCCTTGCATTACAAAACTCCTAATGAGATATTCAACCAAATAACTAAAAGTGATGCACTAAATTCGAGAACTTAGCAATTGAGTCCACTACGACCAAAACTCTATCAGCTTATTTTATTAATCTCCTTAATAACGCTTGAAATCAATGAAAAATAGGATAAAATAACCCCATAGAACAGATTTCGGATCTAAGTGCAATAACAAAGGAACAAAATGAGCAAACCAAATGTAGCGATTATCACTTCACTAACCGGTGGGTTGGGACATTATGCCGCTCACCTGGCTAACCCCCTCTCAAAAAGATGTAAGGAAGTAAAATTTATTACCTATCCGCAAACGGATTTGCTCGGTACGGTTGTCAAGGAAATAACCGATCCGATTGTTAAAAAATATGTCAAATGGCCAAAGTTTTATATCGACGAAGTAGATCCTCATAGCATCATTAAAATCAATAAATATCTTGATAGCAAAAATATCGATATCATTAACATCCATGTAGCAACTACAGTAAAAAGAAAAATTAATTACTTCTTACCTTTTGCCTTATATTCAAAATCAAGAGGTAGAAAAATAGTATTAACACTCCACGACGTCCTCCCTATAGATAGTGATGACAAACTTACTCCCCTCGTTGACTTATTCTACAAAATGGCTGATCACTTTACAGTCGGAAATGAATTGGAAAAAGAAAAACTGATAAAAAATTTTAATATTCCTGTTTCGAAAATATCGGTCGTCCCTCACGGTATTTATGATCTTTTTGACAATAAGCTCTACAACAAGGAAACAGCGAGAAAATTCTTAAATATTCCCAAAGACAAAAAAGTGGTCTTATTCTTCGGATTTTTAAGAAAATATAAAGGCTTTGAGCAACTAATCAAAGCAACCCATCAACTGACAAATAAATATGACGATTTTATTGTTTATGTATCCTCGGGCTTAAAGTACGCTCCGGAAGATCTGGCAGAAAAAAGCAAGGCTTTAATTGCCAGTTACAAGCTTGAAGATGTCTTCCACCTAAATCTCAAATACATCGAAACATCCGATATCGAAATTGTATTTAAAGCCTGTGACTTAGTAGTCTTGCCCTACACCCATGCCTCGCAAAGCGGAGTGGCAATGATGGCTTTTGGCTTTAACAAACCCGTAATAATTACCAACGCCTTTTATGATAAAGTTTGGATCAAGAACAAAGCAGGCTTAGTGGCAAAGCCCAGTGACTCAAAAGACCTTGCTAATAAAATTGCATATATGTTTGACAATCCTGACAAGATTGAATCATTCGGCCGATATGGCTATGAATATTCAGTAAAAAATTTTAGTTGGGAGAAAATCGCCGATAAGTATTGCAAGATCTACAAGAAGATAAATAATTCGGGCACAGCATGAATAGATTGGAGGCAGAAAATGGGGAAAGAATTGAAAATACAGAAAGTGAAAAATGGATAGAAGATTCAACTGTTATCTCCAAGCTAGCTCAACGACTCGATAGTGGCAAACCGGCAGATGTGATCTGCTTAGATGTTGACGGTACTGTTTATGAAAAAATCCAAAAACCGGATGGAAGTTGGGAGAAAAAAGGAGATAATCGCGAGCTATCGCGGAAGCTTCAGGCAGAGAATATACCATGTATTCTGATTTCCGGAAGACCTGATTGGAATGAGGCCTGCGAACAAGAAATGCAAGATCTTGGCCTAATCGCACCCGATGTAATAATCGCAGGTGGCGGTTCAATTATTTATTGGAGAAATAAAGATGGAACATTAATAGCCGATAAAGAATTTTTGCGGATTATGAGAGAGCAAAAAGTATCAGAAAAAAAAGAACCCGGGAGAGAAGAGTTTATATACGACCCAACAATAATCGCCGATACTTTAGATACCGAGCTAGCAGAATTTTCCCAAGATGGATTTGAAACAGTCAGAGTCGATACAAATAGCGGTGTTGGTTTTACTACTGTTGATATAACTGATATGAAATTCGAGAAACTTTCTCTTATTGTCGAAAAAATTCGCAATATTTTTTCAGGAGTAAAAGTAACATTTTCCGAAGACTTGGAAAAAGTTAGTGCTGATAGTTTTAGTGGTTGGATCCAGGTCTTGCCTCTCGCTGGAGGAAAGGACGGAGCAACGAGATATGCCCTTGATAAACTCGGCAGAGCAATCAACCCCGCGTCGATAGATTCCAAAAGGCTCCAGCCCCATATTTTTGGAGATGCCTCGATTGACATCTGGATGCTAAGCTTAGGTTCGAGCATTAGTGACCAATACGACTTACATCAATATGCGCTCGGCAATCTTACCCCTTATGCAAAAGCTAAATTAGACCGGCTTATTGGAGCATTTGAGATAACCCCTGACGAGAGAGAGCGGATAAAAGGATTGATCGAATCAGGAGAAATCGAAAATGTTGAGTACGGGCTGAGAGCCGAGTTAACTGATTTAATTAAAAAACCAAAGAGCGAAAATAGTCGTACTCGTCATGATGAGGTTACTGCAAAAATTAGGGAGTTATCAAAAATCGCTATCGTGAGAGACCCAAACCGAAGAAGAGCGAATTTGCAACAAACCACAAACACCGGTCCTGACGGAGTTTTTGAAGCAGTAAGTAAGATCTAATCTTTCGGTTCGGCCGACGAGACCTCCAATTTTTTAAAATGGCTCTCACTCAATGAATACTTGACTTGAGGCGCATTCTCTCCAATCTCCCCAATTCTTTATGATAGTTTTCCCTACCGCCAAGCATCTCTTCTAGTTTCTTACTAAATTCGGTCATTATCGCCTGCATTTTTTCTTTGTCTTGAAAATGTTCGGGATTATCAATATTGGCGTTCGACCACAAGCGAAAATCGGCCAGATCAATCAGATTACTATCCTTGCTTTCTATCGCCAACTTTTTTTCCTCCTTCAATAGCAACCTATATTCCTTATTCTTACTTACCATATCTTCATACTGATTGTAATGATATATAACCTCTCTGTTGTTCCCAATTTCTTTAACCCTCGCCTTATTCACACCCGACAATAGTTCATGAACAAGACCCAAGTACTTTAGCTTGGGAGAATTTCTGAAAAATCGTAAATGAGAGAATGGATCAAAAACCTCATGTTTAGTTCCATAAAAGTGGATGCGCTTCACCTTATATCCATCTATGTCTTCCGCTTTGGCATAATTCCTTATTTTCTTTAAAAAATCCTGCGAAAAGACTTCGTCGGAATCAAGAGTTAATATCCACTCGTTCAAGCAATTTTCAAGGCAGATATTTCTAATACCCGCAAAGGTGGTAAATTTTTTTCTAATTATTTTTACTTTATTATCCCGATCTATTGAGCCCAGATTTTCTTGATTGTCATTACTGACCCCAACCCTGACAATTATCTCATCCACAAAATTATAGACATTCTCAGTCGCCCTTATCACACCTTCGTCTATATTCTCCGAAAATATATAGAACGATATTTTATGTTCCATCTTATTTACTCCTAAATACTCTTATAAACCCCATAATATTCATCAGCTACCTTTGACCAGTTAAATTTGTCCAATATTTTATTTTTGTTTTTTTGTGCCGTTTCTTTCAACCTATCATAATTCTTTAGCATTGTATTTATTGCAGAAATAATATCATCCTCATCGGTTGGATTGAAAAATATCACTCCACCTGCACCGATTTCCGCCATTGCACTTTTTTCCGATGTGATAACGGGTGTTCCAAGCGAGAGCGCTTCCAGCACGGGCAACCCAAATCCTTCATACAAGGAAGGATATACAAAAATCTTAGCATTTTTTAATAAACAATTCTTATCTGATTCAGGAATAAAATCACATAAAATAATATTTTCTTTCTGACCACTCTCACTTATTATTTTTCTAATTTTTGTTATGTTTTCAACAATCTGTCGCTTGTCCGAAAATCGACCAGGTAACAAAAGCCGAAAATTATTATTCTGGTTAAATTTAATAAATGCCTCAAGGAGCCTGGGAATATTTTTTCTCGGGGAAAAGCCTCCAATATATAAAATATAATCTTTTAAAAGACCATATTTGTCCATTATCCATTTTTTACTACAGGAATTCTCTAAGATCGGCTTATCTATCCCGTTGTATATTACAACCGCTTTTCTGCCATATTCCGGGAAAAATTTATCAAGATCTTTGTTTGTAAATTTGGAGATGCACACGATCCTGTCTACCCTCTCGAGGGTTTGTTTTATTGAATCTTGATAATACCCAAATTCCACTCCCGTCATTAATTCCCCGAACTTCGTCAGCGGGATAAGGTCGTGTAAGGTGTTAATAACCTTGATATCTTTTTTTAGACTAATGGGAGCGCCGAAACTGTCTCCAAAATGGATTATGTCAGGATTTACATCGTGAACAATCTGCGGTAATTGTTTTTGCTCAAAATCAAACCGTTCCTTTCCAACAAACTGATACTCAAAATCTAATTCATATACCTTCGTCCTACTGAGACCTTCGATTTCAGATACACCCCTTTGGGTCAGTGCAATGATGTCAAGGTCACTTCTTTTCTCCAAATGAGATAAAAGTTTCAATACAACAGTACCTACCCCACTTGGATTTTTTTTGAGAACCCTTGCATCAAAAAGGATTCTCATTTATCCTTTCTTCCCCACCCTTAAATACTCCGCTGCGGCCTCGGGAGTAATGATATCGATCACCATCCCCGAACCCAGTTCGTACCCGCCATAAAGCGAGAGGCGCGGGGTAATTTCGATATGCCAGTGATAATAATCCAGATTCTCGCCATCCTTGTCGGTCGGCGCGGAGTGGATATAAAAATTCAAATCCGGGTCCTTGAGCGTCTCATCCAACCGGCCAAAAACCTGCCGTAAAATCTTGGCCAATTCCGCTTTTTTACCCGCCGTCAACCGGTAAAAATTGGACGAGTGCGCTTTCGGCAAAACCCAAACTTCAAACGGAAAGCGCGCCGCGTAAAATGTAAAGGCAATGAAATCATCGGTCTCAAACAAAACTCGGGTGTTTTGTTTTTTTTCGTGCGCAATCAAATCGCAAAAAGCACATGACTTTTCGCGCTCAAAATAACCCGCCGTACGAGTCAGCTCGCGGGTCACATCGTTTGGCACCACCGAGGAAGCAAAAATCTGCGCGTGCGGGTGTTCGATCGAAGCGGCCGCCTGCGGGCCGTGATTGTAAATCGGCATCACATACTCGACATTGCAAATATTTTTAAAATAGTTATAGCGCTCGTCGAACACCCGCAATAAATCTTCCCAAATCTCTTGGGTGAAGTGGGGGAGTTCTTGATCGTGATCGCGCACCACCACTACATCGTGGCCGCCCAGGGCCATTTTCATCCCATAAAACTCATCTTCTACTTTATACTTTTTTGGACCACATAGTTCGGGGTGCTCCACAAAAGCCGGATATTTATTGGGTATGACATAGCAGAACTTGCTCTCGTGTTTTTTGATGCTCTCGGGATAGGTTGTATTTTTAGAATCCTCGCAAAACGGGCAATCGCTCTTGGCTTGCTTTTTTTCCCCCGACACCGAAATATAATCCGAAGGCCGTTTCGCCCGTTCGGGCGCAAACACTACCCACTCACCGGTAATAATATTTTGTCTTAATTGGGGCATGGTATTAGTTAATAGTTAATAATTAAAATCTAATAGTTACGGGGTTATTTAAATTTTGATTTTCTACTCTGCAGATGACAGAGCGCCACGGCCACTGCATCGGCGGTATCATCCTGTTTTATGCTACAGCCTTTAAGGTGCAATTTCAACATTTTAGCGATCTGTGCTTTATTAGCGTGCCCGTATCCCGTAATGGCCAGCTTGATCTCGTTCGGTTTGTATTCAAAAATATCGAGACCGCCTTGGCACGAGACCAGCATCGCCACCCCACGAGCGTGGCTGACCGAAATAGCCGTCTTGACGTTTTTGACAAAAAACAGCTCCTCGATCGCCAGCTGGTCAGGTTGATACTTTTTGATAATTTTTTCAAGCTCCTTATAAATTACCCCCAACCGCTCGGAAAGGGGAGTTTTCACCGGCGTTTTAATGAGCCCACACGCAACCAAAATAGTTTGTTGTTTGTTGTGGGTAGTCTGTTGCAACCTACTACTGACTACCAACTCCTTACTAATAACCGCCCACCCCATCCTCCCCGTCCCCGGATCTATTCCCAATATTTTCATTTTCTCTTTCTTCAAATTAATTATCATTCCATTCCCAAAAGTTAGCTTTTCGCTTCAAGGAAAGCCGGGATTGTAGCTTTGCAAATGGCGGCAACTTGCTTTGCAGGAGCTTGCGCAGGTCAAATTGCTCGGTCCCCCGACGTTTTCATCGGGGGAATTTGACCGAGCAGGCAGGAAGCGCAACTCGCTGGAAGTTGCGACTTCTGGTCCTGAAAAGGAAGTTGCCGCCATTTGCATTTTTTTATTTATATATTTACCCGCTATTGCTCCGCATGCAGTTCAATTTACCTTTTTAACCGAGATTACTATTCACCTCATTAACATCATTAAGCTCATCCAGCGCTTCAAGCAATTTCAGCACCTTTTCCGCTTGGGCGTCAGGCAATTTAATCGTTTCTTGCGGCTCCATCGCCGGCTCGCTGGATAAAACCTTAACCCCTTCCGCCTGCAGTTTTTCCGCCACCTCGACGCTCTTAGACGGATCGGTATAAACCATATATCCAGCGTCGGTTTTGGCGTAATCATCCGCCCCCGATTCGATAATTTTTAACTCCGCTTCCTCCGACCCTTGACCCTCGATGCTTACATTAATTATTCCCTTGCGCATAAATAAATAACCGACCGATCCGGCCGCCGCTAATTTCCCGCCGTATTTGTTTAACACTCCCTTGATCTCCCCCAAGGTGCGGTTTTTATTATCAGTTAGGGCAAGCACTAAAACCGCCACGCCACTCGGGCCGTAAATCTCATATGTCACCGGCTCGATGCCGTCTCCCGCACCGGCACCGGCTCCTTTGGCGATCGCCCGCTTGATATTTTCTTTGGGCATATTCTCCGCCTTGGCTTTTTCAATCGCCAAGCGTAATTCGTGGTTTAACTGCGGATCACCCCCCGCTCGCGCCGCGACCGTAATCGCGCGGGTTAATTTGCCAAACAGACCACTGCGCTTCTCGTCAGTAGCCGATTTTTTATGCTTTATCTGCGCCCATTTACTATGTCCAGCTATGGTACACCTTTCTTTCTTACACCTCAAAGTTAATTTGCTACAAGTATTGTAGCTCCAGGGCCGTCCCCCTACAAACGCTTCTTGCGTGACAGAATGTAATCCTGTAAGCAAGAAAGTTATGTACGAGGGGCGCCCATTTACTATGTCCAGCTATGGCACACCTTTCTTTCTTACACCTCAAAACTAATAGCGATGACCTGCCACCCACCTTAGATTACAGCGAACAACCTTGACTTTCAAGGTTAGCTACGCTATATTGGGGGCGAACGAAGAGCGTACATGGGCGTAGGGAGGTGAAAAATGACCGCAGATGCAGGTGTCGGCCGAATCGCGGTCGTATCGCAATACTCCGCCAGACGCAATCGCTTCGCCATCATCATTCAGGAGATGCTCCACGGCACTCTGGCGGAAGAATACTCCGTCGAGAATCATGAGGGCGCCGGAGCGCTCCTGCGCGGGATTGATCGGGTCAAACTGATCATCATCCCCAGCGATGAGATGGACCACTTCCAAAGCATCACCGACTACCTCGTCGAAGATGCCATGGAGGAGGGTCTTGGTCTGCGCATCGTCTATGTCCCCTCCAACGCAGACCGCGAAGCCATCGAGCGGGAGGTGCACTGTGCGCTCCCGAACCTTGACAGGGCGGAAGTTTCGTGATACACTCACGGGCTTCGCAACATTGACAGACCAGACGAAGAAAGGAGGCGAGCGTGATGAACGCTCGCAAGATGCTGTATGTCGCGGCCCTCTGGGCCGCGACCGCCGTCCTGCTGGTGGGGCTCGCCCTGCCGGCCAAGGCGCAGAACATCACGATCGGGGGGCGGGGGTTCCAGATCACCTTCTGGGGCTCCGGCTACCCCCAATACCCCCCGCCTTACGGTGGCTACGGCGGGTACGAACCCGCCTACGCCCCCCCGCCATACTACGGCGGGTACGACCACGGACGGGGATCGTACTCCACCAACTGGGACAACCGTTCCGGCCGGTGGAGCGAGTCCGAAAGTTACCGCGACGGGGGCGGTAGCTACCGCAGGAGCACCACGTGCTCCCCGCGGACAGGGTGCGTCACCCGGGAGACCGTCACCCGGGAGACGCACGGACCCTACCGGGTCCCCCCGCTCTCGCGCTTCTGATTTCGGGCGGCGGTGAGCCGGTCCCCCCGCCGGTTCGCCGTCCGCCCAACTTAAGCCGGAGCTGACCCGGGCGCGATACAGCCAACTGCGATGGCCTTCGGCGCCGAAGAAAGCTCCGGCCAGCAAGACGCCCGTTCACGGGGGTATATCGCCTGCCCCTAGTGTCTTGCGATCGGGCCGGATCACGGGTCGAACGGAGCCCGCTTGATCCGGGGGTTGAGTTGAGCTTCGCTCCCCCCAGCGCCCATCCCGGGAGGTGGCACGTCACGGCGGTACGTGCCCCTCCCCACCTATCCACAGGCCAGCCGGCCTCAAAACCGGCTGGCCTGTTTCATTTAAAGCCAAACCTCAAAAGTATGTCTTTTTTCACGATCGTGAACAAAAATATACTAAATAGATACCATCATCCGTTGAAAATATTTGTTATAGGTCTAGCTCGATCGTCCCCGCCTCATCGGTGCGCTTGAATTCAATCGCGCGCTTTTTTAAAAACTCCAACAAATCGCCGCTTGGATGCCCGTAGGAATTTTTACCAACCGAAATAATCACTTTTTCCGGCGTGGTAATATCAAACAGCTTTTCGTTGAACGCCCCGCCCGCCCCGTGGTGGGGAAATTTCAAAATATCGGTATCAAGGGCCGTGATCTCGTTTTTGGCAAATAAATAGATCTGGCCCTTGTTTTCAATATCACCCATCATTAGCACCTTCTTATTTAACCCTTTAATTTGCATGACCAGCGATAAATCATTATCGGAAAGCCCCGCCGTATCCTGCTCCGGCCAGAGCACTTCACCCTTAACCGGCGGGTAAAAATAGACCGTGTCGGAGCGTGATACATATCTTACCTTAATTTCTTCCCGCTCGGCCAAAGCCGCCAGCTCCTCGGCTTCCTCCTGATTTTTTTGCGCCCGCGCAATTATTATTTGCTCAATGTCATACGAGCGCATCACCTCATCTAATCCGCCCACATGGTCCGAGTCAAAATGCGAAATAACCACAAATTCAATCGTCCGATCAAAAAACGGCATCGCTGCGGCTACTCGTTCAACCGTCTGATTGCCCCGTCCGGCATCAATTAACACCTGGGTTGACTGGGGTAGCGAAAGCAGAGCCGCATCGCCCTGCCCGACATCTAAAAAACTGATCGTCGCATCGGCAACGGTGACGTTCGCATCCGCCCCGCGCCAGAGCGCCGTCCAGATAACGACCAAAACCGCACTGGCCAAAACCAATAAATAATTAACAATTTTGGGGTTATTTTTAATATTTAATGACATTACTTTTTATTTTATCAGCCCGCCTCACATACCACGTCACGATGTACAATCCAAAATGCAAAACTACATAACATAAAACCGCCAGCGTCAGGGCAAAACCGGGCACTTTAATAACCGCATATTCGCTGTTTCCAAAAAGCTTTATCACCAATAAAATATAGCTCAAAAGCGGTTCGACAAATTTGGCAAATAAAAGCGCCAGATAAAAATTGATAAAGGAAATTATTAAAGCGACAAATTCCAAGAGCATCGCCGCCGGAATAAGCGGCAGAATAAGAAGGTTGGAGAAAGGAGCCAAAACCGAGATCTGGCCAAAATAATAAAGCAGAATAGGCAGGACAAAAATTTGGGCAACGGTCGTTTCGGCCAAGGTCGAAAGCACTATTTTTCCCGCGCCCGCCTGATTATCCACGATTTTACTGGAAAGGTTACCGGCTAAAATAAGCCCGTAAGTGGCAGCAAAAGAAAGCAGGAATCCGACATTGTAGAGCATAAAGGGATTTGACAGCAACAACATAAAACCGGCTAAAAAGAGAAAGTGGAGCGTTGTTTTGGGCCGACCGAGCATCTTGGACAATATATACGCCCCGCCCATCAAGGCCGCGCGCATTACCGACGGGGTTAAACCGGTTAAGATGACAAACGCGAATAGTATTCCAACCGTTCCAAAAAACGCCAATTTTTTCGAGCGTAGACGCAAAAGGTTAAAAATAGTCACGGTGATAATCGCGACATTGTAGCCCGAAACCGCCGTTAAGTGGCTAGTGCCAGAATTTTTAAGCGCCCGGCCAACTTCAGCAGAAAAATCCTGCGACCCGCCCAACAGAAGACCCTTGGCTAAAACCCCCATATCCCCCGGCCAGAGCCGATAAAATTTCCGCTCTAGGAGAGCGGAAAAATCAAAAAGAGCGCGCCGCATCCCCCGCCCGCGCTCAAGATATTTTATCTCGGGACTGGAGAAGACCGCGCGGCTGAAATAATTTGCGAGGTAATATTTTTCGCGTCCCCCCTCGAGTTTTTTGGCCGATTTAGAATCAGCGCATATTTCCAATTTATCGCCATAACCAAGCTCCTTGCCCTCAAACGTTTCAATGACAATGCGACCCGCTTCCCCCGAAAATGCAAACCGGAACTTATCGGCGCCATACTCATCTACCGGCGAGGCAACTCGGCCAACAAAACATCCGCTTCCTTGGTCAGTTGGTGTGGTTAAAAATAAAAACGACAGCAGATAAAGTGCGCCCAGCGAGAAAGACACTGCCAGCGCGACCGCGCGCAACAAGCGATAATAGACCAACACTACCGCCACGAGCATCAGCGCCACTAAAAAATACAACATCCCAAATCCCGCCGGAAGCGCCGCGGTCGCGCCTAACGCGAAAAATATGATGTACAAGCTCGGATGTAAAAAATATTTGCAAAAGTTCATTAACATATTGGACTCCAAGGAAAAGAATAAAAAGGAGTTCAAATGAAACAGATCTATCTTCAAAGTTACTTCAGAAGCGGTTATCATCGCCTCATGAATTATATCTATAATATC
>Ga0265297_10011004_pt1 | contig 11197 bp, 11 predicted proteins | sample Munlanlwell13791_FD_192502 | JGI IMG/M metagenome (GOLD analysis project Ga0265297, IMG submission 192502) | Leachate microbial communities from a municipal landfill in Southern Ontario, Canada - Leachate well 137-91 | ecosystem: Engineered > Solid waste > Landfill > Unclassified | place...
AGGTTCCGCGCGGCCCAGGGCAGAAGAGGCAGCAACAGTCCGGCGCCTATCAGCATGCCCGCGCCCGCGAGCCTTGGCCAATCAGCCGGCCGCCGCCAGCGTACCGCGAGCACGAGAGCCGCGGTGACGAGCGGCAGCGGCGTTTCCGGACGGACCAGGGCTCCGAGTCCGCCGGCGAGACCCGCGAGGAACCATGGGTTCGGATAGGGCCTGCTCGCGGAGATCACGCCTGCGGCGGGCTGGCGCGAGTCGGCCTCGAGCAGGAGGAGCAGGGTCAGGGCGGTGAGGGACGTGGCGAGCGTCTCGGCCAGCACGACGGCGGCGTAGTTCGCCGTGAACGGGCATAGCGCCGCGAGCCAGAGGGCGCACAGACCGGCCCGCCGCCGCGAGCCCTCGGGGGCCAGCTGGAGCGCCATCAGCGCGATCAGGGCGCAGGTCGCGAGGTCCACGACGACCTGCGCGAGCAGCGCGGCGCGCAGCGAATCCCCGGTCAGCGCGAAGACCGCGGCCAGGAACGCGGGGTATCCCGGCACGCGCCAATCGACCGGCACGAGCCGGCCGTCCACCACGGCGCCGTACACGCCGTGCTTCAGCCAGTTCAAGGCCAACTGGATGTAGAACGGGGAATCCCCCGAGTTTTGGAGGCGGAAGCTCAGGACGAAGGGGACGCGCACGGCGAGCCCGGCGAGCAGGGCGAGGGCCGCGCTCAGGCGCGTCCGACAGCCCGCGGTCATCCGCGGCCCGCCCCCAGCCCCGCTCTGCGCACGATCGGGCAGGAGGGGGAGCTCCGGCAATAGGCGTGGAGCCTGCCTTGGGCCAGGCTGGCCCGGATGGACTGCATCGCCGGCGAGTTCCAGACGTCCTTGGACCCGTCCATCCTCGCGAGGAAGCTCGAGCCGTAGCAGCAGGCGGGGATCCCCCTCCGGAGGATGTAGAGGTTCCTCCAGGGCTCCAGGCAGAGAGGCCGCTTCGATCCGCCGAGCGAGGGCTTCGCGGCGGCAGGCACTGTTCCGCTTCCTGCCGCACCCGGGGCACATGGGCCCCCGGGCGCCGCGGGCACCATTCCTTTTCCCGCCCGCCCCTCGAGGGAACCCCCGAAATCCAGCTGGTTGGACAGCGGCACTCCCGCCCGCCGGCAGAGCTCCGCCGCCCGCCCCGACAGCCGGATCAGCTCTTCCGTCGAGAGGAGCTCTTTCGCGTAGTCGAAGCGGTACCCGGAGCGGGTCCGGGTCCAGCTGATCCCTTCATTGAGCGGCCGGAGGACCATGAGGTCGGCCTCGAGCTCCGAGCAGAGTCCCACGAAGCGCTCGAGCTCGGCGAGGTTCGCCCTCATGGGCATGAAGACCATGTACACTTCGGGGGGGCGATGCCGTCCTCCCTTGGCCCGTATGAGCCTGCGGACGTTTTCCACGACCTTGTCGAAGTTCCGGTTCCGCAGCCGGGCGTAGGTCCTCGCGGTAGCGGCGTCGAGCGAGATATAGACCCGGATATCGCGCCCCACCAGCTTCCCGATGTTCGCGTCGGTCAGGAGCTGGGCGTTGGTCGCGACCTCCAGCCGCTTGTGCCGGCGCCCGAGCAGGTCGAGGACCTTTCCGAGGTCCCGCTTCATGAACGGCTCGCCAAGGCCGCAGCTGACGAGGGACGAGGCGTTGTCGAAGAACGGGCCGTACGACGCGAGGGTCTTCGCGTCGAAGGGGACGGCGGCGAAGCGCCCCGCCGCCGTCCTCGAGTCCTCGCATTGGCAGTAGACGCATGGGGGCTTGATGTTGCAGTCGCTGTTCAGGTCGATGCCCAGGACCGGGGGCGTGGATCCGAGACGGAGCTTCCCGGCCAGCATCTCGCCGTAGTTCAGGGCGGCGTTGCCCCATTGCCTCAGGACATGCTTCGCGCGCGCTCCGTCGGAATGGAGCAGGGCTCCGGAGACCATGACGCTGAGCTCGCGCGAGTCCTCCGGATAGTGCTCCCTTGGGAATATCTTGTTGGTCTCCAGGGCCATCCGGTCGGCGCCGGCGGGTACGGGGACGGAGAACGACCAGTCGTCATGGAGCAGGTGGAAGCTCTGGGCGGCTCCGGCGCGGAGCCCGCCCCGGAAAGCTCTCAGGGTCAGGGTCTGGGAGGCGTCGAAGAAAGGCGAGAAGACGCGCAGTTCGAGATGGCGGGCCCGGCGGAGCGGGGCGAAGCCCAAAACGGCCCTTCTTTGCATCCACCGGAAGGTCCGGGGGCCGGACCGTTCCTCCTCGTGGAATCCGGCGCCGTAGTCCACGGGATCAGTCGCCTTCGATGATGGAAAGCACCCCGTGCTTGACGAGCTCCGGCTTGTCGTATTTCTTCCTGCCTTTCTTGGGGGGCGTCCTGCTTCCGGTTTTCTTCTTGGGCATGGTCATCACCTGTCCTTAGATCGGGACTCGTTCTCGCCGTTTCCATCTCGTCTTGGCCGACCGATAGAGGCCTTCGATCTCCGGCAGGGTCATGGCCTCATTGCGGGCGGACGCCACGCAGCTGGTCAGGTGCAAGGGGTCCGGCGCGGCGAACCAGCCCCGCCGGCGCGCCAGGCGCGCCAGCCGCGTGCCGGGGAAGGGCGTGGCCATGGAGAAGGCGGCCGCGTCGGTGCCGAGCGCCAGCGAGAAATCGATGAGGTCCTCGGTCGTCCGCCGGGTCTCTCCGGGAAGGCCGATGAGGTACATCGCGTAGGTGAGCATGCCGTGGCGCTTGAGCTCCGCCACCTTGGACCGCACCTCGTCCGGCGCGCCGGCGTCGCGCCCCAGGCGCCGCAGGGCGGGGCCGTTGACGGACTCCACGCCGAAGGCGACGCGGACGCAGCCGGCCCGGGACATGAGGGCGAGGAGCTCGTCGTCGAGCCGGTCCAGGCGGGTCTCGCAGCCCCACATCAAGGGCGTGCCGGCCGCGATCAGCGCGCGGCAGAGCTCGGCCGTCCGCGTCCTCTTCAAAGTGAATTGCGGGTCTCGCAGGAGCACGAAGCGCAGGCCGTAGCGGCGCCTCAGCGCCTGGAACTCCTGGACCACGCGCGGGACGGAGCGGCCGCGCCAGCGCGCCCCCTGGGTGACGGGATAGGGACAGTAGCCGCAGCGGTTCGGGCAGCCCCAGCTGGTCTGTGTCGTCACGTAGGAATAGCGCCGGTAGTCGACCAGGTCCCAGCGCGGAACGGGAAGGATGTCCACGTCCTCCATGAGCGCGGCCGGGGGGTTCTGGACCACCCGGCCGCGGCGCTTGTGCCAGACTCCGGGCACGCCTGCAAAACCGCGCCGGCGCCCGATCTCCAAGAACAGCGGAGGGGCCTCTCCCATGACGACGGCGTCGACGGCCGGATGGGCGAGTATCCTTTCGGGTTCGGCCGCGACCTGGGGGCCGAAGAACACGACCGGTCCCGCGAACCGGGCCTTAAGGAGCCGGGCCACGCTCAAGTCATGCGGGCAGGAGCCGGAGCAGGTGCGCAGCGCGACGAGGCCGGGCTTCTTGGCCAGGACGGCGGCGACGCAGTCCTGGGGGGAGTGGTCCAGGAGCACGGAATCCACGACCGCCGCTTCCCGGCCGTGCTGCAGCAGCAGGGAAGCGCTATGGAAGATGTCCAGGCAGGGGAACTTCAGCCGGCTGGTCCGGCAGCATTCCCCGTAGCCGCCGTGGGAGTCCCGGAAAGCCACGAATCCGGGAGGGCTCGGGGGGTCGACGAAGACGATCCTCACGCGGGCTCGAGGAGGCCGGCCTTGAGCAGCCTGCCGACGAGCGCGGCGCAGTCCTTCCGGAGCTCGTCTTCGCCCGCGGCGTATTCCTCGGCCAGGACCCGGCCGATCTGGGCGGGCGTCTTGCCCTCGCCCAGGAGCTCCCACATCCTGCGTCCGGCGCCGCTGAGGGAATAGTACACCGCCGTCTCCACGTCGAGGATGACGGCCTCATCCGCCACCTTGCGCCAGGCCACCCGCCGGCTGTGCGTCCAAGTTTCCTGTCGCTCTGCCACCTTCGCGGCCATGCTCACGGCCTCCTTGCCGGCGCCTGCCGTAACGCCGTATCCCATTATATCAGGTTGCGGCAAAAGGCGGCCGCTCCAGCCCGCAGTGCGCGGTTTTTTGTATCCTTGCTCCGCAGTCGAGGCGCCATGAAAGTCGACCGTCCCAAACTCACGCGCCTGAGCGTGGAGTACAACCTTACCGAGCACTGCAATCTGCGCTGCGCGTTCTGCGATCATGCCGCGCCGCTGCTGGCCGAGCGCTTCGCGGTCCTGGAGGAGTTCGAGGCCGACTTTTCGGCTTTGGGGGCGGTGCTGCATGCCCGGCAGCTGCGCTTCGTGGGAGGGGAGCCCCTGCTCCACCCCCGGATACTGGAGTTCCTCCGCGCCGGCCGCAGGGCCGGAGTCGCGGACCGCATCGTGGTCATCACCAACGGCACGCGGCTGCATGCCGTCCCGGACGAGTTCTGGAGACTGGTCGACGAGCTCTGGCTCAGCGTTTATCCGGGGATCAGGCCCAGGCTGGGCGTCGAGGCCTGCCGGGAGCTCTGCCGCAGGCGGGGGATCGTGTTCCGCGCCGATGACAACCGGCTCTTCCAGGAGACCCTGCTCAACGCGCGGATACGCGACCCCAGGCTGGTGCAGGCGGTCTTCGACGCCTGCACCTTCTCCCGGGGGCTGTCCTGCCACACCGTCTACGACGGCCGCTTCTACCCTTGCTGCGTCGCGCCGCTGCTGCAGCCGCGCTTGGCGCGTTTGGGGATCACGGCTCGCAACCGCCGGTCCGACGGCATCCGCCTGCGCGGCAACCCGCGCCTTTACGCGCAGTTGAAAGCCTGCTTCGCGCGCACGCGCCCGCTGGCCGCTTGCGCGTGGTGCCTGGGCAGCAACGGCCCCTTCCTGCCCCATCGCCAGCTCGACGCGGCCGGGCTCAAGGCCTGGCTTGACGACGATCAGGCCGAGGCCGTGGCCGCCGTGCGGCGCCGGCTCCTGTCCGGAGGACGGACGTGAGCCCGCCCCGGCCCGAGGCTTGGCGGCCTCCCAAGGGACGCGTCCTGGTCCTGGCCCCCCATGCCGACGACGAGGCCATCGGCTGCGGCGGCTGCCTGCTCCTGCACCGGCGTCAAGGAGACCCGGTCAAGGTCGTCTTCCTCACGGACGGCGCGGCCGGCGATCCCCTGGGCCGCTGGCGCGGCCGCGACTACCGGGCGCTGCGGCGGACGGAGGCTCGCCGCGCGGCGCGGGTCCTGGGCGTCCGCTCCTTGGAGTTCTGGGACTATCCCGACGGCTCCCTGGGCGACAGCGCCCAGGCGCTGCGCCGGCGTTTGCGCGAGCTGCTCAAAGATGAGAGGCCTGACGTCGTGTATCGGACCCCGGCGGACGACCCCCATCCGGATCATAGGGCCTTGGCCGAATGCTTCAAGGCAGCCGCCGCGCGCGTCCGGGGGGGCTGGCTGGATTGCCAGTACGAGGTCTGGTCCCTACGCAAGCCCTCCGCGGTGGCCGACATCAGCTCCGTCTTCTCCCGGAAGCTGCAGGCCCTGCGGCAGTACCGCAGCCAGCTGCGCTATTGCGACTATCTGCGCCGCGTGTCGCGGATCGACTCCTGCCGCGGCCTGTTCCTGCCGGATGCCGGGTACGCGGAAGCCTTCCGGATCGTCAGTCAGCCAGGAGCTTCCTCAGCTCGTCGCGGAACCGGCGCAGGCTGAAGCGCGAGGCCGCCGCGCGGGCCCGTGCCTGCATGGCCGGCGACGCCGCGCCGCGGCGGGCCGCGGCCACGGTCTGACGCGCCAGCTCCTCCCAGGAATGATAGAGGAAGCCGGTCTCAGCGTGGCGCACGAGCTCGGCCGGGCCGCCGTTGGCCGGAGCGATCGGGAGGCAGCCCGCGGCCATGGCTTCCGCGACCGTCGCCCCGAAATGCTCCACGCGGTCGGGGCGGCGCCGGGGGTCCTCTAAAGCCCCGCAGCCATGCCACAACAGCGAGGCCCGGCCGTAGAGGTCCGCCAGTTTTTCGAAAGGCGGATTGAGATGGATGCGGACCGGGGCCCCCGCTGCCGCGTCCCGGAGCCTGCCGAGCCAAGCGCGGTCCGAGTCATCCAGGATGCCGGCTATGTGGTAGCTCCAGCCCGGAAGGAGGCCGTCGCGGTGCAGTGCGGCGAAGAGCCGGATCATTTCGAGCTCGTTTTTGGGCACCGGCCGGGAATGCAGTCTTCCGGCCGAGAGGATGATCCGTTCTTTCCGCAGGGGGCGCAGATGTTCGACGTCGACGGGACCGTAGAGGACTTCCGCCGGCGTCTTCCATCGCCTGCGGATCCAGCCCTGGGTATGCCGGGAGTTGGCCAGCACCCTGTAGAACCCGAGATGGGGCGGCACCCATTTGGGCAGGTAATGCACCCACAGCCAGCTCCGGCGAGCGAAGCACGGGAAGGAATGGATCGGGGAATTGTTAACGAAGAGGTCGTAGCGCGAGGTCGAGGCGATGAATTCTCTGAGCCGTCCGGGCCGAGCTCCGATATCGCGGATGGGGATGCCGCGGAGATCGGAGCCGAACGACCTGTCGAGGCGGCGCGCGCAGGCCGGTCCATCGGTGAAAATCTCTACGCGGAAGCCGTCCTCTTCGAGCGTCTGGGCCATGAGAACGGCGAACTTCTCCATACCCCCCGGCGACAGATGGGGGCAGAATAAGCCCGCTTTCGGGAGGGGGCGAGCGCTTCGTCTCATTCGATCCGCGTCCGGGACAGACCTGCTCGGGGAGCCGGCGTATGTTAACATAGGCCCATGGCGGAGCGCCAAGGGTCCTCGCCGCGGGTATCCATCGTGACGCCCGTCTTCGACAAGGGGGAGTTCCTCGAGGAGACCCTCCGCAGCGTCCAGGAGCAGACCTGCCGCGATTGGGAGCTCATCCTAGTGGACGACGGTTCTTCCGACCGGAGCCGGGCTATCGCCGGGCGCCACGCCCGGCGCGACCCCCTTAGAGTCCGTCTCATCAGGCATCCGGGCGGGAGCCATCGCGGCCCGTTCGCCTCGCGCCTCCTGGGCGCCCGGCGCGCCCGATCCTGCCTGATCGCCCTGCTCGACGCCGACGATGTCTGGGAGCCGGACTACCTGCGCCGGCACTTGCGCTTTTGGCGCAGGATGCGGCCCTCCGGCGCGGTCCTGACCTACGGCCCGGCGCTCTATTGGTACCCTGCCAATGGGGCGGGCATCAGCGACTATGCGCACGCCATGCCCGCGCGGTCCGAGGCGGTGTTCCGGCCCGGGGAGCTGCTCCGGAATTTCCTGAGCAGCGGCCACGATACGGAGCCGCGCACCAGTTGTTCCTTGCTGAGCCGGGAGGCGCTGCTCGCCATGGCGCGGTTCGAGCCGGCGGCGCGGAGGGCTCCCTTTTTCGAGGACAATTTCCTGATGTGGGGCATCGCGACCAGGTGGCCGATCGCCGTCCATCCGCATGCCTGGGTCCGTTATCGTCAGAGATGGCGGCCGGGCGCTCGGCCCGCGTGGATGTACCGGCGGCTCTGCCGGGAAGAGGCGGTCTTCCTGCGGCGCATGCGCGCCCACATCGCGCGCTATCAGCCCCGGCATCCCTTGCTGCGGCCGGAGGGCATTGCGGCCCGGCTGGCTGCCCTGCGCCGGCTGGACCGGGCCTCCCCGTTCGGGGATTACTTCACCGAGCGCATCCCCGCGGAGCTGCGCCGGCTGGCCCGCAGGTCATGAGCGCCCGCGCGCCGGGACCTCGCTTCGCCGTATACGCCAGCACGGCGGGCAACTATTTTTATGCCGAGATCCGGCACCTGCTCGCCTGCGGCCTTAGGGAGGCGGGATTCCAGGCCCTGGAGGCCGACGAGCGGAAAGGATTCATCCCGCGGGCCGATTGGCACGTCGTGGCGGCTCCCCACGAGTTCTTTTACCTGGGAGCGGGCCGCGCCCTACGCGCCAAGCCTTGGCCGCCGGGCGTCATCCTCTACAATGCCGAGCAGCCGCAGTCCAGGTGGTTCTCTGAGTTCTACAGGCTCCTGCCGCGGGCGCACGCGGTCTGGGATATGGACCTCGAGACCTGCGGGCGGTTGGCGCGCGAAGGCTGGCGCTGCAGCCGCCTGCCGCTGGGCTGGGTCAAGGGCTGCGAGCTCTTCTCCCCGGTTCCCCGGCTGCCCCGCATCTCGATGACGCGCGCCCTTCCGGCCGCTGTCCGGGACTTCCCCGCCGGCCGGGCCGGGTTCTCCCGGAGGCCTTTGGACCTGCTCTTCATCGGCGGCCGGGTCCCCCGGAGGACGGCATGGTTCCAGGCCGCGGCTTCCCTCCTGTCGTCCTATCGCGGATTCTATCGGCTGGTCGACTTCCACCGCTTCCTGCGGCCGGGCGCGATGGAACCGCTCCATACCCGGACCTTTCTGGGCTTGGCCCAGCGCGCCAAGCTCGTGCTCAATATCCATCTTGAAGAGGCCAGGTATTTCGAGTGGCACCGCATCGCGGTCCACGGCATCGGGCAGGGCGCGCTTGTGCTCAGCGAGCCGACCACGGAGGCGCCTCCGTTCAAGGCCGGCCGCGATTTCGTTTCGGCGCCGCTGCGGGATTTCCCGGAGGCCATCCGGCACTATCTCGGCTCGCCGCGGGGGCTCGCGGAGGGCGCCCGCATCGCGGCCCGGGGACTGCGCACCTATCGGGAGTCCTGCCGCCTTGCGGCCTTCCTGCCCGCGGCCCTGGCCGGGCTCCGCTCACCCGGCACCCCCATGGCCCGCCGCGCGCGACGCCGCGAGGCCGCGGCCGCCGCGTTGCTGCGGGCTAGCCCTTGAAGCGGTGGATGAGCTCCAGGACGCGGTCTACTTCATCGCCGCTCAAGGCGGGATAGTACGGCAGGAAGAGTGTCTCCGCGCAGAATCTCACCGCCGCGGGGAGCCGGCGACGATAGGGCCGGTAGAGCTCGTAGAGATGGTTCGGATAGAGGCAGTCGTTGACCTGGACGCCGTTCTTCTGCAGGAACGCGCGCAGCGCCTCTCTGCGGCCGCCGAGCACGCGGAAGGCCGCGTAGGCGCGCACTCCGCTGGAATAGGGCTTGACCAGGGGCGGGACCATGTACGGGACGTCGCGAAGCCCGCGTCGGTATCTCGCCAGGATCGAGTCGAGGCGGCGCTGGATCGCCTCCCTGCGCTCGAGCTGGGTCAATCCGATGGCCGCGGCCAGGTCGTTCATCCGGTAATGGAAGCCCAGCTCACGGACGCATTGAGGACCTTCCGCCATGCGGCCTTCTTTTTCGGCCTGCCCTAGGCGGCTGAGCCTGTTGAGACGGTCTTGCCGATCCTGCCGGGCGTGGACCAGGGCGCCGCCGTCCAAGGTCGTGAGGCCCTTGAAGCGGCCGAAGCTGAAACAGCCGATAGCGCCCAAGCGTCCCAAAGGGCGGCCTTTGTAGCGGCCGCCTACCGCGTGGCAGGCGCAGGCGTCCTCCACCACCGGCAGCCGGCGGCGGCGGGCGATCTCGAGGATGGGGTCCATGTCGCAGGCGTGGCCGAGGTGTACGACCAGGATGGCCCGCGTCCTGCGCGTGATCAGGGCGTCGATCTTCTCCGGGTCGATGTTGCCGGTGTCGTGCTCCACGTCGCAGAACACGGGGACGGCCCGGTTGTAGAGTATGGCGTGATTGGTGGCTACGATGGTCGCGGGGGTGGTGATGACCTCTCCGCCCTCGGTGCCCAGGACCTTGAGCGCCAGATGCAGCGCGGCCGTCCCGCAGTTCGTGGCCAGCGCGTAAGGCGCGCGCAGCTCGCGCGCCAGGCGCGACTCGAAGAGCTTGGTGTAGATGCCGGTGCCGATCCAATCGCTGCGCAAGGCCGCGCCGGCGGCGTCGGCTTCCGGCCCGCCCAGGGCCGGCTTGATGCCGCGGATGACGGGGCGCACCAAGCCCGGCCGCTTCCTCGTCTTCGCCATGCCGCCATTATGTGATATCGTCGCCGGGCGGCGCCAGCCGGGTCAGCCGCGCGGAGCGGGGCTTCGGACCGCGTGCGCGTACAGGCGGGAATAGGCGGCTGCGGCGCGCCGCCAGGAGAACGCCCGGCTCCTGAGCTTGGCGCGGCGCCCGAGCCGTCGCCGCAAGGAGGGATCGCCGCAGAGCTCGAGCATCCCGCGGGCCAGGGCCTCCACGTCGTTGGGCGGCACCAGCAAGCCGTCTTTCCCATCCCGGAGCATCTCGGGGATGCCCCCCGTCGCGCTCGCCAGCACAGCCTCGCCCGCTGCCATCGCTTCCAGCAGCACCAGGGGGAAATTCTCCCGCCGGGACGGGAGCACGAGGAATTCGCAGCCCTTTATGAGTCCCTGGACCCGGCGGGGAGACACCCCTCCCGTGAGAGTGACCCGGCCTTCGAGCCCGAGCGCGCGGATGAACCGCTGGATGCCGCCGTTCATCTGATCGCGGCCGCACAGGACCAGGCGCAGGTCCGGCCTCTTCTCCAGGACCTTCGCGAAGGCCATCAGCAGGAGGTCCTGTCCCTTATAGGGCGCCAGCCTCGCCACGGAAAGGACGTAGGGCTTGCGGACCCCTTCGGGCAAGGGGGCCGCGGCGCGGGGGCCCGGAGACCCGTAGTAGACGACGGGGGCAGGGCCGCGCCAAGCGGGACACAGGCGCAGGAATTCTCCGCGTTGGGAGCGGGAGGCGAGGGTGACGGCTTGGGACGTCCCGATGAGGCCGCGCAAGCCGCGGACGCCTCCCAGGAAAGGGAGGTAATCCTCCAGGACCAAGTGCAGGGTGACTACCTGCGGCCAACGAGCAAGCCGGGCCGCATGGGTGAAAGGGCCGTGGTCCCGGGCGAAGACGTGGCAGTGCCAGACGTCGACGGCTTCGCGGGAATGTATCCGGAGCAGCTGGCTGACGGCAAGGTCCTTGGCCGGGCCGACGCGATAGACGGCGACGCCGCCGACGACCTGTCGGAAGGGCTCCCCGGCCCTGCGCCTGGGGCCGACGAAGCAGACCGAGTGCCCGAGAGCCCGAAGCTCGCGGGCCAGGCTCTCCGCGATGCCGCGGTCCGTGGGGTCGGCCAGGTCCAGCCAAGCGAAACAGACCTTCATCGATGATCCCCCGATCCGGGCATTATAGTATGTCGTATCAAGACCTGATATCATTAATCCCAGCATGGCAGCCAAGCCGAGCCGTCGTCTGCTCCTCGTCTGCGCCGCGGCGTGCGCATGGGCCGCCCTGGAGCTCGGCTCCGCCCTGGTCCTGGCCCTGGCCAACCGCTCTCCCTGGCCGTT
>Ga0265297_10011005_pt1 | contig 11196 bp, 13 predicted proteins | sample Munlanlwell13791_FD_192502 | JGI IMG/M metagenome (GOLD analysis project Ga0265297, IMG submission 192502) | Leachate microbial communities from a municipal landfill in Southern Ontario, Canada - Leachate well 137-91 | ecosystem: Engineered > Solid waste > Landfill > Unclassified | place...
CTTGACCGGCGGATGGCCAAACTCGCGCATGCCCAAGAGCTTTGAGATGGCATCGGGCGATTGTCCGCTTACCGGTACTGCACCGCCAGTTTGCCCGCCAGGAACGCCTTGACCTTTTCGTGGGCGGCGGTGGCCTCGTCGTCGGTGAGGGTGCGCTCGGGATGGCGGTAGGTAAGGGAGAACGCCAGGCTGCGCTGGCCGGCGCCGAGCACCTTGTCGTCACTGAACAGGTCGAACAATTCGGCCTTTTCGAGCCACGGGCAACCGGCGGCGCGGATGGTGTCGAGGATTTCCTGGGTGGTGAGGGTGGCGGCGGCGACCAGGGAAATGTCGCGGGTGGTGGCGGGGAACTGGGGCAGCGGCTGGCAGCGCCGCGGCACGGCGGGCAGGGCCACCAGCCGGCCGAGCTCGACGATGGCGATGAACAGGGGCGCCTTGAGGCGCAGGTCGCGGGTCAATTCGGGCGCCGCCTCGCCGAACACGGCCAGTTGCTCGTCGCCGAGCCGGATCTCGGCGCCGCGGCCGGCGGCGAACGCCGGGTGCTGCACGGCCTGGCAACGCCAGCCGGTTAGGCGGCGGGCGTCCAGCCAGCCTTCCAGCACGCCCTTGAGGTCGGAAAAGTCATAGACGGCGCGGCGTTCGTCGCCGAAGCGTTCGGCGTGTGGCCGGCCGGTGAGGGCGATGGCCGCCTGCCAGCGCTCTTCCGGCAATTGCGGACTCCGCACATGGACACGGCCGAACTCGAACAGGGCCAGGTCGGCGGTGTTGCGGGCCAGGTTGTTGGCCACGCTCTGCACGATGCCCGGCAGCAGCGAGGGGCGCATGGCGGCGGTGTCGGCGCTGATCGGGTTGCTGAGGATCACCAGTTCATTCTCGGCCACGCCGGTGCCGCTGACGGCGGTCTTGGGCGGGAACATGCTGTAGGTGACCGCCTCGTCCAGGCCGAGCCCGAGCAGCTGGGCGCGCGCCTCTTCCAGCGGGACGAAGGCGTCGTCGGCCAGGCGGCCGCCCAAACGGGCGGTGGCCACGGCCGCCGGCACGCGGTCCAGGCCGTGCATGCGGACCACTTCTTCCGCCAGGTCGGCCTCGCCGGCCAGATCCAGACGGAACTCGGGGACTTCGACCACCGCGCCGGTAGCGTCGCGGCTGACCAGGGTGAAACCGAGCCGGGTGAGGCAGCCGAGCAGGGTGTCGGCATTCAGGTCGAGCCCGAGCAGGGCGTTGATGCGGGCGAAACGCAACGGAATACGCTTCAACGGCGACACCGGCGCGGAAATATCGATGACGCCGTCCAGCAGTTCACCTCCGGCCAGTTCGCAGATGAGGGCGGCGGCGCGGGCACCGGCGTCCGCGACCATTTGGCGCGACACGCCGCGCTCGAAGCGGTGCGAGGAATCGGTGGCCAGGCCGAGCTGGCGGGCGGTGGCCCGGATGTTGGACGGCAGGAACTGGGCGCTCTCGACCAGCACGGTGGTGGTGGTGTCGCGGATGCCGCTGTTCTCGCCGCCCATGATGCCGGCCAGGGCGACGCCCTTGGCGGCGTCGGCGATGAGCAGGTTGTCGGCGGTCAATTTGTGCTGGCGGCCGTCCAGGGTGGTGAACGTTTCGCCGGGCGCGGCGCGGCGCACGACGATGCGGCCGCCGGCGAGCAGGGCGTGGTCGAAAGCGTGCAGCGGCTCGCCGTATTCCAGCATGACGAAATTGGTGATGTCCACCACGTTGTTGATGGAACGCAGGCCGACCGCCTCCAGGTCGCGGCGCAGCCAGTCGGGGCTGGGGCCGATCTTGACGTTGCGGATGACCCGGGCGGTGTAGCGCGGGCAGAGCTCGGGCTCGCGCACCTCCACGGCGGCCACGTCGGTGACGCGGGTGCCGGGAACGGGCTTGAGTTCCACCGCGGGCCGGCGCAGCAACTGCTGGCCGCCGGTGAGCGCGGCGATCTCGCGGGCGATGCCGAGGTGCGACAGCCAGTCGGGGCGGTTCGGGGTCACTTCCCAGTCGATCACGGTGTCGCAGGTGAACAGGTCGGTCAGCGGCTTGCCGAGCGGCGTGTCGGCCGGCAGGATCAGCAGGCCGTCATGGTCCTCGCTCAGCCCCAGTTCGCGGGCGCTGCACATCATGCCGTTGGATTCCACGCCGCGCAGCTTGGCTTTCTTGATCTTGAAGTCGGGGAAAACGGTGCCGATGGTAGCCAGCGGCACGCGTTTGCCGGCGTCGCAGTTGGGGGCACCGCAGACAATTTGCAGCGGCTCGCCCACGCCGGTGCTGACCTGGCACACGCTGAGCTTGTCCGCGTTGGGATGGGGCTGGCGCGACAGGATCTCGGCCACCACCACGCCGGCGGGAATGGCGCCCGTCGTCTCAATCCCCTCGACCTCCAGACCGGCCAGGGTCAGCCGTTCGGCCAGCTCCTTGGGAGCCCAAGGAATGTCGACATAATTCCGAAGCCAGTTGAGCGAGGTCTTCATGCGATCCGTTCCGGGCGCCCGACCGAAAGCCCGCAAAGGGCCGGGGCAGATGACGCCTTATGATTTCTTGATGAAAAACGAAACTTAAAATATAGGCGAGTCCCGAAGGAAGCGCAAAAAACACGCCTTGACTTTTTCATAAATACTACTATTTTTTAGCAAAAAAGAGGTCCCCCATGCGTACGTGCCGGCAACGAAACGACCGCGATGACACCTTCTACACGATCTCCAACCAGCAGGTCGGCAAAGAAGAAGAAAATAAGCTTGCCCCACCCTGTCGGACGCAACTGCTGCGCTTCGCCAACCGCCTTTCCCGGCTCTACGTTGTCAGGATGACGCTCCTCCAGGTCTGTGGCAGCGGCTACCACCTGCTCCTGGCGGCGCCAGCGGCGTTGCCTTCTCGGGAAGGAGAAATCGGAGCCGCCCTGTGTTTGGCCATGGCGACAGGGACCGTATGGCCGATCCGAAACGTGCCAGGACGGTGTTGATCCGCAATAACAAAGCAAGATGATCTCATGGCGGTTTCGACCCCAGAAACGAGGCGAACTGGCCGCGACCGGAAATTGGCCGGCTGTCGGCTGGATTCCGCCGCTTTTTTCAAGCATATTGCCGGTGGAAAGGGAAGCGGCCAGGCTTTCAGCCGGCCGCTGGCCGAAGCCGGGACCGCCCCTACATGGAATGTTGCATCCCAACACGTCGCGCCCGCCGCGCGCAGGAGCCGGCATGAGCCTCTTCCAACGACGCACCTCCGGCAATCCGGTTGAACGGACGCCCCAAGCCTGGCTGGACCGCGCCCTGCGCCTGCTGGACCAGCGGGGCCATGCCGAGGCGGAACTGGCGCGCAAACTGCGCCAGCGCGGCTGCCCCCCGCCCGCCCTGGCCTGGGTCCTCGCCGAACTGCGCCGCCTCCGCCTCGTCAACGACGCGGCGTTCGCCCGCGCCCTGGCCAGCGAAAAGGCACACTGGGGCCAAGGCCGGGTGGTGCGCGAACTCCGCAAACGCGGGGTCGCCTCCGAACTGATTGAGGCCGCCGCCCCCGACCCGGGTTCCGACCCGGACGCCCGCGACGCCGAACTCGGCCGCGCCTTGGACGCCGCCCGCCGCAAATGGACCGGCCTCGCCCGCGAACCCGACCGCTTCAAGGCCCGCGGCAAACTGTTCCGCTTCCTCGCCGCCCGCGGCTTCGCCGCCGACTGCATCCGCGAAACCGTCGCCCGCCTGGAACGCGAGACGTCCCCCTAACGCCGCGTCTTGAAAGCCATGTGGGGCTCTGCCCCAGGCCCCGCTCAAGGAACTCCGTCCCTTGAGAATCCCGACATGCCGATTTTGCGCAGGCCGGCACTGGGCGCCGCCGTCAGAGGCCAAATCCAACGTCGCGGCCATCCGTGGCGCCCAGTGCCGGCCTGCGCAAAATGGAAGGTCTCGGGGATTCCAAAGGGACTGGTCCCTTTGGCAGGGGTCGTGGGGGCGGCGCCCCCACCTGCATTTACAGCAACGCCGTGCCCTGGCGGTAGAAGGGCAGCGGGGTGACCGTGGCGTCCAGGACGGTGCCGGAGGCGGGATCGGTCACCCGCACCGGCGTGCCGGTGGCGGGCGGTTCGACGCCGGCCAAATAGGCCATGGCCACCGCCACCCCCAGATTCGGGCTGAACGCCCCGGAGGTGATCGTGCCAATCACTTTTCCGGAGACCGGGTCGGCCACCGTCATGCCGGCACGGGCGGCGCGGCGGCCGGCCAGACGCAGGCCGGCCAGGCGCCGGACCGGCGGCCGGCGCAGGGCGGCGGCGCCGATGCACTCGCGGTCGCGGAGGTTCAGCAGGCGGCCGAAACCGGCCTCAACCGGCGTGGTGGTCTCATTCAATTCATGGCCGTAAAGCGGATACCCCATTTCCAGCCGGAGCGTGTCGCGGGCGCCGAGCCCGGCGGGCTTGACCAGTGGATGGGCCAGCAGCCGGTCCCAGACCAGGGGCGCCTGCTCCCGCGGAAAGTACAACTCAACCCCGCGTTCGCCGGTATACCCGGTGCGGCTGACCAGCATCTCCAGCCCAAACAACGACAGTTGAGTCCAATGGTAATAGGCCGGCAAGGCGGCAACCGGCACGCCCAAAACGGCCAGGACTTCAAAGGCCTGCGGCCCCTGCAAGTCGAGCTTGCCCCAGGCCTCGCGCAGGTCTTCGAATTGCACCGTTGGCGGCAGGTGCGCGCGAATCCAAACCGCATCGCCTTCGGCGGTGCCGGCGTTGACCACCAGCAGGAAGGTGTCGGCATCCATCCGGTAGGTCAACAGGTCGTCCAGCACCCCGCCCTGTTCGTTCACCAGAAAATTGTAGCGGCAACTGCCGGGCGCCTGGCCGGCGACCGGCCGTGGCAGCAAAGCGTCGAGCGCCGCGCCCACCGTCGGGCCGGAGACCCGGAACACCCCCATGTGGCAGGTGTCGAACAGCGCCGCCGCCTCGCGGCATTGCCGATGCTCGGCCAGGATGCCGGCCGGGTACTGGACCGGCATTTCCCAGCCGCCAAACTCCACCATCCGCCCGCCCAGGGCCCGGTGCTGTTCACACAAAGGAGTCTGTTTCATGATGTCTTGGCGTAGGCCGGTTTCAACCCCTTGACCATGGGGTAATGTTTGACATTAAGGGTACACAGTTCGGCGTTTTCGGCCTGAACCGTGGCGGCAAGAATGGCATCGGCCAAACCGATGCCATGAGAACGTGCATAGTCCCGCTTATAGAGGCCGGCTCTCCTGGCAATTTCCGGGGAGACGGAAATGACACGGAACAGATTCACGAGGCTGTCGAGGGTGCTCAACTCCGCATCGCCTCTAACGCCCGCGTAGAGTTCCGCCACCACGATACTCGACAGAATGATCCGGTCGGATTGTGCCTGAATCAAGGTGACGGCCTGCGGATGCCCCCGAAGGAAGTCAACCATCACGTCGGTGTCGGCCAAGACCGGGTGCGCCATGGGATCAATCCCTGTCCCAGGAACGCCGGGCCGCCGCGAAATCAGGCAGGTCGCTCCGGTGCCGCCACATGCCGGCGGCGGCGTGCAAAACGGCCTTTCGGCGACTGCCCATGGCCAAGTCCAGAAACTGATCAACCGCCTCGCGGATAATCTCCGACTGTTTCTTGTCAGCAGCTTTGGCGACCATCTCCAGCCCGTCTCGTTCCTCTTCCGTCAGATAGATTTGTGTCCTCACCATGCATGCACCCCAATTTATACAGCAGTATTATACATCATACTTTCGCTTTTTCCCAGATGCATCAGTGGGGGATCTGGTGGACGATTACAGGGCTCGCGGGCTGAATTACCATATGCCGGCGGCGGATGACTTCGCGGAAGGGCGCACCCGTTTCCGCCCAGTCCACCACATCCACCCGGAACGGCAACGCCGACTCCGTGAACGCCTCGCGAAGATCGCCGCTCACCGCCACGGACAATGGCGCGTCACCCAAGACCGCCAAGTCCAGGTCGGAGGACGCCCGCGGTGTTCCGCCCGCCCGCGATCCAAACGCCCACACCTCGCGGCCAGGAACCCGGCGTTGCAGGATTTCCCGCACCATGGCCAGCTCATCCGGGCTAAGATGAAGCGGCGTGGCGTTCATCCGGCCCCGCCATTGCATGCTCGCAGCTGCGCCAGCAGGAACTGGACATCCGCCAGCAACTGCGGCGCGGCGGCGGCCACCTTGTCCGCTTTGCTCGCGTCATCGGTGTGCGCCGTTTGGTTGCGGAGTTCGCGATAATCGAACCAGGCCTGGGCCTCCCGCAACAAGCCGCGCTCCACGCCGGTACGCACCAAGTCGCGATAGGCCAGCCGTTCCACCAGTTCGGGCGTGGGCAGATCCAGCGCCAATTGGCGCCGCAACATTTTCCACGCCAATTCGTAGGTGAACTCAAAACATTGGATGACCGAGTTTCGGAACTGCTCGGCCAGACCGGAGTCGGCGCCCGCCTGGGCCGACCCGGCATACGCCAGGCTTTTCTCCAGTTGGGCCGCCGCTCCCGCCAACGCGTCCAATTCGAGTCTCATGGATGCCTCCGGCGACTCATGGCGAGATGCGGTCAAAGCCGGTGAACGGCCGCAGGACTTCGGGCACGATGACGCTGCCGTCGGCCTGCTGGTAGTTTTCGAGGATGGCGCACACCACGCGGTCGGTGACGCCGGTGGCGGAAATGGTGTGGACAAAGCCCTTTTGGCCGGTCGCCTTGTCCTGGTAGCGGATGCCCAGACGCCGGGCCTGGAAGTCGGTGAGGTTGGTGTTCGAGGTCACCTCGCGGTAGTTGCCAAAGCCGGGGTACCACGCCTCGATGTCGTACTTGCGGTAACCGGGGGCGCCCATGTCGCCGTCGCAGACCAGCACGACGCGGTAGGGGATGCCGAGCTGTTGCAGCAGGTATTCCTCGTTGGCCAGGCATTCCTCATGGCGCGCCACCGAATCCTCGGGGCGGCAGAAGATGATCTGCTCGACTTTGTGGAACTGGTGGACGCGGAAGATGCCGCGATTGACCTTGCCGTAGCTGCCGGCTTCGGTGCGGAAGCACGGGGTGTAGGAGGTGTAGCGCAGCGGCAGGGACGCCGCCTCCAGCGTCTCGTCGGCGTGGTAGCCGACCAGCGTCTGCTCGGAGGTGCCGATCAGCGACAGGTCCTCGCCGGCCAGCTTGTAGGTCTGGTCGGCAAAGAACGGCAGGTACCCGGTGCCGAACAAGGTGCGCTCCTTGGCCAGGCAGGGGCTCATGAACAGGGTGAAGCCGCGGTTCACCAGTTCACGCTGCGCCCAAAAGAACATCGCCTGGGTGAGCTGGGCGCCGGCGCCGCGCCAGTAATAATAGCCGGCCTGCGCCACCTTGGCGCCGCGGGCGGTGTCGATGATGTTGAGCTTGTCGCCCAAATCCTGGTGGTCCAACGCCTGGAAGCCGAACGCGGGCTTGTCGCCCCAAAACCGCAGCTGCGTATTGTCCGCATCGGTGCCGCCGACGGGAACGTCGTCGGCCAGGAAATTGGGCAGCCAGGCCAGGCCGGCGTCCACCTCCGCCTTCACTTCTTCCTGGCGCTTTTCCTTGGCGGCAACCTCTTCCTTGATGGCACGGACCCGGTCGCGCGCCTCCGGCTTGTCCTTGCAGTCCTTGCTCAGCCGGTTCCGTTCGGAGCGCAGCTCCTCGACCTCACGGATCAGCGCCACATACTCGGCATCCTTTTGGCACAAGGCGTCAAGGTCCACCTCGCACCCACGCCGGCGGCAATTGGCCTTGACCCGTTCGGGTTCGTTTCGCAACAGATGAATGTCGATCATGGCAGCGCAACCTCTGGCACCAGGCGTTTTTCGCCCCGGGTTTCAAATTCGGAAAAGGGAATGTAAGCGCGCCCCCCCCAAAAACAACCATTTGCGCCACGACGGATTTTCGCCTATATTCGCCCTTGTGGGCAGTTCCCGTCCCGCACCCGAAGACCCCATTATTTATGGCACGTATCCTGGTCATCGACGATCAACCGGAAATCCGGGAGATCATGCAGCGCATCCTGGCCGGCAACGGTTACGAAGTCGCGGTTGCCTCCAACGGCGACGCCGGCATCCGTCTGCATGAGGCTGAGCCGTTCGACCTGATCATGACCGACCTGGTCATGCCGGACAAGGAGGGCATCGAAACCATCATGGAGATCCGGCGCGCCGACCGCCAGGTCAAGATCATCGCCATCTCCGGCTTCATCGACTCGCCCTACCTCGACACCGCCCGGCACCTGGGGGCCAACCGCATCCTGCCCAAGCCGTGCAGCCGCCAGATCATCCTGAGCACCGTACGGGAGTTGCTGGGCGAAACCGCCCCGCCCCCCCCGACGCCGTAACCGTTGTTCACGAGGTCCAAAGCGTTTGGATTGTCATTTTTTCGTGGCAGCGGCTATACTGCCAGCGTAAGGGTCTTCCACACAGAAAGGGTTCCGCCATGAGCGACAATCTGTTAAAAAAGGGCATCTACATCGGCCTGGGGCTGGCCAGCCTGACCAAGGACAAGCTTGCCGCCGTCGCCGCCGAAGTCGCCAAGAGCGCCAAGCTCTCCGAAGAGGAAGGCCGCAAACTGGCCGGCGACCTTGAAACCGAATCCCAAAAGGCGCGCGACCAGCTCAAGGCCCAGGTCGACAGCCTGGTCGAGGCCGCCGCCAAGCGCCTGCCCTGCTGCCAGAAGCTGACCGCCATCGAGCAGCGGCTGGCCAAGCTCGAGGCCGCCAGCGGCTGCCCGCCGCCCGCCGGCGATGCCGGCTGCACCTGCGGCAAGTAACACCGGCCGGCCGCCGCCGACATCTACGGGCGCGAGGTCCATAAGCCATTGCGTGACTGGGATCCCCAACGCGAAACCGCTTTTTTTGACCTCTTCGCCGACTGCCGCGATCTGGAGCGCGAGACCCTGCGCCGGGCCGGCCAGGGCGTTTTCACCCTGGACCGCATGCCGCTCCTGGCCGCCCTCGCCGGGCATCCCGAGCAGCGCCTGAAGCTGGTCCACGTCGCCGGCACCAAGGGCAAGGGCTCGACCAGTTTCTTCCTGGGCGCCCTGCTGGAGGCGGCCGGCGAAAGCGCCGCCGTCTACACCTCGCCCCACCTCGCCTCCGTCCGTGAACGCTTCTGGCGGCGCGACGCCCCAGTGGGCTATGACGCCCTGGAAAGCGCGGCCCGCGAACTCCGCAACGCCATGCATGCCGGCGGCCTGCACCCGACTTTTTTTGAGGTTCTGACGGTGCTCGGCCTGCGCCTGGCGGCCGATGCCGGCTGCCGGTGGTGCGTGCTCGAAGCCGGCATCGGCGGCCGCCTCGACGCCACCAATTTCATCCCGCCGCCCGCCGCCTGCGTCATCACCCCGGTCAGCCTCGACCATATGCCGCTGCTGGGCACCACCGCCGCCGAGATCGCCGCCGAAAAGGCCGGCATCCTCAAGCGGGGCGTGCCGCTGGTGCTGGCGCCCCAGCCGTTCCCCGAGGCGGAGGCGGTCATCCGCGCCGCCGCCGCACAATTGCACTGCCCGGTGACCGGGGCCGCCACCCGGCCCGCCGGGGATGCCGGCCGCTGGCCGGAGTACCGGCACTGGCCCGCCTTCCTGCAGGAGAATTTTCGCACCGCCCTGGCCACCTGCGAGGTGCTGGGGATCCGGCCCGATCCGGCCCGCTTCCGCCGGCCGCGGTTGCGGGGGCGCTTCGAGCTGCTGCGCCAAGAGCCGCCCGTGCTGCTCGACGCCGCCCACAATGCGGACTCCGCACGCCGCCTCGCGGAGGCGTTGCGCGCCGCCTGGCCGAACCGGCCGTTCACCGTCGTGCTCGGCGTCGTCCAGGGCAAGGATGCGGCGGGGATTTTCCGCGAACTCCGCCCGGCGGCCGCGGAATTCATTCTCACCCACCCCCGCAACGCCGACCGCGGTTCTGAACTGGAGACCCTGGAGGCGCTGGCCGCGACGGCCGGGGTGCCGTACCGGGTCATCCCGGACCTTCAATCCGCCGCCGACCTGCCGGCCGGCCGCCCCCTGGTCTTCACCGGCTCCTTCTTCACCGCCCTGATCGGCGAGGAACTGTTCAACCCGGCGACGCCAGGTACGTGACAACCCGGTTGGGAACCCCCTTTTGAGGAAAGGCGGTTCCCAAACCTTCCGTCAAACCTGTTTGTGCCTTTTGCGGATTCCGCAGGCCGCCCCGGTTGCTCCAGTCGTGGATTGTTGCGCGAAAGCGGCCTGCGGAATCCGCAAAATGAAACAAACGTTTTAGGAAGGGGCTTGGGGAGCACCCTTTTTCAAAAGGGTGGCCCCAAACAGAGCGGCGGGCGGGAAGAAATAGACCACGTAGACCACGGCGTAAATGAAGCGGTTTTCGATCCGCAGGAACGACGTGAAGAAAAAGAAGAAGATCAGCAGGTGCATGCGGACGACGTTGCGGTAGGCCGCATCGGGCGAGAAGGCCAGCGGCGTCTTCGCCCCGGGCTTGGGTTCGGCCTGCCAGGCCGCCCGCAACGCCGTCCGCTCGGCTATCGCGGCCGCCAGCAGCCACGGCCAGTAACTGGCCAACACCCGCCCGTAAAGCGCCGGCGAGGGCAACGGATCGCCATCGCGCTTTTGCACCAGCGGGAAGAAGAAGTTCAGGAACACCGAGTGGACAACGTGGAACATCCCGAAATGGACAGTGAAGAAGGCCAGCAGGAACAGGCCGAGCCCCGCGGCCACCGCCACCGCCGTCGCGGAGCCGCCGGCGGCAAGCTGCCGCGCACTGCCCACAATTCCCAGGACGATGGTCGCGTAACCGAGCACCAGGCTCGACAGCCACAGCGACCACACCAGGTCACGTGCCTGCCAGCCATAATGCCAGGCCAGCACCAGCCCAAGCCCGAACCCCGCCAGCCCGTACAGCGGCGAATCCAGCGACAGGCGGAACGGTGATGACGCGGTAGCGCGCAACATTAACACAACTTGTTGTTGGGGCCACCCTTTTGAAAAAGGGTGCTCCCCAAACCCCTTCCCAAAACTTTTGTCACTAAAGCCGGCGGGCGCTTCCGCCACAAGCCGTTCTGGCAAACCATGGCCTTCTCGTTTGTGGGCTTGTGGCGGAAGCGCCCGCCGCGTTTAAGGAACAAACAGGTTTGACGGAGGGTTTGGGAACCGCCTTTCCTCAAAAGGGGGTTCCCAACACAGCCGGGCCCGGCTCAGGGCGCCGCCGGCGGCGCCACGGGGGCGGCAGGGGGCGGCGGCAGGGGCCGAAACA
>Ga0265297_10011006_pt1 | contig 11193 bp, 26 predicted proteins | sample Munlanlwell13791_FD_192502 | JGI IMG/M metagenome (GOLD analysis project Ga0265297, IMG submission 192502) | Leachate microbial communities from a municipal landfill in Southern Ontario, Canada - Leachate well 137-91 | ecosystem: Engineered > Solid waste > Landfill > Unclassified | place...
TTTTTAAAGCTTCAAGTGGATCGAGTTTATCAAGTTCATGAAATAAACGAGAAGTTATAAAATAACGAAAGAAATTTCTAATTCGACCATAGAAATCAACATTCTTCATTAAATCCATCATATGAAATTTAGTATATTGATTTCGAATATCGCTAAAAATATCCCAAAATGATTTTATATTTCTACGTTTATTTATTTTTTCTTTAAATAAAGCATAAGCATCTTTAGCAAAATCGTAAGCTAAAGTTATATCTTTATTAGTTGAAGTTATCTCATTAGTAAGTTCTTCAATTTCAACTATTTCTTCAGGTTCTAGTAAAAGTTTTGTAATTCTCATAATTTTCTTAATTTAATTATCATTTAATTTTTAAAAATATCACGCATCACTTTTTACCATATTTACATCTTGGAAAGTGATAAGAATTTTCTCCTAAAGCCATGTCAATTGCGTACCATTTTTTATTTTTTCCTTGTAGCCAATCTAATGACCACCAACCTTCAAATTTACTAGCAATAAGAGTTGATAATTTAATTAATTCTTTTTTTTCAGATTTAGTTAAACGATTCATATTTTCTAATTTAATTTTCCAATCTTTATCTTCTGTTTGACCTTTAACTGCTTCTTTAGGCCAGTAAGGATGAATACATTCAACTTTTCCATCTCTAATAAATATTCTAAATTCTCTAGTAACAGGAAATCCGTTAAAAGCTGTAAAGATAGGTTCAGTAGGAATAAGTTTTCTTAATACCCAAATATTAATAGGCCACCCTCCTTCCATATTAGCCATTATGCTATGTTCAGCAATATTTTGAATATGACTAGCGATAGTTGAAGGATCTTGAATATAACAACTCTCTAACCAGTCATGTTTATTACTTGTTTGACCTGATCTTAAAAATAATGGACAACCTGCTTTTCTAGCAAACATTTCCATTGTAGCTATAAATCGACTTAAAGATACTTGATCTTCATCTGTCATTTTTTTCATCCAAAACATTTTTTTAAGAGCAGGAACACAATTCTTATCATAATCATCTATATTAATAATAAGAGTTTTAGGAACATTAATTTCTAATTCTTTTAAAATTGGAAACCAATAGCTTAATGAATTATCTCTCATTGTTTAACTTCTGATATAAATTTTTCATATTTATCTTTATCAGGAAAAAGATAAAAATTATAACTAACTTTTCTTTTACCACTAATCTTTTTATAAAATCGTGATAATAACCAAACTAACCAAATTAGTTTAGGATAGATTACTTTAGCGTTTTCTACTAAAGTATTTTGCATTGTTTTACGAGCTATTTTACATTCTTGAAGAATTTCTTCTCTATCAATAAGTTCTTCTTTTAAAGTATATTCAATTATTAGTGGCATATTGTTTTTTTATTGGTAAATTTTCATATTTAAGAAAAGTACTATCATGAAATCCCCAAAAAGGAAATAATAAACCAGCCCAAAAAGAACTTTTTTTAGGACATTCTAGTGTATATTCAATATAAGGCTGACCACATTCAGAACAATATTTACGTTTACTTTTGACAATTTTAGTCATCATTTCACCACATTCTCTACAATAAAATCTTCCTCTACGTTCTTCATCTTTTCTATCTTGACAAGTTTCACAATTAATTTTTTTCATCATATTTATTTTTCCTTTTTAATTTCTAAATTTATTTGATAAACTTTACCACTTAAATCAGATTCATCATCTATTTTATAAGCATCAAAATCTGAACAATTTAATCTTTCACCTTTTTCTAATCCATAATTATCTCTCATAAATTTTTTTGCTGTTTTTAATGCCATATTAAAAGAGGGTGCTACTACAATTTCCCAATCTTTTTCTGACTCTTCATTATAAAAAGTAACAATCCAAAGGTTTTGCTTTGTAAATCTTTTTATCATTTTTTATTCCTCCAATTTATTTTATGAGCTTCTAATAATTCGATAGTTCCTTTTTTAACTTCTTCACTACAATGACTTATAGCATCTTCCCAAGTAGGCCATCTATTATGATGTTTTTTAAACCAATATTTATAAAAAATACTATCAGCATTATGAGGACAACCTTTTGGGTGTTTCATTCCACACTTTTGACAACAATCTTTAGGTGGTGGTAATAAAGTTCCTTCTTTTAATAAATTAATTGTTTTTACTATTTTTTTCATTTTCTTTTTCTAATAATAATGGTAGCCAATTCTTTTGTAAGAAAAGCATATATTTATTAAAATCTCCATAATAAAAATGTTTTAAAGTTTCAAATAATTCAATCCATTGTTCAGCTGTCCAAAAATGAGGTTTCCAATAACACTTATCGTTAATTGTCATATTAATAGGTGTTCCTTTCATATAATAGTGAGTAATAGCATCAACTAACCATCTTGATTTATCAGCAGAACAACCACTACCTTCTCTTAAAGTAACAAATTTTAATAAATGACCTTCAATATAATTGTAATTAGTATAGATAAAAACTACACTTGATACATCTTTATCATAAGCAGTTTTTCCTATTTTTTTAGCGATTAAATCTCTAATAACTCCATCTAAAGGATAGAAAACATCTAAATTAAAATCTTCAGGACTTTCATTAACTATATTTAATAATGATTTACTTAATTCAGGAAATTTTTCTAAAGTTTCTTTTTGACTAGCATTTAATATTCCGCTAAAAATATCTCCCATTACTTTTTTATTTATTTTTTTCATAATTTTTATTTAATTAAAAAGGCATTTCTTCATCTTTAACTTCTTCTCCTTCAATTACTTCTTCTTGAGTATTTGGAGAACTACTAGTCCCACTTTCTATAGCATTAGATTTATCTCTTTTAAATAATTTATCTCTATTATTAGCAATTAAGTTTCTCATTTTATTTAAAATAGAATCTTTTGTGTTAGTTACTTTATTAGTTGGAGCAGTCATACTTTCAATAAGATGAATATATTCATTTAACTCTCTCATTTTATTAATAAATTCTTGATCTGTTAAAGAATCGAAATTAGTAGGCATAGCATCAACTTTACTTTCTAATTCTTCTAAATCAGTCATTACTTGTCTTTCTTCTTCAGCTTTACCAACACATCTCTCATAAACAGCATCAAATATTTCTTCTTCTATTCTTTTATTAAGAACACAGAATACATATTTTAGTTCTTCAAGATCAGTATAATTAGCATTATTTCTACCATCTAATAAAGCAGATACTTTAACTACTTTTAAAGCTTTATTAGCAGTTCGTTGAGAAATATATTTTTTACTTTCTTTACAAAATTCAGTTAATAGTAAATCATAAGCTTCCATTATATTTTTATCAAAAGTAACAGATTTTGGATCATCAACTAAATCAGTAAATTCTTTAAGCTTATCTAAATCTAAAATCTTTGCAGGAATAAAATTAGGTTTATTTAAATAATCGTTATAAACTTTAATTCTTTTATTTTTAGCAGTTATTGGTTGGATTTCAGCTTTAAAAATAAGACGATCAAGAATAGCTTCAGTAACTTCATTTTCTCTTTGATAATTAGATGTAACAATAGCAGTATGAAGTTTAGCTGGAATTTGTTGACTACCTTTCATCCAATGTCTTTCGTTTAAAACTCCAAGTAATGATCTAAGTAAAACATCAGAAGCATCGAAGAATTCATCTAAGAAAGCAAAATCAGCATCAAGAATAGAATCTTTAGTATTATGAACTAGATTACCTTTTTTCAATTCAATGATATTTAAAGGTCCATAAACATATTCTTCGGTGGTTTGTTTAGTAAGATGAATACTGAATACTTTAGATTTATCAATTGCTTTAAAAGCATTCATAGCAAATTGAGATTTTGCTGTTCCAGCTGGACCCATTAATAGCATATGTTCTTTAGTAAAAAGAGCATACATTAATTGTTTTATTTCTCTATCTCTATCGACTAATCCTAAGATGTCGCAAGTAAATAAATCTGAATAATTGGTTGAAGAATTAGGCATAGCCTTTTTTGTTGTTTTTTTCATTTTCTAAATTTTCTAAATTTTCTAATAACTTAATTTTAATTATAAATTAGTGAAGCTAAAAAATCACTCAGTAAGTTAAGCGCATTTTAATCTTGCTGACCAATTCCCAATGCCTCCATTACTAATACTAAACATCATTGCTTGAAGACAAGCATCAGTATCTTTTCTTAAATCTACTAGAGGTAAACCCATTTGTTTTCTATGACCTAGAAAAGTAGCTAAATGATATTGACAAGCTCCTACTGCTAATCCACTATCTCCTATTGCTTCACTACGACCTCCTGATTCATTAAAAACAATACATTCCATATAACGAATATCTTTTACTCCATAAGCATTAGCATGTTTAACAATTAAATCTTTAACTTCTTGAGGTAGTTTTTCTTCTGCTATATTTCTATTTTCCATTACTTTTTCTTTATGAGCTAATAATCTTTCTTCTTCAGCTTTTGCTTCTAGCTTCAAGTCTTTTTCTATAATTTGACTTTTTAGATTTTCATTTTCTTCTATAAGTTCTATATTAGTTTTTTCTATATTATTTTGTTCATTAAGTATTTGATGAACATAGTTAAAATATTTCATTAAATATAATCCATAGAGAATACTAATAATTAGTAAAATAAATATTGTAAATAATACCCAAAATCCTTTTATATTCTTTTTAGCAAAATTACTAATTCCTTTATAAATTATAACTAATCCTTGTATATATAAAATAAAAAATTTTAAGATTAATTTTAGTATTGTACTTAAAATGACAGTCCAAACTAGAAAATATATAAAGCCAAAAAAAGCTTTAATATACTTCCAAAGTTTTTTCCAATTAATAAGCGGATAGTTATCGAACTTAGTTTTTTTTAACATAATTTTGTTCCTCCTTTTTTAATTCTAATAATATATTGTCTATAATAATTCGAGCATATTCTCGTCCACTAAGACTAGCTGTTTTAAAATCTTCATATTCTATATTTTCAAACCAAATAATAATGTCATTATCAGTTCCAGAGATACCAATTTGATATAAGCTATTTTTTTCTCTAACTAAAATATCTCGACCTTTATAATTGAATAATTTAACTATTTCGTTTTGTTTCATATTTTTACTGAAATAATAGCTTTAACTGGTTCTAAACAATTAGATATTAATGTATCTACTCCGTATATATTATCAATATATTCACTTACTCCTTTTTCATATATACACCAACCATTTTTAATTGCATTTTGTGCTGAACCTTCAGAATTATAAGTTAAAACTTTTTTTCTATCTTTAGTGTTATTTAATAAAACAAGAAATCTACTACTTGTAGCACCTTTTATAATAGTTTTATGAGTTTTATCCATAATAATCCAAACATTCTTTTTAAAGATAGTTGTTCCTTCAAGTCGTTCACTTATTGATTCTAATTCTTTTAATCTATCCATAATTAAAAAATTGGTAAATAACCTTTATTTTCTTTATCTCTAATTAAAGTTTCTAAAGCTTTTTCTGCTTCATATCTATCATTATATGTTTGTTCCATTCTTTGACCTTCAGTTCCAATCATACCCCATTTTCTTTCTAAAATATATTCAATTTTTTTAGTAGTATGACCCATAGCTCCCATAACTTCAGTTTCTTTTTCAAATATTTGTCCAGCCCAGAATTTACTATGTCCATCAATAGTACATTCCCAGTAGATTGGTTTGTGATTTAGTATTTGTACCATAATTATTCTTTAATATATTTTTCCATTAAATCATAAACTAATTCATATTTTTCATCATCTGCTAATGTATTAAAATCTTCATCTTGATTTAATTCTTCTAAAATTGAATTGAAAGCATTATCCATTACTTCTTCAATAGAATTTTGAAATCTTTCGTAAACTTGTTCTAAGTTCATATTTTTATATTTAATAAATAACTAATTAGTAATATTATAAAAACTAATATAAAAGCTAATATCATTAGTAAATTACTTTTCATATCCGCAATTAGGACATTCTAAACCAGTAATTTCCCATTTACTTGGACCTTCAGGTTCTTGAAAACCATTATTCTCCCATTCTTCTTTCATAATAGAAAAACATTTAGGACAAATATGTTCTTCAGGAACATTATTTAATTCAGCTAATTTTTTAATTTTCTTTTTTATGTTCATTTAGCCATTTTTTAACATCTAACTCTATTTCAAAATCTTTTTGAGGTAATTTGGCAATTATATCGAATTTAAAATCTTGGTAATATTTTAAAGCAGTTTCTTTATTAGTTACTTCTAATAATATAGCTAACGCTAACTGAGACGGCCCAGAACCACCATATCCCCATAAAAAGTTATCAGAGTGGTTATAAACACTTTGGCTTCTCTGTGCGTCTAATTTGATATCATTTAAATAAATCTCGTACTTTGAGTAAATACCTTTAATTTTCATTTTTATTTTTATTTTTATCTCTCTATTGTTTGGTTTAGTGTTCATCTTCTTTTTGATTGAATAGATAAAATCTGTTTTGTTTCATATAAAACACAATCTTCACAATATTTATTAAATTTCTTTTTATCTTCTTTTCTAGTTTCCTCTACTGCTTTTTGTATTTGGTCAGCAATAATAGGTTCTAGTTTTTTAACAACCTCTGGCTTATCAGTCCAATCTGGGTCATCAGCTTCTTCCTTAAATATTGCTACTAATATTTTTTGTATTAATTCTTTCACCGCTTCTGATTGTAGTTTTGATAGTTGGTTCATTTTAGTAACTCCTTATTTTCAATTGTATTTCCAATAACTTCACTTTCTTTAGCAATTAGCCAAACGTAGAGTCCAGTTTCTAATTTATTTATTCTTCCATGAAAAGAAGCAGTTTCATTATTCCAATATATTTCATAAATTCCATTATTTTTACCTTTCCAATCAACTTCACGAAACATTTTATAAATTTTATTTGGTAATTTAACAATATCTTTTCCAAATATTTCAATACCATTTTTATCTTTTAAACCAGTAAATTGTTCTACTGTTGAAGGAATAACTTGATAAGCAAAAGGACTACCATATTTATTAGATATAAAATAACCACTATGTTCTTTATTATCAACAATAGATAAATTTCCTATTACTGATTGCCATTCACCTTTTACTGTTTGCCAAAATCCTCTAAATTTTATATCTCCTGAATATTTCATATTATTTTTTATTAAAAAGTAATTTATTAATATCTTTAAATGTTGCAAATTTACATTTAAGAGTTAATTTACCTGTTTTTTTAATTTCATCTAATTGTTTTTTAGAAAAACTAAATTTTGGATTATAAGTAATTTCTTTATTTTTTAGCGTCATAGAATACTCCTTGAAAGACATCATATCTATTTTTAACTGTTCCTTCGTGATAACTTATTTTAGTTGGATCAAGTCTATTTGTTAATTCAAAGAAATAACTAATTGCTGGTTTAAAGTTATATCCTTTACCAAAACATCTTTCAGCACAAGTCTCATGTTTTTTAAAATCACTATATTCTATTCCTAAATCTTTTAATAATTGTTGAGGATCAATTTTTAAATCTTTTCTTATTACTAACTCAACTGGATCATCGTCATCAAAGACAATAAACCATCCTTTTCCTTTTAATTCAGGATCTTTATAAAGTAAACCATCTGTAGCTCTAACATAAGTTGATACTAAACTCATTTTTTATTCTCCTTTTTAAATGTTTTAATTCTTTTATTAATTTCTTTAATTAAACATTTTGTATTACACCATAAACCTTTAAAATACAGAACATTAAAATCTGTTACTTTAATACTTAAATAATCTTTAATTTCAACTATTCCAATACTATCTAAGCCTTTAATTTCTTTTTTACAAAAATTACAAGATAATTTATTCATTATTTTTTCTTTTTAAATGTTTCTAACCATTCTTCTCTTTCTTTTTTAATTTTATTAAATTCTTCTTGAGTATAAACATCTATTATTTCTGAACCTAAGTGATATTCAGCTTCACCTTTGTCAATATTAAGATAAGTATGAGAAACATATCCATCTTTATCAGGTTTTTCTTTATCATCAGGAACACTCTCGTTATCTATATCAATAGCTTTACCCTCCATAAGATATTTAAACATAGCAATAGCTCCATCTAAATTTTCAAATCTAAAGATTGGATTTCCCATTCCATAACGAGTTGTTTTAGTTATTGTGTAATATTTTTTCTTTGTCATACTCTTGGTAAATTAAATTCTAAATATTGACCAGCTTTGTTATAATCACGATAAATCCATTTAATTGTAGTATTTTTAGGAAGTTTATTGGCAACTCTATCTCTTAAATCTTTTATTCTTTGAACTTGCCCTTGCCAAATATAATCAATCATATTAACTGCTAATTTACTATCTGAAAAAACAACTACAACATCATTCTTATCAATATTTTTTTCAATCCATTCAAAAGCTCTTTCAATAGCAAGAAATTCAGCTTCATTATTAGTATGATTACCAGCATCTTCGTGAATAATTACTTCACTTTCATGAACAACACAAATTCTAGCACTTTGATTAGCTTGACCATTATTGTAAGCACCACCATCTGCGTACATAGTATGAACTTTTATAACTTTATTTTTCATATTTACCAATTTTGGTCTTCAACCATTTCATCTAAAATAATAATTTTTGGAAAATCAGTTATATTAATATTAATAGATTCAGTATGAGCTTTGAAATAAGCTTTATCTTTACCTTTCATTTTTTTAATAATTTCTTTTGGTGCTTCATCTTCATACATTACACTTTCATCTTTGTTATAAACTAAAACTCGTTTATTAGAACCGAATAATGATATTTGAACTTTAACTATCATTTAGTCTCCTTTAATAAACCAGCAATAAAATCTTTTGTAGGTTGAGATTGAAGTTCAATATCATCATGAAGTAAATTCCATCCAATTCTATTAGCAAAATAAATTGAATTATCATCTAACATACCACCAAAATATTGAGCTTTTTTATTTTTATATAAAGTAAAAATAATATCACTTAGTCTTATTGGACGACCTAAGATTTCAGTAAATTCATCTTCTAAGTAGTCAATATTACTTCCAATTACCTTATAGGTTGTAACTCCAAAAATATTTTTAACTATGATTATTTTTCCAAGAGCATCATTTATTTTAATTTCACACCCAAACTTTAATTCCAAAATACTTGGGTTTGCTTTTATACAAGCCTCTCTAATTATCTCTAAATGTGTTTTCATATTCTTTTAAATAAATAACTGCTTTTTCTAAAATGTTTGAATTATCTCTCATATATCCTATTCCACGATTACAAGCATTACATAATAATCCTCTAACCTTACCAGTTTTATGGTCGTGGTCTACTGTCAATTTTCTAACTTTACCATTCAATGTTGATGTTTCTTTATCTCCACAAATTTTACAAACACCGAATTGATCTTTAAATAATTGATTATATTCATCAAGAGTTATTTTATATCTTCTTAAATTACCACCATTTTTGTTGTATACATTATTTCTAACTAAAATTTTATCTCTGTTTTTTTTGTAATATCTCTTATTCTGTTCCACAACTTTACCTTTATTGTTTTTCTTCCAATTTCTATTAGATTCAAGTATCTTCTCTTTTTTAGACATTATTTCAGGATTAGCTTCAGTACAAGCTTTATGGATTATTTCTAATGAGTTCATAATTTTATTAATTTATTTTTTAATAGATAAATTAACATTATTGCTCCTAAATTAGGACTAATCATTACTTTAGTAATAATTTCAGCTATATATGCTCTTTCTCTAAAAATATTAGTATCTTGATCTACAGATTCTAAATATGCATTAATAATATCTCCAGATCTGGCTTTACTTAACATTTCTCCAAGTTCAGTTACAGTAAAAGCTGATAAGTTATATTCTAATTTTCCACTTAATATTAATAAATCAGTTTCTTTGTTTGGAATATAATATAGATCAGTGTTCTTACAAAGTGAATATTTTCTCCACCAAAAAATACTTTCTTGTTTTACTCCTAATTTTTCTAATTCTTGTGAATATTCAAAAGAACAAACTTGATTTTCTGATTTTAATATCATTTTATTGCCTCCATTTTATTTGTAGCTTCTATAATCTTTTTTTTGACATCAGGATTAACAAACTTTTTATCTTTAACTGCTTGTTTAATTGCTTGCATAATATCGAAAGCTTTAGATTCAATAGAAGTTTTTAATTGATCGAAAGCAAACCAATATGCTAATGGTTGTCCAAACATAAGTCTTTGAGTTCTACCATCTATTTGACCTTCTTCATTAATATTCTCTATTTTTTCTACTAAACAAACTACTCCTGCATGAGCAGAAGTTTGATAAACTATTTTTTCATCTTGTTTAATAGTAACTTCAAATAAAGCTTTAGCTTCAAGTCTTTCTTCGTCTTTACCATAAATCGTATTAATTCCATCAGGAATTTTGTCTTTGGCTTTTGATAATTGATATTCTTCTTCAAATCCTTCTCTTATCATTATCTTTTTTCTAGCCTTTAAACCATTTTCCATATCTTGAGCTTGTTCTCTAATTTTATGTAATCTTCTCACTAAAGTAATAACATCTAATTTTCCAGTCTTTGTAGCCTTTTCTAGGGCTTCAATTGATCGAGTTATTTTATAGCAGATAGTTTTTTCGTCTTTCATCATTTGATTAATCCTCCTCTCTTAAGAGCATTTACATAATTAGTTACTTGAACTTTAGAATCAAAAGAATAATCATTATAGATTAACCATTTTTTAAGAGTTTTATACTTAAATTCTAATGACGTTTTAAGCATACTTTTTCTAATTTTTTGCCAATCATTATTTTTAACTATTTGAAGAATAGTGTTAATACTATATTTGTCAAAAATTAATTTATTCCAATCCATAATTTGACTTCCACTACCACTAATTATTACTTTTCCTTCTAATTTAGCTTTTTCTCTTCTTTGAAGTTTTTGTTCACAACTATCAGAACAACATCTACAATGATGTCTTTTTCTACTAGGAGATAAAAAGTTATCACATTCTTCAAAGGCACACTTTACTTTATCTATTTTTATCTTTGCCATTAATTTATTAAATTTATAGAAAAATATACCTTTAGTAGTTGAAGGTTGATGAGTATTATATTTAGAATTGTTACTCATTATTTTTAATTGAAGTAATAACTTCTTTAATAT
>Ga0265297_10011007_pt1 | contig 11193 bp, 10 predicted proteins | sample Munlanlwell13791_FD_192502 | JGI IMG/M metagenome (GOLD analysis project Ga0265297, IMG submission 192502) | Leachate microbial communities from a municipal landfill in Southern Ontario, Canada - Leachate well 137-91 | ecosystem: Engineered > Solid waste > Landfill > Unclassified | place...
GACGATCAGAAAGTTTTTTAGGAACCTCTACGTTGATTTTGACGTAGAGGTCTCCTTTGGGAGCTCCTTTTAATCCGGGGACGCCGTAACCCTTCATTCGAATCTTGGTGTTGTTCTGAGTACCGGGACCTATTTTCAATCTTTTAACAGAACCATCTAATGTGGTTACATCGATAGAAGTTCCCAGCACTGCCTGCGTAAATCTGATCGTTTTTTCAATATATAAATCGTTGCCGTCGCGGGCATATATAGGATGCGGCAATACATTTATATTCAAGTACAAATCGCCGCTGGGGCCTCCATTGTAACCTGATAATCCTTTGCCCGGCAATCTTAATTTTTTGCCGCTGCTTATTCCGGCAGGTATTTTTACATTGATATCTTCGACGCGGTTTTCCAGTTGGAAAGAAATCTTTTTATCTGCGCCGAATACCGACTCTTCCAGAGTTACTGATAAATTATATTCCGCATCCTGTCCTTTTTGAGGCACGTTCGCGTATTGCTGCCGGCCACCCATACCGCCGCCACCGAATAATCCTGCAAACGGGTCGTCATAATCATCGCGTACAGTCCCGCCTCTTCTGGTTGTACGGAAAGTTGTTCTTCCCCCTCCTCCGAAACCAAAACTTCGCAAAATTTCATCAAGATCGAAATTACGGAAAATATCTTCCTGTGAATACTGCTGACGAAACTGATCGGCTGAGCCGAATTGATCATATTGCTGTCTTTTTTCGGCATCGCTCAAAACAGCGTATGCTTCACTTATTTTTTTAAACTTTTCTTCTGCTGCAGCCTTGTTATTCGGATTTTTATCCGGATGCCACTTCAGAGCAAGTTTCCGGTAAGCCTTTTTTATGTCGTCTGCAGTTGCTTTTTTGTCTACACCCAGAACTTGATAGTAGTCTTCTGCCATCTTAACCTTTCTTCCGGCCACGTAAAAATTACATATGCTGCGTTACATTTCATCCATCGTCGTTGCGGCCTACGAAGTAAGTAGGCCTCACTCCTCTGGATTCATGCGCCTTGCCTCTGAAGTTTTTATGAGGCCTTAAGTATTACGATTATTTCCGATAATTTAAGCATTAATTCCCATTTGAAAAGCGTTTAAGTTCATTTTTATCAGTTTTTCCGGAAATGACTTTTTAATAACACTTTCCCAGATGGAAATATCGATATTCATAAGGTTGAATATAGCACCCAAAAGTACAACGTTTGCCGTTTTGATATTGCCGGCCTCTTGTGCCAGTTCAGCAGCATTGAAACTGATAACTTTTCTGTAATGCATTTTAAGAAAAGCGATAACGTCCTGAGGATATGGCGCGTCACCCATATTTACTTCCGGAGGATAGATTTCTTCCGTATTCACAATAACGACGGCATCATTTTTAAGGAATCTTAAATAACGCAGAGCTTCCATTTTTTCAAAAGCAATAAGCGTTTGGATCTTACCCGGCTCTGCCAGCGGTGAATAAACTTTCCTGCCATATCGGACATGACTGGTTACACAACCGCCACGCTGGGCCATGCCGTGAACCTCGCTCTTTTTAACGTCCAGACCGGCTTCCATTATTACTTCACAGGTAACGTCGCTTGCTCTTAAAATTCCCTGTCCGCCGACTCCGGCAAACAATATACTTCTTACTTCATTCTCACTCATTTAAACTTATTCCTTCTCGCAATATTAACTTATAGCTCCAAACTTGCAGACCTGCTGGCATAGACCGCATCCGTTGCAAATTGTTTCGTCAATAAACGAAATGCCCTTGCGCTTTGAACCTTCTTTGGTAATGCCCTTTTTCCAGGAAATCGGCGGACAATTCAAGTCCAGGCACATTCTGCAGCCTTCACATTTATCAGGGTCAACTTTTAGCGCTGGCTTTGCCTTAATATGAGCTCGTTTAAATAGAGCGCACGGCCTTTGCGCAATAATAACAGAAGGCCCGTCCTTGGACAGTTCTTCTTTGATGGCGTTCTTTGTTTCCTTCAGGTCAAGAGGATCAATATTCTTTATATTATCAATACCTAGAGACGATACTAAAACCTTTAGATTAACTTTCTTTGCCTCTTTTCCCATCAGGGTATAGCCGGTTCCGGGATGCTCCTGCATACCGGTCATGGCAGTTGTGCTGTTATCCAGAATTATAATCAAGGCATCGCTGTTGTTATAAGCTATATCCAAAAGAGGGGTTATTCCGGAATGCAAAAAAGTAGAATCGCCGATTACACCTACAACCTTGCCCTTCCCTTTTTCTTTCAAAGCTTTACTCATTCCGTGAGCCATGCCGATGCTCGCGCCCATGCAGATACAGGAATGCAAACCCTCTAATGGCTTTATGTAAGACAAAGTGTAACAGCCGATATCACCGTGAACGTAAGCTTTGTGTTTGCGTAACGCGTAAAACAGACCACGATGAGGGCATCCTGGACAAAGGTTCGGCGGACGCGGCGACAGGTGTTCTTTGTAAGGTGATACAACCGGAGATTCTTTCTTGATAGCATCCTTAATTACACCGGGATCAAATTCCAGCGTGTAAGGAAAGATTTCCTTGCCGATGACTTTAATGCCCATCGCTTTTATCTGTTCTTCCAGGAAAGGATCCAACTCCTCAACGACGTATATTTTTTTAACTTTGGAGGCAAAATCGTGAATCAATTTCTCGGGCAATGGATAAACTATACCAAGTTTTAAATAGGAAAAGTCTGGAAAAACTTCTTTGGCATAATTATAAGGCATTCCGGCAGTAATAATTCCAACTTCATGATTATTAATTTCCATCCTGTTTTCCGGAAATGTTTCCACAAAATCTTTTAATAATTGCTGCCTTTTCTCAACCTCTACCCTGCGCAGGCGGGCGCAGTGCGGTACCATTACATATTTTTCGGTGTTATATATAAAACCGGTTTTGTCCTTGTATTTTACAGGTTCTTCAACGGTTACAACTGATTTGGAATGAGAAACGCGTGTGGTGGATCGTAAAAAAACCGGCGTGTCAAACTTTTCACTGATTTCAAAGGCAAGCTTGATATATTGCCGGGCTTCCTGGGCATCGGATGGCTCCAGCATGGGAATTTTTGCAAAGCGGGCATAGTTACGGTTATCCTGCTCGTTTTGAGAGCTGTGCAGAGAAGGATCATCTGCGCTGACAATAACCAACGCACCGTTGGTTCCAGTATAGCTTACAGTAAAAATAGGATCGGCGGCAACATTTACGCCGACATGTTTCATGACTGCCATTGCTTTTTCACCGGCAAGTGCCGCGCCTATGGCAACTTCAACGGCAACTTTTTCATTGGTTGACCATTCGGCGTAAACGCCATCATATTTTACGAATTCTTCGAGAATTTCCGTGCTGGGCGTTCCCGGATAAGCCGCGGCAAATCTAACGCCAGCTTCATACGCACCACGGGCAATAGCCTGATTTCCTGACATTAATACTTTCAAAATATTTTTCTCCGTATCGTTATAATCAGCTCAGGAAAGAAATCTTTCGCTTGATGAAAACCGTTAAGGAAGGATCATTGGTTTTTTGTAAAGCTTTTTTATAGTTTTCCAAAGCGTTCTTTTTATCATTTAATAATTCATAAGCTCTTGCTATGTTGCGAAAACCGATTGATTCGAATCCTACATTATCGCTCTTTTGGGCTTTTTCGTAATATTCAAGAGCAGCTTTAAAATTCTGCTTCGCTTCATAGCAATAACCCAGTGAAGTCAGAGTTAAAAACTTCACCCCTGCTTTATCCGATCTGGATGAGGAAACAAACTTTTTATATTCCGTTATAGCGTTATCTAATTCACCTATGCTGTAATAAAGATTACCGAGATGATAATGCGACATTCGCGCACTCCAACTGTGTGGATATTTTGCGATCAATTCCTTAAATTCTTTAATATTTACTCTTACAGCGTCCGGATTTCCGATATTTCTTACCATATCATTCCGGGCTTTAGCGTACATGTCTGTTGCCGATGACTGGTAATAACTCCAGTAGATATAAATACCGAAAGTAATAACCGCGGACGCAACTACCGCCGTGACAATAGCATAAAATCGCGTTTTGTTTTCTGAAATATAATTCATTATTACTTCCACGGTAGACTGGAAAGCATCAGGTTGTTTCAATTCTTTTTTAGAAAGTTTCGCTGCCATATTACTCTCCTCTGATATTATATTTATTTATCAATTCCAGAAGCAGTTTGGGTATCCTGCGAATTTTGCCTTCGTTATTTGTGCAGGCGTGAATAGTGTAGCCTTCTGCAATCAAATTTTCTTTGTTTTCATCCCATATCCTGGAATTGTATCTTACAGTCGCTTTCTTGATATATTCAAATTCGGTCTCGATATTCAAAAGCTGATCGTAAGTAGCAAATTTCAAATATTCACAACTAAGTTTTATCAGCGGAAGATTAAGGCCAATATTGGTAAGTTCCGTATAGGGAACCCCCAGTTGACGCATAAATTCATTCCGTCCCAGTTCAAACCATTTTATATAGTTTGTATGATAAACAACGCCCATGGCGTCGGTATCAGCGTAAAGCACCCTTGTTTTAGTTATGTTGCTGATCGACAAATGATCTCCAATCACTAATAAATTTTTCCATTAAAAGATGACCAGGTGAAATTAATATGGAACTTTCCTTCGCGGTTATTTCATTAAAGGGCAACCCTGTCGCCTTGTTTTCTTCCTTAATCGAAGACAACACAGCAAAGGGGCTGGGATCGCCGACATGAGTTCTTACATCTACCGGAGTGGGATGATCGCTTAAAATAATAATCCGGTAATCTCCATATGATCCTATTTTGTTTAAAATTGGACCAACTATCTTTTCATCAAAAAGTTCAATTGCCCGAATTTTACCTGCGGCATTTCCTTCGTGACCCATTTCATCAGGAGCTTCCAGATGGATAAAAACAAAATCCATAAAATTCAAGATGTCCAGAGCCATGTTGGCTTTGCCTTCATAGTTGGTATCGATGTATCCTGTTGCGCCTTCTACATTAAACACCTTTAAACCGGCAATGATGCCGATCCCTTTAAGCAAATCAACCGCGGAAATCATTCCGCCGGACAGAGAGTATTTTTGGGTAAGGGGAACCATTTGGGGTTTTCTCCCCTGCCCCCATAGCCAGATGGAATTAGCCTGTTTTTTACCAGCTTCTTTTCTTTTGATGTTGACAGGATGTTTCGTCAAAATTTGACCGGCCCGCCGCATAATCGAATTTATTTCTTCAAAGGAATTGCCGCGTGGCAGATATTCTGCAATTTGTTTGCCGGTGATATCATGAGGAGCTGTTGTTTCCGGAGCATCGGGAGAATTGCGCCAGACAAACAAATGGCGATAACCGACACCAGGGAAAAACTGATAAGGAGGTACCCCCAGTTCTTTATTTATATCAATAATTATTTCCCGTGCTTCATCGGTAGAAATATGGCCGGCAGTAAAATCATCCATAAAAGCGCCGGGCGAGTCTTTATCTCCTATTGTCACAAGATTACAACGATACACCATGTCATTGGGTTCGAGATTGATACCCATACTGGCTGCTTCCAGCGGTCCTCGGCCGGTATAGTTTTCCGCAGGGTTATAACCCAGTACACTTAAAGTTGCGACGTCACTACCCGGATTCATTCCAGGAGGAATAGTATCCACACGTCCCAGTGTGCCTTCCGCGGCTATCTGATCCATAAAAGGTGTAAACGCGCATTGCAGCGGAGTTTTCCCATTAAGTTTTTCCGTCGGATAATCAGCCATACCATCGCCGAGCAATATTACGTATTTCATATTTTCATTCATCTGATTTTAATTTAAATCATCCTCAATTCTAATCAAAACAGTGCTGCCGTGAACAATATCCAGCTTATCTATCTTTTTAAGTGCATTACGCACATTTCTTTCCTTCGCCTTATATGTTGTCATAACAATGGGCACAGCACCTCTCTTGCCTCGTGCTTTTTGAATACAGGTGGCAATGCTGATATTGTTTTTCCCCAAAATTCCGGAAATTTTAGAAAGAACGCCGGGACGGTCGTTTGCGGAAAAACGGAAATAATATTTTGTTTCAACGTTATCCATTGGTATCAGCTTAATCGGCTTCATTGCCGTCTCACTGATCGAACGTAACGGCACACGGCCGGTAATGCCTTTCAAGATATTCCGGGCACTGTCTATTATGTCACTGAAAACAGCGCTGGCAGTCGGTATCATTCCCGCACCCTGTCCGAAAAGAAAAACAGGACCGGAAGCATCACCAACAATGTGAAAGGCGTTATAATTCTGGTTAACATTGGCTAAAAGGTGACCCGCAGGAATCATCGTTGGATGAATTCTTGCCTCCACTGCGCCGTTCTTTAACAAGGCGATTGCCAGTAATTTAATCCGATAACCTAATTCCCGGGCAAACGCGATGTCCTCACGGCTTATTTTAGTAATACCTTCCAGATAAATGTCTTCCAAGTTTACTTTTTTCCCATAAGCCAGAGAAAGAATTATAGCCATTTTATGAGCTGTATCAATTCCTTCAATATCGAAAGTCGGGTCGGATTCGGCAAAACCAAGCTTCTGCGCTTCCTTTAATACAGTATCGAAGGCTTTATCTTCATCGGTCATCTTGGTCAGAATGAAATTACAGGTACCGTTAATAATTCCCATAATGGAATTAATCTTGTTAGCTGCCAGACTCTCCTTGAGAGTTTTAATTATTGGAATAGTTCCACCCACACTGGCTTCAAAACCGATATCCACGGCATTTTTTTGCGCCGCCGGAAATTAGTTAATAAACCCTTATTAACTTTGATTTCGCGTGATGTAGTAATATCGATATCGGCAATTTTTTTCAAAACCACCCTGGCGCCCAGCTTTTTGGTAATAAGTTCTTCATTCTGCCTGAGCAGCTTAACCACACCTGTTCCTATGGTACCGAAACCAATCAACCCAATATTAATGTCTTTCATCATATATACCTGATATTATTTTAATATTTAGCATTCCCCAATTAAACAATCGACAAATTCGTAATGTTTTTCCTATAACAAATACGACCTCCTTGTCAATTAAATATAAATTATATTTAATGATTTAACTAAGGAAAATCTAAAGAATTATATATAAAACAAGAATGTTTTTATTTAACGGTTATCGGCTTATTTTCAACACCGGCGTAGAAGACGACAATTTCTGCCGTTTCTGTGCCTTCGTTTTTGCCATAATGTTTCTTGTTAACCAGTTCCACAATAGAATCTCCCACCTTGAGATGCAGCGTTTTATGGTTTTCCGTTATTACGGTTAATTCCCCTTTAATCAAAATACCGGCATTGATTACCGGATGATTATGAATTTCCAATTCGGCGCCGGCAGGAATTTTAATTCTTAAGATGGTTATTTCCGGCTGGCCTTGAGGATACAGGGGCAGCTTTTCTCCATCCCAGCTCTTTGTTGATTTTGCCAATTCTTTAACTTCAACACTACTTATATTGCCCGTGCAGGCAATAAGAGCCAAAAATGATGTTAACAATATTCCCCAAATTACTTTTTTCATTTTTCCTTCTCTTTTTAATATTTAATTAATAAACATTTTTTTAATTTCTGATAAATTTCATCATGCAATGGCGTAGGGATTCCCAGTTTCTTACCCGTACTGCAAAGATATGCTGTCAGTGCGTCTATTTCTGTTTGCCTGCCTTTTTCAATATCCAGCTGCATTGATGTTTTTGAATTATAACCAAAACCGGCAAACATTTCCATTGCTTTGTCAACTGTCTCCTCCGGCAAATTAACATGATGCGCCTTGGCTACAGCTACGACTTCCAGCATCATATCCCTTGCCATTTTTTTAAGTGATTGATTCTCTCTGATCGCCCCGTATGTTTTGCCGGTAGCCGAAGTAAGAGAACCTAAAGGACACATCAGCAAATATTTCGTCCATAGCACTTCCGAGATTTTATCTGTCAAAACAGCGTTAATTTTTGCTTGTGTTAAAATATCCAGGATGTATAAGTATTTTTTGGCAGATTCAGCGTCATCGGTTCCGAATGTCAACTTGCAGGCACCTCCTTCCTGTTTGACGACTCCCGGCTTTTCAATATGAGAGATTATATAAACACTGCCGCTTATGATATGTGGCTGCGGTAAAACAGCTCTAAGTCTTTCAGAACTGTTGACACCGTTAAGAAGCGGAATCACAACTGTTTTATTATTGAAGCAAGATGTAAATCTCTGTGCTGTATTTTCCAGCGAATAACTTTTGGTACAAAAAAAAGCTATATCTAATATGCCGACTACTGCCGGATTATCCGTGGCAATATTAGGCCATGCTATATAATCCCCTTCTCTCGTATATAAATGTAACCCACTTCTTTGAACAGTCTGCAAATGTTCACCGCGTGCGATAAATATTATTTCATGCTCTCCGGATGCTTCATTTGCTTTGGCAAGTTTTCCTCCAAAGTAACCGCCCACACCACCTATGCCGATAATTCCTATTCTCAATTTTTCTGCTCCAAGTATATGTGTATTTTATCAGAAATTATATATCATCGTTGAGTAAGTCAAGGTTGTTTATTAATATTTCTCTTGACGTAGACATCGACCTGTAAATATATTGATTTTAAATTCCATATCAAGGAGCTTGCTATGAGAATCTTTTCTTTCACCGGTATCATCCGTTTTAAACTCTTTGCAATATCTGTAATCGCTCTTTGTTTTGCCATCTGCGGCTGTTCATCACTTCTTAATATAGCTTTTAGTAAGGCGCTGCCGCCAAATGAAGGAGAGCAGATTGTTCCCGGCCTATCGCAAAAAGTCACTGTGAAACGTGATGATCTGGGCATTCCTTTGATTGAAGCCTCAAACATGGACGACCTTATATTTACTATGGGGTACGTAAGTGCCTATGACCGTTTTACGCAAATGGAAGGTTTTCGACTTATTGGCAAAGGAAGACTTTCTGAACTTTTAGGCAAAGCTACCTTGCAGATAGACATTTACATGAGAGCTTTGAATATTAAACAAATTGCCGAAACTTTATACAGCAGCGCTTCTCCGGAAATTCGCCATATACTGGGAAATTACAGTAAAGGCGTTAATGCCTATCTGGCAAATGCACCGCTTCCAACGACTTTAAAATTGGCCGGATATAAGCCTGAACCATGGAAACCTGTTGATTGCGTCTACGTGTTCGTGGTTCTTACGCTTGGTTTGAGTCAGAATCTTCACGAAGAAATCGATATTCTGAATATTGCTAGCCAAGTCGACGTCGATAAATTAGCCTGGCTGATTCCCATATATCCCGACGAACCTTTACCGTTTGATGAAATGAAAAAGTTAAAAGGACTGGATCTGAAGAAAATTTCTCCGGATACTGCCAGACTCAGCGAAATTTCCAGAAAGTTTAGTCAAACAATTGTTTCTGCTGCGGCAGCATCCAACAACTGGGTGGTATCAGGAAAACTTACCAAATCAGGCAAACCGATTCTGGCCAATGATACACACTTGCCTCTCAGCATGCCTTCTATCTGGCATATGATGCATCTTAAATGTCCTGAAGTCGAAGGAGCAGGCATCGCCATTGCCGGCGTCCCCGGAATTATTGCCGGTTATAACCGTAACATTGCTGTAGGGATGACGATGGTTATGGCTGATAATCAGGATCTGTTTTTAGAAAAACTTAAACAAGAACAAGACGGGCTTTATTACCTATACAAAGATAAATGGTACAAGGCAAACAGCCGTCAGGAGGACTTTAAAGTAAAAGGTCAGAAAGATATCGTTGCCACAACGATGCATGAAACACGGCATGGTGTGCTTTTAAATAATATTCTAACTGAACAACCGCGACATTTTGTTTCTCCCATGCCATTCAACCAGAGTATGGGAATTGCCCTAAGCTGGGCGGCAAAAGAACCTGACCACACAATGGATGCTTTTTTTAACATCATGCGCGCCAAGTCGGTCGATGACATTCTCAACTCCACATCACGTAACACTTCCATCATTCCTTTAAACCTGGTAATGGCCGACAAAAACAACATTGCCTGGCAGGTAACAGGACGTTTCCCCTTGCGTAAAAAAGGTCGCGGACTTTGCCCATCGCCGGGCTGGACGGGAGAATACGACTGGAACGGATATCTTGATCCATCTCTTCACCCATCCTTAAAAAATCCTGAAAATGGATACGTAGGCACCGCCAATCACAGAACGGTTCCTGCCGACTTTCCTTATATTCTCAGCTCTTCCTGGTATTATCCGGACAGGGCCGAACGCATCGATCAGATGATGCAGGGAGTAAAAGACTATACGGCGGAAAATGCCAAAGCCATGCAGCTCGATGTCTATTCTACTTTTGTCAAGACAGTCAAAGCGGCTTTATTGGAAGAAAAAAACTTGCTGGAAATGAGCGCATTCTGGAAAGCTGCCAACCAAAGTCAGAACGGAGAAAAAGCAATATCTGTTCTTCAAAATTTCGATGGAGTAATGCGCTTTGACTCCGCCGGCGCGGCTTTTTATGGCGCCTTTTTATCATCTTTGAGTAAAAATCTCTTTGCCGACGAACTCGGCGGTACTGAATCCCAGGCTTATAAATCTCTTCTGGAAACATTTCTTATGAAATATTCTGCATTACATGATCATTTAACTGATCGTGGCAAAGAGAGCCCTTTCTGGAGAGGGAAACGAAGCCATATTCTTGCCCAAACCGTTCTGGATTCCGTAGCCCTTCTGGAAAAACGTTGCGGAATAAATATAGAAGATTGGGAATGGGGTAAACTTCACACCTATTATTGGAGGACCGATGCTACCATGCTTTCCGATTATATGGATTTTATTTCTAAGACAGGTATGAAGTTTTTGTCCGGTTATTTTGACAGAGGCCCCTACCCTGCTCCCGGTGACCATACTACTTTAAATGTTGCCGCCTACCACCCCGGAAAGGATTTTGATGTTTGGCTTGTTCCGGAAATGCGTATTATCGTGGATTTCGGAAACGACGAGCCGCTTATCGGTATCAACAGCACCGGCCAGTCGGACAATCCGTCAAGTCCCCATTACGATGACGGGATAAGCGCCTATCGCGAAGGGCGTTATCAGCAATTCCCGTTTAAAGAGGAGAATATAAAAACGCATTACACAAAAACGCTGACTTTACTGCCCAAAAAATAATATATCTTTTTTGTCTTGATTGAAGGAAGTGATGCATGTCG
>Ga0265297_10011008_pt1 | contig 11192 bp, 7 predicted proteins | sample Munlanlwell13791_FD_192502 | JGI IMG/M metagenome (GOLD analysis project Ga0265297, IMG submission 192502) | Leachate microbial communities from a municipal landfill in Southern Ontario, Canada - Leachate well 137-91 | ecosystem: Engineered > Solid waste > Landfill > Unclassified | place...
AAGGATGATGGGTCAGTCTGCCGCCGAGATACATTCGGACCGTTCTCTGGGGCAGAGGAAGGAAGCGCTCGAAGGGTTCAAATCCGGCAGGTACAGGATACTCGTTGCTACCGATATAGCGGCCAGAGGCATTGATGTGACCGGCATAGAACTTGTTATGAACTATGACCTTCCGGAAGATGCGGAAAATTATGTTCATCGCATAGGCCGAACAGGCCGGGCCGGCCATGAAGGGCGCGCCATATCTTTTGCTACCCCCGACCAGGCCTTTGAGGTCCGCAGCATCGAAAGGATAATAAAGACCGAACTTCCGGTCTCGGAACATCCGGAATTCCCCAAAGAAGACTTTGTGTATAGTCCCTCCCAGAATACAAGATCCAGGCCGGGAAGGACCGGAAATGCGTATGGACAAAGGCATAATAAGGCTCGCGGCCATCGTCCTCATAATAGTTTTGGCAAGTTTGCTTCAAAACACGGTAATTGGCAGAGCCATAGTCGTTCAAGGTAAACCTCGATAAAATTATTCCCAATACATCCTCACATCTAACGTATTTTATTTGCCAAAAACCCCACGGAATAGTATAATACAAATGAAATCCAATTCCTCTGCCATAGGTTAAAAAGAGGAGCGTATATGCATGACATGGTAAGTGATATGTCATGTAAAAAAGCCAAGTGCGCCTAAGATCAAAAGGTGCAGCTTGGTTTTTATTTTTTGGATAGCCATATGGAAGATAAAGAGCTTGATAAAAGAGATCGTCACCGTCTTTACGAAGCCAATAAGAGCGAGATCGCCACGACTTTCATCTTTATGCTGATATTGACCTCAACTTTTATTTTGGTTAATGGACTTGAATATTTATCGATCTATTGGCAGACGCTGCTTATAGGCATAGAAGCATTAGTTTTTATATCTATTCTATTCACGGTCTATAGATGGAAACAACTAAAAGCCGAAATCGCCAAGCTAAGGCTGGCAGAAAAAAGATTGGAGAAGATAAATTATCTTTATTCTGTTGTGACAAAAGCGAACCATATCATATTGCATATCAGTGGTAAGGAGAAACTATGCGAGGCCATCTGCCGTTTGACCGTAGAGGAGGGTGGGTTTGCAATGGCATGGATAGGGTTTACGGATCACCATTCCAAAACCATCAAACCGCTTGCCTGGTTTGGTATTAATGGACGCGAATATCTGGATGGCATGCAGATATCTTTAGATGCTGAGCCTCTTGCTCTTAATCCGGCAGCCATAGCAGTGCTCGAGAAAAGGCAGGTTATAAATAATGATATTATAAGAACCGGGCTAGTTTGGCCCAACAGAGAAAAGTTCATACAGATGGGATACCGGTCTTTTTCCACATTTCCCATTATACAGAAAAATAGCGCGGTAGGGGTATTCAATGTTTACGCATCCGGCGCTAATTTTTTTGAGGCCAAAGAGATAGATTTGCTCGACGAACTTGCCTCCGACCTGGCCTATGCGCTAGAGGCTTTAGAACGGGATGATCTTCGTAAAACAGCCGAGCGAGAACTGGAGGGGCATCGCAAAAATCTCGAAAAGCTTGTAAGAGAACGGACGATGGGCATTGAAGAGATGCAGAGGCAGCTCGAGTTCATTCTAACTGCCACAAAAACGGGGATGGATATAATCGATTCGGAGTATAACATGAAGTATGTAGATTCCGGATGGCAAAAGATATACGGAACACCTAGCGGTAAAAAATGTTATGAATATTTTATGGGTCGGAATGTCCCGTGCCTGGAATGCGGAGTACGTAAAGCCCTGGAGACGAAACAGGTGGCGATTACAGAAGAGGTGCTGCCCAGAGAGGGTAACAGGCCCATCCAGGTTACCACCATACCATTTCAGAATGAAAAAGGAGAGTGGCTCGTTGCCGAGGTAAATATAGATATATCCGAACGCAAAAAGAACGAGGCATTGTTAAAAGATTCTGAACAAAAATATAAGGTGGTTGTCGATAATATAGGGATAGGGGTCGCTACTATAAGTCAGAAGATGGAGATCTTGACATTAAATTCTCAAATGAAGAGGTGGTTCCCTAATATAGATTTATCGCGCCGGCCTTTATGCTATATGTCATTTAATAATCCACCGGGTAGCAAGCCATGCCACTATTGTCCAACAAGGAAAACGCTGCAGGACGGTTTGCTGCATGAAGCGATTACTGAAACCCCTAATGGCGACAACATCATAAACTATAGGATCGTATCTACCCCAATAAAAGATAAGGATGGGAAGGTCGTGGCCGCGATAGAATTAGTCGAAGATATTACGGAACGCCAAAAGACCCATAAGATGCTACGCGATAGCGAAGAACGTTATCGCAAGATCACCTCCACAATTACGGATTATATATATACCGTACGGGTTGAGAAAGGTAAGGTTGTTGAAACAAGGTATGGCGCAGGATGCCTTACCGTGACAGGTTACACAGAGAAAGAATTTGCTTCAGATCCTTTTTTATGGCTGAATATGATCGTGAATGATGACAGGCCGGCCGTTAAAAAATGGGCCGAGAAAATATTGAGTGGAGATAAAGCCGATCCTATCGAGCATCGTATAATTCGTAAGGACGGGCATGTCCGCTGGATAGAGAATACCCCGATCAGCCGATATAACGATGCCGGGGAACTTATAGCTTACGATGGGGTTGTAAGAGATATAACAGATAAAAAAAGAATGGAGTATGAGCGAGGACGAGCAAGCAGTCTGGAGAGCATCATAGAGAGCACCCCTGATATTATAGTGATATGTGATCTTAACGGACGGATAGTTAAATTTAACTATGCCTTGATCTCTACCATGGGATTTGATGGCGAAGTGCTGGGCAAGCATGTCGTTGAATTTGTTTTAGAAAAAGACAGGCAGGCGGTCGAGAACAGCATAAAAGAGTGTATGACTAAGGGTGTTTCAAGGAATATTGAAGCATCGGTCGTTGCAAAGGATGGAATGGAAATCCCTGTGCTGGTAAGTGCGTCATTGGTTAAGGACATGGAAGGGTTACCTAAAAATATAATAGCAGTTATAAAAGATATTACGGAACTGAAAAGAGCCGAAACAGCTATAATAATGGAAAAAGAGAAGGCTCACAAATATCTCGATCTAGCGGGATCCATGATAATGGCCATGACGCCTGAAGGCAATATCACCCTTATTAATAAAAAAGGCTGTGAAATTTTAGGATATAGAGAAGAGGATGTAATAGGGGAAAATTGGTTTGATAAATTTGTGCCGATTCGGATAAGGCTCGAAGTAATAGAGGTTGCAAAGAGGCTAGCGAATGGAGAGGTCGAACCGCCCGCAGGATATTTTGAGAACCCAATAATAAATAAAACCGGACAAGAGAGAATAATTACATGGCATAACGTGGGTTTGAAAGATAAAGACGGCCGCATAACCGGCTTTTTATCCTCGGGGGAAGACATAACCGATATGAAAAATATAACGGAATCTTTGCGCAAAGCGCTGGAGGTAAAGACCTATTTTACCTCTATGGTTTCTCATGAGCTAAGAACGCCGCTTGGGACGATCAGGGAGGGGATAGCTATAGTGCTTGAAGGTATAGCCGGCGGCCTTAATGAAAAACAAAAGAACTTATTGAGCAGGGCGAAGCAAAGCGTGGACAGGCTTACCAGGTTGATCAATGATCTGCTGGATTTTCAGAAGCTTGAATCCGGCGGCATGAAATTCAAACCGGAGACAAACGACATTAGTAAATTAACGAACGATATTATCTTATCATGGATCCCATTATCCAAGGAAAAAGGCCTGAATATTTTACTTAAAACCGATAAAAATATACCCAAGATTCAGTTTGATACCGACAGGATCACCCAAGTGATCTCAAATTTAATTAATAATGCCATTAAATTTACTCATAAAGGAAGCATACAAATAACCATTTCTAAAAAAGACAAAACCGTAGAGTTTTTAATAAAGGATACCGGCATAGGAATAAGATCAGAAGATATGCCGCGTCTTTTTCGGCGGTTCGAAAGGTTCGACCAAGACAGTGTCAAGCCAACCGGCGGTACGGGTTTAGGCCTTGCCATTTCCAAGGAGATAATAGCAAGGCATGGCGGCAATATCTGGGCCGAATCCGAATATGGGAAGGGAACGACTTTTTTCTTCACCTTACCGATCACATAATTCGTAGATCTTTTTTATTTCATATGCGTTATTAGGTATGCCAATATGTATTTGATATCAAATATGAAAAGCCGGTTACTATATCTATTATCGGTTAATACCATTGAAAGATATGCCCAAATGGAATAGAATATAGCATAGGTATTGGTTTAATGCGGTATTAATAAAAATGGTGCCTTGGAGGGGCCTATGCTGAAAAAAATATTTCTGATATTAACGGGGTCATTTTTTATAATGGTTTCTATGGTTTTAGCAGTAGAGACTGCCCCGGCAGATAAAACCGCAGCTATGCTCGATCGGAGAACTGTTCAATATGAAAAACATAAGGCCGCCAGGCAAAAGTCACACGAAAAGAATATGAGTGCCTTGACCGCCAAGCTGGCAAATAATAACAAGATGACACCTGAACAGAAAGAGGAATTTATCGGCTTTATGGAATCGCAGTATAAAGAAAATGAGGCTTTCCGCGACGCACAGCACCAGGAGAACGCGGCATTTTTTAAAAAAATAGGTAATGATGAAACTTTGACCAAAAAACAGAAGAAAGAGGCGCTGAGAAAACATTTTGCGGATCAAAGAACAAAGATGAAGGAGTATGTATCTCAACAGCGTGCGCAGGATAAAGCTGAAATTGAGAAGATAAGGACTATAATGCAAAGTGAAAAAACAGACCAAGCGGCCAAGGCAAAACCTGCACCGGCACAACAATAGATATCCTGCGTAGTCTTATGCTGTGGCAGGGATGACTAGGGATACAACGCGCAAGATTTGCTGTATATTATCTTGCGCTTTTTCAATAACATCTTTCAGTCTTTGTGATATAGTTATGTTGTTGGGCATTTTATCGGTTTAGGCGATAATAGCAAGAGGCTCACGCCATGAATATAAAAAAATATGCGGATAAACATTACAGGAACGTAAGCTACGTACTCTTCTTAGTATTGATCCTTAACTGGATCGTATCGGCCGCGAAGATCATATTCGGCCTCATAAGCAGATCGTCAAGTATGACCGCGGACGGTTTTCATTCTTTTTCCGATGGGGCTTCTAACGTGGTCGGCCTTGTCGGGATAACCATAGCGTGCCGTCCCAGGGACGAAGACCATCCATACGGGCACAAGAAGTATGAGACATTTTTTTCTTTAGGTATCGCGTTCTTGCTCGGTATGGTATGTTTTGAGCTTATACAAGAAGGCATAAGGCGCGTACAAAATCCAGTGGTCCCGAACATTACTACTATCAGTTTTATTGTTATGGTTTGCACTTTGTTAATCAATATAGCCGTAATGAAATATGAGCGCCGCAAGGGCGACGAGATGAATAGTGATATACTTATATCCGACTCAAAGCACACCCGGGCCGACATATTAACTTCCGCCTCAGTTATAATCACATTTGTGGCAATAAAACTGGGATTTGTCATGCTGGATGCTATCATCACTCTTGTCATAGCCCTATTCATAGCGCATGCGGCCTATGAGATCATAAGGGAGGGGTCGCGCGTATTATGTGATACAGCTATAGTTGATGTAGAAAACATAGAGAAGATAGTAATGAGTGTGAAAGGCGTAAAATCATGTCATAAGATACGCACAAGAGGCAGGCCTGATGATATAAATTTGGATCTACATGTTCAAGTTGTCCCTGAGATGCACATCAAAGAAGCGCATAAAATATGTTATGCGGTGGAGAATGAGATCAAAAAGCATATGCCAGAGATTACCGATATAGTTGTCCACGCCGAACCGCGCGAATGATCAAGGTCCCGTCCAAGAAGCCCTATGTGAAATTATTCGGAGCCCTAAGAGGATTTTGAAACAATTCTTGCCGGTATGCCTACTGCAATAGAGTTGTCCGGTATGTCTTCTATGACTACCGCATTAGCGCCTATCTTGACATTATTACCTATTTTTATCGGCCCTAATATTTTTGCGCCAGATCCTATGTCCACATTATTGCCTATTTTAGGTGCGGCTGGATTATCCGTATTCTTTAATCCTACGGTCACACCATTCCTTATAAGACAGTTGTCTCCAAATGAAGCGTATCCGCTTATTATGATGTCACCAAAATGGTCTATCTTAAAATTCTTGCCGACGACTGCTTCGCAAGGCAACTCTATACCGGTTAATATCTGGACCCATTTGAACAATATTTTATATAAGAACGAAAAAGGCATCCGCAATATACGGGTTTTTATGGTATATCGCCACCTGCCGAAGCGGTAAACGGCCATCACCCAAAATCCCTGGGCCGATATATCGTAATTATAGGTTTTAAGATCTTGCTTTATATTATCGAGCATAGTTTGTGCTGTTTTTTAAAGTTTACGCCTAGAGTATACTATGAAAATAGCCGTCATGCAAGGCGTCTTTATAGTGAAAAACGCCGAAAGGCCATCCAGACAGCGTTATTTTACAAGTTTAGATAGATCTTTAAAGTGTTCGGTCAGCCAGGCGAGCACGGCCATCTGTTTTTTTATTTGAGATATAGGCCGGGCCGGGATGCCCCAAATGGTAGCGCCTTTTTTAAAGTTTTTCGTAATGCCGCTTTTGGCCCCTACCGTAACCCCGTCATCTATCTTCAGATTATCCGCTATGCCAACTTGTCCGGCGATAGTGACATTATCGCCTATGATAGTACTGCCTGAAACACCGCTCTGCGCCGCTATTATAACATTCCTGCCTATCTTGACATTATGAGCGATCTGGCATAGATTGTCGATCTTGGTACCGGCGCCTATGATCGTATCGCTGAGAGAACCCCTATCTATCGTAGTATTAGGGCCTATCTCCACGCCCTCTTCAATAATTACCTTACCCAATTGCGGAAATTTCAGTATAACGTTCTCATTCTTTACATATCCGAAACCATCGGCCCCAACCACAACGCCGCTATGAAGGATGACGTTATTTTTTAATTCGGTATTATCATACAAAGTGACGTTTGGATGAATATGACACGAAGACCCTATCTTGCAATTTTTCTTTATGACCGCATTACTTTCTATGATTACGTTTTCTTTGATCACAGAATTGTCATCTACAAAAACATTAGAACCTATCCATATGTTTTTCCCTAATGTACAGGATTTGGATATATTTGCTGTGGGATGGATAAAGGCCGTTACGGAATCAGGGGTATTAAGTCTATTATATATCAGCAAGAAAGAAAGCTTCGGGTCCTTTACTCTGATAGTTGGTTTTGAGGATTTTCTCGTAGCGTTGCTGGTCAGGATACATGAGGCGCGGCCCTGTTCGGCTTGCGCAAGCCTCTGGTCGTCTATGGCGAATGTCAGATCTCCCGGCTTTGCCGACTCTGTTCCGTTCAAACCTTTTATGTCGCTCCCGTCATCACCCTCAACTACGCCATTGACCAGAGCTGCTATCATGGATATCTTCATAATAATCACCTTTTTTAATTATTAATTGAACTATCCTAAAAGGCATGCAAACTTGCATCTGCCGGAAACCATATAATTATATCATTATTTTACAGATTGAATGCGTAATTTTATATAGTTTTATCTACTACGCATTGCCATCATGATAAAAATATGTTAAAATTTATTATCAAATAAAAAGGAGGTGGGAAAAAATTTTAATAAAAAAATTCTCAATAATTTCTAAAATCATCTTACCCTATTGAAAAAGGGCCGCCGGCTGTGCGGATATCGGCGGTGCCGCCGGTAATTTCATATCTTCAAATTGATCGGAAAGGGTCGGGTAAAGAGATGATGATATTTAAAAATAAAGTGCTCATAATAGGTTTCGGTTCCGTAGCAAGCTGCGCCTTGCCGCTTCTTTTGAAGCATATCAAGATCCCATATAAAAATATTACAGTAATAGATTTTGCGGATAAATATAAAACCCTGGCCCCATGGGTTCGCCGTGGGATCACCTATAGCCGCGAAAAGATAACCCCTATAAATATGGTCCAAGTTTTGGCAAGCCACGTCTCGAGCGGCGGCTTGATCATAGATCTTGCCTGGAACATAGACTGCCTGGACATACTCAGGTGGTGCCATGACAATAAGGTATTCTATATAAATACCTCCGTAGAGGAGTGGGACCCATATGCCAATATCCATACGAAGACGCCGTTCCAGAAATCTTTATACTACAAACAGATGGAAATAAGGAATATGATCTCAAAATGGGCCGAAGGCTCAACGACGGCGGTTATCGATCACGGAGCAAATCCCGGCCTGATATCGCACTTCACCAAAAAAGGATTGATAGACATAGCTGAAAAATCCCTGGAAGATAATATGTCGGGAAAGAGGCATAGGAGGGCCCTGCAGATCTATTTGAAAGATAATAAATTTGCTAATCTTGCCAGGGAGTTAGGTGTGAAGGTTATACATATAAGCGAGAGAGACACCCAGATAGCGAACGTTCCAAAAAAGGTAAATGAATTTGTCGGAACTTGGAGCATATATGGCCTCCTGGAAGAAGGGATCGCCCCTTCCGAGATAGGGTGGGGGACGCATGAGGCGGAGATCGGGCTTCCGGCCACACTGCCTCCGTATGGCCCGAAAAACCAGATATTCATTTCTCAGATGGGAATGAACACCTGGGTGCGGTCCTGGATACCGCATGAAGAGATAGTGGGTATGGTGATCAGACATGCCGAGGCATTCAGTATATCGGACGACCTTACCGTATGGGACAAGGGAAAGGTGTTATATAGGCCGACGGTTCACTACGCCTATATGCCGTGCGATGATACGGTCGCGTCTCTGCATGAGCTTCGCTGCCGGAATTATCAGCTGCAGAATAAGATAAGGATCATGCGGGACGAAATAGTAGGCGGTGAAGATATCCTTGGCGCGCTTATGATGGGCCACCGGTACAATTCATGGTGGACCGGGTCCGTGCTGAGCATAGAAGACTCCAGAAAAGCCGTGCCCCACCAGAATGCTACCACTACTCAAGTTGCCATAGGAGTTGTTTCCGGAACCATGTGGATGCTGGAAAACCCCGGCGAAGGTGTCCGCGTTCCGGACGATCTGCCGTACGATTATATCTTGAATGTGGCAAGGCCATATCTTGGAAAATTCGTATCGGTCCAGTCGGATTGGACGCCCTTCAAAAATTATCAGGTATTCTTCAAAGAAAACCCAGCCGCGTTTTTGGATAGGAAAAACCAGTGGTCTTTCAAAAATTTTCTTTTTAAGGGTTAGCGCCTCCGAAACCCGTTTCAAATTTATACGTATATCGTATTTTACAGTTGTCATAAAAAGATCGCTTCCCAGGTATATTTGGCGAGTACATTTTACTTGCATAGATAGGGATAACGCTTTATCATAATGGGTAATATTATATAATATAAGGAGCGGACTCGATGTGTTCGCCGTACCCAAATTTTAAGCAGCCCAAGATGAAGCGGGCTGCTTTTCATTTTTACCAATAAACGGATTTCGTTATGAAAAGACTGTTTTCAATAACCATATGCATAGCGATTGCTCTGTTTGCTGTTAATGGTCTTTCCGCAGTCTCTGCCAAAATAAGGATATTTATTGTAAGCAGTTATAGCCCAGAATATTTATGGTCGCAACATACCAGCGAAGGGGTTAACACCGGCCTATTGGATTTTAAGTTTCTAGATAACAAGGAACAGGTCGAAGAGTTTGTAAAAAACGGCTACATCGAGACGGACCGAGTTGTTATAAAAAAAGAATGGATGGATTCTAAGATTAAACATTCTGCCATGGACTTTGCCAAGGCCACAACAAGTATCACCGAAGAGATTAATGGATTTAAACCAGACATCATTATGCTCGGCGATGATAATGCCGCTAATTACATAGGCAACCAATTCGTTGATACCGATATACCGGTCGTATTCTGGGGTATCAATGGCTCTCCGATGAAATATGGGCTTATAGAATCCATGGAAAAGCCCGGCCATAATGTGACAGGTATTTATCAGATAGGCTACGCCAAGGAATGCCTCGAATATTTAAAAAAAATAGCACCTAATGTCCGGACGATAGCAGTGCTTTCCGATGCTTCTGAAACAGGAAGGTCTAAAGCAAAAAATGCCATAAGGGCAATATATGAAGATAGCGCCTCTTTTAAACTTGCCGGGCTTGTCGTTACAGACTCGTTTGATGAATGGAAAGCGAAGGCTTTGGATTTGCAGGAAAAGGCCGACGCTTTTTTTGTAGTAAATCATAATACTTTGAAAGATACGTCAGGAAGGATCGTCGGCCAGATGGAGGCCGGCAAGTGGTACTTAAATAATATCAAGAAACCGGAATGCGCCGATGAAAAACAATTTGCTGAAGAGGGAATGCTGATAATCGTAGATGATTCCGGCTTTAAACAAGGTTATGAGGCCGTGCGGTACGCCAACCTGATATTGAATAAAAAGGTAATGGCAGGAGACCTGCCGGTGATAGCCCCTTCGCGAGGCGCTGTCATCGTTAACCGGCAAAGGGCCAAGGTGCTGGGCATCGACCTTACGGACAAATCTTTTATAGAGGAATTTATTGACAGGACCAAGGCCCTGGAAGAGTAAAAGATCATGGATGAAAAATATGCGTAAACACGCTTCTACAATATTTAAAAAACTTCTATTTTCATATCTGGTCCTTGGGACATTGGTCATTGTAACCTCTCACATAAACCACTATTGGCAATATAGTAGATTAATGACCCATGAATTAAAAGTTCGGTTTGCAAATATGGTCAGAGATGCTAACGAGCTCTTTAACGAGCAGTATAAAAAACGTATTCAGCAGGACCTGCAATTCTTAGACAACTCCTTAAGATTGAATGCCTTTTTAATTGCCAAGAAAGACGAATATATATTAGCGAAGGCCGAAACAGAGAAGTTGTTGCTGCAGTTTACGAAAACCCATAGCATCTGTCTGTCTGCTAGGGTTATAGATTCCGATGGATCGGAGGTGGTTATAACATCAGGCAATAAACGCATCAGAAATTATACGAATATCAAACAGCCGCCAAGCGACGAGCTCCATATGCGGCTTTTTAATTTATATGCAAAACTG
>Ga0265297_10011009_pt1 | contig 11191 bp, 11 predicted proteins | sample Munlanlwell13791_FD_192502 | JGI IMG/M metagenome (GOLD analysis project Ga0265297, IMG submission 192502) | Leachate microbial communities from a municipal landfill in Southern Ontario, Canada - Leachate well 137-91 | ecosystem: Engineered > Solid waste > Landfill > Unclassified | place...
AGGGGCTAGGATTAGAAATGTGGGTTGGAGAATTGATTATTTTTTTGTGGATGAGGCTTTAAAATCACAGGTAAAATCGGCATTTATAATGCCAGAAATTGAGGGGTCAGATCATTGTCCAGTGGGTATTGAATTGGAGATTTAAAATAAAAAGTGTTTGGTTCCTTGGTGTTTTAGCCAAAGGTTGTTGGATTTATAGTGAGAGTCATAAATAGATAGTTGATCCCAAAAAACTTTGGAATGATTTTTTATTTTTAGATGAGTGAGTTCATGGAGAAGAATGTGTCTAAATTTATCGACGGGAAAAAAGATTATTTGCCAATTGAAATTAAGATTGCCATGGGATGAGCAAGAACCAAAACGACTGGATTGATTGCGGACAGTAACATGATTATATTTAAAACCAAATTGCTGTGACAAATGAACAAGTTCTTTTTTGATTAAGGAGAGAGCAAAGGGGCGGAGTTTTGATTCGAAAATTTTTTTGATATGTTTGTTGGTAAAGAGAGAAATGTTGATAAAAATTTTTTGGTCTTTTTGAAAAACAACAACTGAATCTTTTTGAGTTTTAACAAAAATTAATTGATAATCCTGGCCTAAAATATTTAATTTTTTAAGATTTTTAATATTTTTGGGATGAGAAATTTTGGCGGCATGTTGGACAATCCAATCTTGATTTTTTTTGATAAAGCCATTGATAAAAATTTTGGGGGTGAAAAATGGTGATGAAATAGTAAAAGAATGGCGGCTTTTGATTCGCAAACGAATAGAGGAAATTTGTTTACGCAAAATTAAATAATTAAATTTTTTACCGGATAAAATAATTGACTCCATCTTTGGGAATTTTATACTAAAAATGATATATTGATATTATGAAGACGGTGTTTATTGGTGCAGATCACAGAGGTTACCATCTTAAAGAAAAAATTAAAAGAGAATTGGTAAATATGGGTGAACAGGTAATTGATTGCGGTAATGAAAAATATGACCCGGATGATGATTATAGTAGTATTGCCATAGCTTTGGCAGAAAAAGTAATAGCCCAAAAAGGAATGGGGATTATGATTTGCGGTTCGGCGATTGGTATAAGTATTGCGGCCAATAAGGTAAATGGGGTCAGAGCAGCACTTTGTTTGAATAAACAACAAGCCAAGATGGCTCGGGAACATAACGATGCTAATGTTTTGTGTTTGTCGTCTGATTTGGTGGAAGAAAGTTTAAATATTAAAATAATTAAAGTTTTTCTAGAGACATTGTTTTCCAGTGAAGAAAGACATATTAGAAGAATTCAGATAATTAAGAAATATGAAAACTCTAAAGTCAGTTGAAGAAATTGGAATAAATTTGAGTGTAATTTTGAGATTGGATACGGATTTGCCGATGGATGATGGTCAGATATTGGATAACAGCCGACTGAAAAAATCAATTCCTACGATAAGATATTTATTGGATAAGGGAAATAAGATGATAATAATCGGCCATCTGGGCAGACCCAGTGGTTATGATGAGAAGTTGTCTTTAAAACCGGTCTATCTAGAATTGATGAGTTTGTTGGAAATTGACGGACAAAACATAATCGAAAGTGTGTTTGTAGACAATATAAAGGACGAAAGTAAAATCGGAACGGCAATAGAAAATAATCAAATAGTTTTTGTAGAAAATTTAAGGTTTTGGGAAGAGGAAGAGAGTGGTAATACGAATATTTTTTTGGGGATAAAAAAATATGCCTCAGTATTTGTTAATGATGCTTTTGCTGTAGCTCACAGAAAATCGGCTTCGGTAATAATCCATCGGGAAATGAAAACTTATTATGGTTTTAGTTTTGTAGAAGAGGTAGAAATGATTAGTCGGATATTAGAAAAAAAAGAAAAACCAATAACCGTAATTTTGGGCGGAGCCAAAGAAGATAAATTAAAATATTTAGAGGAATTGGAAAAAATAGCTGATTACATACTTGTCGGTGGTAAATTACCAAAATTAATTCAAAACCCCTCCCCCGATAAATCGGGACCTCCCCTTGATGAAAGGGAGGCAAAAATTGTGGTGGCGAAATTAAAGGATGATGGGTTGGACTTGAGTGACGAAGATATTGATAAATTTGTTGAGATAATAAATAGATCAAAAACTATAATTTGGACTGGAGCTATGGGTTTTTATGAAGATAAAAATTGCCGAGTTGGAACAGAAAAAATAGCGATGGCGGTGGCAAATTTAGATGGATATAAAATAGTTGCCGGAGGAGATACCGGGGCTTCGATAAAAAATTTGGGACTAAAAAATAAAATTGATTTTATCTGTAGCGGTGGTGGAGTAATGTTGGAATTTTTAATTAAGGGTAGCTTACCGGCATGGAATTAGTATAGAATTATTTTATGAAGGATAAAAAAATAAGAATTGGAATTAATGGATTTGGCAGAATCGGAAGTGTGGTCTTAAGAGCAATAATGCTGGAAAAATATGAGGTCGAAGTGGCGGCGATAAATACCGTGGGAGATTTTGGAATAGAAACTTTTGCGATGCAATTTAAATATGATTCGGTTTATGGCAGATTTCCGGGGAAGATTGAAGCATATGAGGCAGAAAGAGGTAGCGAGATAGGAAGATTGGAAGTGGGTGATAAGATAATCCCCTTTTTGGGAGAAAGAGATCCGGCAAAAATAAAATGGAAAGATTATGATGTGGATGTGGTATTGGAATGTACTGGAGTATTCACTGATAACAAAGCTTTGACACACATAAAAGCAGGAGCAAAAAAGGTGGTAATTTCGGCTCCGGCTAAAGATCCAACAATTCCGGTCTATATCTTGGGAGTAAACGAAGACAAATATAAGGGAGAAAAATTAATTTCAAACGGATCGTGTACGACTAATTGTGTGGCACCAATTGTAAAAATCATAGATGAAAAGATAGGATTTCAAGAAGGAGCACTGACAACAATTCATGCTTACACCACTAATCAAAATTTAGTTGACGGAGTGAGCAAAGATCCAAGACGAGCCAGGGCGGCAGCGGTAAATATTGTCCCAACTTCAACCGGGGCGGCCGAAGCAGTAATTGCAGCTTATCCAGAAGCTAAAGGTAGATTTGCGGGAACAGCCATTAGGGTGCCGGTAATTTGCGGTAGCTATTCTGATTTAACTTTTAAATTGGTCAGAAAAACAACAGTTGAGGAAATTAATTCTATTTTTGAAGAAGCCAGTATCAGTCCGGAATTGGTAAGCAAATTAAAAGTATCTTATGAACCATTGGTTTCATCAGATATTATTGGAAATAATGCTTCTTGTATAATTGATACCAAAATGACTAAAGTAATTTCTGATGATATGATTTCGATTGGGGCTTGGTATGACAATGAATATGGCTATAGTTGTCGACTAATTGAAAATGCAATTTATATATGCAAATAATTCCGACCATATTAGAAAAAGATTTTTTGGCAGCCGAGAGTAAGATTAGGCACGTAAAAGATATAAGTAAATGGATTCAGGTTGATGTAATTGATGGCAATTTTGCTAACGGCAAAACATTTGAATTGGAATTATTAAATAGTTTGGATCAGGAAGTAGAAGATGTCTTGTGGGAAATTCATCTGATGGTAAAAGAACCAAAAAACTGGATTAGTAAATGTAATTTTATATCCGCCTCAAGAATAATCGGCCAAGTAGAATTGATGTCCGATTTGGATGAATTTGTGGATGAAGTGAAAAATTTAGGAATGGAAGCAGGATTGGGTTTTGATATTGAGACTAAAATTAAAAACATTCCAGAGGAGACAGATTTAATTTTGTTGATGAGTCGAAAAGCCGGATTTGAACATCAGGAGTTTGATAAAAGAGTATTTGAAAAAATTGAAGAATTAAAAATAATAAGGGAAGAAAAAGATTTGCATTTTAAAATTGGAATTGACGGAGGAATAAATGAAGACAATATTAAACAATTAAGTGAGGCGGGGGCAGATATTGCTTGTTGTGGTGGAGCAATTTTTAATGGTATGGTAGAGGATAACTTGCAAAGATTAAAATATGCTAGCGAAAACTAAAAAAATAATTAAACGAGTGGCCATTTTTGGTGATGCTGAAGCCAAAAAAACTGATCAACATTTTATAGATGCTTTTAATACGGCCAAATTACTGGCAGAAAATGGATACATTATCGTTAATGGTGGTGGACCTGGAGTAATGTTGGCGGCGACTTTGGGAGCAAAAGCGGGTAATGGCGAAGCAGAAATTGTGGTTTTGGATCCAAAATATAAGCCAGATAATTACGAAGGATCGGATGCAAATAATAGTCAGTTGGCAGATAAAATTATTAAAACTAAAAATTATCCTGATCGATTAAATAAATTGATAGAAATCGGTGATGCTTTTGTAATATTTAATGGAGGAGTAGGAACATTGTCCGAAGTTGGTCTGACCTGGGAAATGGCAAAATTTGAATACGGCAAACACGAACCATTAATCTTTTTTGGGAAGGAATTGGAAGAATTGGTAGACGAATTGATAACAAAATTAAAATATGATTCTGTGGAAAAGAAAGTATACGAGACGGTATTAACTCCAGAGGAAGTGTTGAAGACGATTAAAAATCGTAGAGGCAAATCTAAAAGGGAGAGAAAGGGGTGGATGGAAAAGATACAGAAATGGTTTAATTAACATCATTTTTGATAAACTAAGACACTATGAGAAAAAAGTTATTGATGGTGTTTTTGGCCTCGATTTGTTTGGGAGGGTGTTCGCTAATGCCGAAAAAATCAGCTTTGGAAATTACCAGTTATCCAGTGGCTAAAGTTTATTTAAATGATAAAGAAGCAGGAACAACCCCTTATAAAAACTCCGGTTTGGAACCGAGTAATGTAGAAATAAAACTAGTTACCGGTGATAATAAATGGTCAAGAAAGGTAAAATTGCAAAATAATGTAAATACAGTAATCGATTTGGAATTTGGAGGGGAAAATCAGGAAGTCGGAGGTTATATTTTGTACCTGGAAAAAACCGGTGATAATAAAAAGGCCGGGATAATAGTTAACAGCAACCCAGATAAGTCGACAATTACAATAGACAATGAAGTTAAAGGTCTGACTCCAAATAGAATTAGCGATATTGGTGAAGGTGATAAACATTTATTGTTGAGTTCTCCCGGATATAAAAACGTAGATATATTTATGAAAGCAATAAATGGATATCAATTGGTGGTGGACGTTGATTTATCGAAAGAAACAAATAAATTGGAAAATTCGGTTAATGATTTGTCGGGAGACGATTTAGAATTGAGCAGCCAACCGGAACAGAAAATAAAAGTTAAGGCAACAGAAACAGGCTGGCTTAGAGTGAGAGAAACAGCCAGTGTTAATGGTAAAGAGATAGTTAAAATTAAAACTAACGAAGAATATATTTTATTAGAAGAACAAACTGATTGGTGGAAAATAGATTTGGGAGACAGTAAAAGCGGATGGGTATCGTCTAAGTATGTCGAGAAAATTTAATAAAAACGGCAAATGAAAGTAAGGCAATACCAATAAAAACATAGAATTTTTGAGTGCTGTTGAGAAATAGAGAAATAATTCCAAGTAAAAAACTAATAAAACAATAAAAAAGAGCGATAGAACGACGACTCCAACCGAGTTTAAGCAGTTGATGGTGAAAATGCTGACCATCGCCGATATAAATAGGTTTATGTTTGACGGCTCTCCTAATAATAGTGTAGACAGCATCGAGCATGGGAATACCTAATAGAAAAATGAGGGTGGCTAGTTTGGCACCGGAAAGAACGGCCAAAACGGCTAAAAAAAATCCAGCTAAACTTTTGCCGCTGTATCCAGGCATAATGCTTTGAGGAAAAAAATTGAAGGGTAAAAATCCCAAATAGGAACCACAAACAGCACCGGCAAGAATTATAACCGGCCATTGAGTAATATCGGTAGAATACTTTAACCCTAAAATGCCAATAAAAAAGGCAGAAATGGAAACAAAGCCGGGGAGTTGACCATCGACACCGGTAGCCCAACCAACAATATTCATACACCAAATAATCCAAATGATGGCCAGAATGTCTGATAAAACCCAAATACTGTGAGGACCCAAAAAATTAAAATTAATTTTCAAAAATGATAAATCGATAACGCCACCACTTAAAGGATTGGAAATAAAAGCAATACCGATCCCGGAACCAACAACAATCAAGGCGGCGATTAAATTAAAAATAAGTCTAATTTTGGGACTAATGTCTTTGACATCGTCAATAAGACCAATGATTAGAGTTAGAAAAGCGGCCAAAAAAATACCAATTAAATGTTTGTCGATGGGAAGAAAAAAAAGTGAAGTAATTAAAACAGCAATGAAGATGGCTAATCCACCACCACGAGGAACAGAAGTAAGAGCGGTAGCGTTATGACTTTTTTGTTGTTTTTTAATAGGATCTTCGATCCAACCTTTAGAAATAAAAAATTTACGAACCAAAGGAGTTAGAATTAAAGAAATTAAACCAGAAATTAAGATGGCTAAAAAAAAGCTAGTCATTTTAGGAAATTAAAGTAATTATCCGAAATAAGGTAATAAAGGCAAAAATAGAGAAAAGAAGAGAAATAGTAATTAAAAGACGGGAAAGCAAAGGAATAGTTTTTAGAAAAAGACTAGCAAAAAAATTATCAAGTAAAAGTAGGACAATGGAGAAGGTAGGTAATAAAAAGAGGGATGAAGCAGAAGCTAATTGCGATTCTCCCCAGGGAAGAGAATAGTATAAAGGAAGTTGACCGGGAAGATTGTTAAATTTGAAAACAATAAAAGCGAGTTGAGCTAATATAAAAACTATATTCCAGCGAAATATTTTACCATTGACTTTTTCCTGCCAAAACAGACCCAGGGTAGATATTTGAATAGAGATTGATTTAAAGAAAGACATATCTTGATTATATAATCTTAAATAAGATAATCTGACCAAAAGTTTTGTCGATTATATAATAACGATTAATAAAATCATCGAGCTTATCAAAAGAACGATTTGGCATGGGGTAATAAACAATAAATTTAGGTAAATAAGTTTTGATGGAAGCCATGGTTTCCTGATAGCCGTCAAAATCGACTATGTGATAAGCGACAGAGTATCGACCTGAAGGTAAACGATTGGATAGAGCATAAATATATGGTTCATCGCCCCAAACAAAAATTCTGTCTTTTGGATCTGAATTTTTTTGAATATATTCGGAAATTTGATAGACAGAATCGACATTACCACCAAAAGACAGATGAAAATCAGCAATAGATTTGGAAAAGTAAAAACTACGATAATAATTGAAAGTAGGGTAAGAATAAAATTTATATTTTTTGATTATTAGAAATAATAAGAGGAATGAAATAAGAGAAATAATGTTTATTTTTAAATTTTTGAAATTTAATATTTGTCCTAAAATTAGACAAAAAGGTGGTATGGATTGGATAAGATAGTGAGGATAGGGACGGGTTGATAAAAGAAATCCAAAAACAGTGGCTCCAAGCCAAAAAAGAATGAAACAAAATTTAGTATCGATAATTTTTTTAATTTTTAAAAAATAGATTAAGAACCAAAAGAGAAGTAGGAATACAAGTCGGGCAATTAAACCACTACTACTGGCAGGAGCTGTTTGAACTCTGGTAGCCCACGAAGAAAGATAAGAAAAATTTTGGAGCAGAGCCGAATTTAGAAATAAGGGAAAAGCGCCTTGAGCGGCAAAATAAATTCCCCAAAGAAAAATAGGGATAATAAAACCAAGACCAAATATAAACAACTGAAGAAAAACTGACCAAAAATGAGTTTTTAGTTTAGTAAAATTATTTAAAAATAACCATAAAAAAAGAAAAATAAATTCAATAAAAACAGGAACTTTGATGGTAAAAGCTAATCCTAGTAGAATTCCGGATAAAAGATAATCGGCATTTTTTTTGGCATTAAGAAAAAAGAAAAGACCGACAATCGTCGGCAAAAGCATAAAAATTTCGGCATTGGCGATATTACCTTCAATAAAAGGAATGGAGGTTAGGATGACAAAAATAACAAGAATGATTTTGGAAATTTTTGAATTTAAAAAGTGAAGTGATAAACAATAGAAAAAATAAACAGTCGGAATCATAATTAAAGTAAGTAAAAGACGAAAACCAAAAACTGTTTGGGAAATAGCAGCTAAATAATAAAGGGTTGGGGGTTTGTTGTCATGGATTTGGTTGTAAATAATTAAACCCTTTCTAATCCCCTGTCCTAGGGTTAAGTAAATACCTTCGTCACCATACCAATATGGCTCAAAAAGGGATGGAAGTCGTAAAACCAAAAATAAAATGCTTACAAAAATCCAAAACTTATATTTTGCCAGAACTTTAAACATTTAACTAAATGATACCTTAATTTTTGGCTTTTTTGTTGGTGGTCTTGTATTCGAGACTTTTACCAAAAAAGAGGCGGGTGTGAGATTGAAGTCCGGGCAGGACCGACATAGTCAGAGTGGCGATGGGCATAAAGGGCCATTGAAGGATGTTTTTGACAATATTTTTGAAGCCCTTTTTTTGTTGATTTGGTCTTAATTTCCAATCTAAAATTATTAAAGTAACTAATGGTATAAGACAAATAGTTAAAATTATATTGGAGATTCGGGGAAGGTTGTAACCAAAAGTGGTTTGGAAAAATTTGGGATTTAAAATTACGGGAAGAGAGGTGCCAAGAGTTAGGATAAACCAATTACTTGACCAAATAAGATGGGTTTGGATTAATTTAAAAATTCTTAGGCTTCGGGTGATAAGAGGTATTTCTTTATGGACCCTGGCCTGTTCAATGGCATAGGGAATATCAATAGCCCCCCAGGCATGACGAAGACATTGATTATAGCGATTTTTAAGAGCAGAAAAATAATTTTTACCATCGGGAGCATCGACAACGGTGGGTAAAAATATTGGTTCAACGGCAGCTTTGCCGCCGGTAGCAAAAAAGGCTTGGAGAAAAATATGCCAATCCTCTGGGATCATATCCGGATCCCAATAACCACTTTGATCGATTAAACGATATGACGATGAATAACAAGAATAATTGAAAAATAAACCATCCGGTTCCTGAATATTGGCAATGTGAATAACATTACCAAGAGTGCCAATAATTCGAATAAGTGAGGGCACTTGGTTAATATTATTATGCCAAAAAATAGGTGATTGCCAAAAACGCTGATAACGTGATGGGTTGGAAGCAAAATAATAAGTAAGAGCGGCAAAATATTTGGAATTAAAAAGAGTATCAACATCACAACTGGTGAGAGTTAAGTTGTCGATATTAAATTTGCCGGTATCGATATAGTGTTTTTTGAAATATTGGGCAGCAAAACGTTCATTACTATGTTTACCGGCAGTTTCATTAGGAATATTGGGAGGGTGTTCGGTAAAAATCAGATTGCCAAAAACATGATGATATTTTTTGGAAAAATAGTCGATGGTTTTTTGATTATTCTCTTTGCCGGCACGTTCCTCTTGGCCTAAAATAACATGAATTTTTTTGAGATTAATTTGAGTTTGAGCAGCTAAACTACCAATAGCCATTTCGATAACCTCGATTGGTTCTTTGTAGGAAGAAATAATAATGACATGATTAATTTGGTTGTATTTTAGCCAAAATGATCTAAATTTCTCCTGGAAAAGAGAAATCCAATCGGTATTGTTGGCATTTTGAATTTTGAAGTAGCCAACAACGGCTAAAATAGCCGACTTAAAAGATTGGTAAAGCCAATAAACTAAAAAAGCGATAACAAAATAGGCCACAAATTTAGGGATTAACAAAGCTCCCCAGATAGGAAAAAGAATAGTCATCCAGGCAAAAAAACCAGGGATCATTTCCCAAAGACGATAGAGTTTGGAGTTTTTATTAACCATTTAGTCTGGGTGTATTATACCAAGAGAAGATAATTTTTTGGAATAAAATAAAGTTAATGAAAATATTAGAGGAGGTAAAGAAAACAATTGAGTATGCGGCCAAATTTAATTGTCCTTTAAGTTTGGAAGAATTAGAACAAAGATTAATATCAAAAAAAATCTATTCTAAGGAAGAAATCAGAAAGATTGGGGCAAGTTTGGGATTAAAGAAAAATGGGAATAAATTTAAATTGGAAAAAATCAAGAAGGCCAAACAAATTGCTAATTTAATGGTCAAAAAATTTAAAAATATCTTATTTATAGGAATCTCAGGGTCGGTGGCGGCCGGTTATCCTAAAAAAAATGACGATATCGATATAATGTTAATCACCAAAAAGGACAAACTGTGGCTGACCAGATTTCAACTGAGATGGTATGTGTTTAGCAAAAAAATCCCCCATCGTAGATATGGTCAAAAAGAAAAAATGAATGAATTTTGTTTTAACCTGTGGCTGGATGAAAAAAGTTTGGCAGTAGAAAAAAGTAAACAGAATTTAAAAAATGCAATGGATTTAATAATGATGATTCCAATAGTTAATAAAAATCATATTTATGAAAGATTTATACAGTCTAATAAGTGGGTAAAGAAATATTTAGCGACAGGATATGACAACTTAGATAGCAGATCGTTGATGATAGGTTGTAGTAAAGAAAAAAATAATTACTTAGATGAATTAGTTAATAAATTGTTTTTTGGGCTGCAATATTGGTATATGAGGAAAAAAATTAAAGGAGAAAAGATAGGTTTACACAAAGCCTTTTTCCATCCGTGAATGATAAAATAAGGTGATGAAGTCGGTATTGTTCAAAATATTAATTTTGGTTGTAGGGGTGGGAATTCTTTATATGTCTTTGACTAGAGCCGGGTTGGAGAAATTGATCAAAGATGAAAGGATTGATAATTTGAGAAAAGTACCGGTTAGTTTTGATGGTAGAACTTATCGTTTACCGGAAACAAATACTCTGCCAACCAACAATTGGTATTTTTTGAAACAAATCAGGGATGAATTATGGATAAAATTGACTAACAAACCAGGAGACAAAGCCATGGTAACTTTGTTGATTGCTGATAAAAAAATGGAGGAGGCAAAAATATTAAATGATAAAAATGAAAATCCCAAATTAATATCAAAGACGGTTGACGATGCTGTTAATAAATTGTTGATAGCTGATCAAATAGTTAGAGATAGTAATATGGATATGTTTGAAAAAAGAGAGATTGAAAAGAAAACAGATCAGGCTTTTTGGGTATATCGACAGATGATAAATTCGTTTAA